>VAPH01069867.1_pt1 | contig 11597 bp, 10 predicted proteins | sample 3393861 | NCBI WGS metagenome assembly VAPH01 (sample SAMN08290439, study PRJNA428436) | hydrothermal vent metagenome | isolation source: Deep-sea hydrothermal vent chimney | place: Atlantic Ocean: South-mid Altantic Ridge | reverse complement strand
TCGTGCAACGATCGAAGGCCACATGGAGGAGCACTGTTCAAGTGTGAGGTCCGTTGCCGGCGGCACCGCCGTTTTTGGTGGAGCTGTTTCGAGTGGCAGACGTGTCGTGCCTGAGGCGGTGTCGATACCCGCGGCATGTATCGGTGCCTCGTCAGCCGCGGACGTTACCGTTTCGGAGATCCGAGTCACGGTCTCGGCCGGCGTTGCGGACGTGACAGCAGGAGTCGCAGGCGCAGGGGAGGGCACCGTCGCGACCCCCGCAGAAACGGACGCCGTGAGGTCACGCACCCGGCCCTCGAGGTGCGTGATTCGGCTGTCGAGCGCCTCGGCATCCGGGGAAATGTCAGGTCGTGCGAGCCGAAGGACCGTGAGTTCCACGACGAGGCGTTCCTCACGACCCTGACGGAGGTTGAGTAGCGCTTCCGCGAGCTGATCCACTGACCGGAGTACGTCCGACACGGGCATTGTCTTCGCCACGGTACGCCATTCGGCGATTGCATCGGGTGGTTCTTCGACTATTTCCTCGAGGTTCGGTGCGTACTGAGCGAGGAATACGCCGCGGAAGAATGAAACTCCCTCGGCCACGAACCGCCGCAGATCCGTCCCCTGAGACGCGAGGCGAGCAACGAGGCCGAGAGCGGCCGGTGCATCTTGTTCGATAATCGCCTTGGCCAAGATCGCATATGCATCGGCATCCGCGAGACCGAGCGCTCTTGTGACCCCCGCAGAGTCGACCGTGCCCGCTCCCAATGCGGCTACCTGTTCGAGAAGGCTCATCGCATCGCGTACGGATCCACCGGCGTGGGAGGCCACGAGAGTGAGGGCCTGTTGGTCAGCGGTGAAGGATTCGCGGCGGGCGATTTGGCCGAGGTAGTCGGCGAGAGTCTCCGCGGCGACCGGGTGAAAGTCGAACCTCTGGCAGCGGCTGCGGATGGTGTCGAGCACTTTGTATGGCTCCGTCGTGGCCAGAACGAAGATGACGTGGGCGGGCGGTTCCTCAAGCGTTTTGAGTAGGGCATTCCCGGCCGCTCGCGAAAGCATGTGAGCCTCGTCAAGAATGTAGATACGGCGAGCACCGCCGGCAGCGGCCACCGTCCCCACGTTGATGCGGATCTCGCGAATATCCTCGACCTTGTTGTGCGATGCGGCGTCGAGTTCGATGACATCGAGCGACGTTCCTGACGTGATGCCTTCACAGGAGACGCAGTTATTGCACGGTTCGCCGTCCTCTTGCGGGTCGGTGCAGTTCAGGGACTTCGCAAGGAGCCGAGCAGTCGTTGTTTTCCCAGTACCTCGAGGCCCGGCGAAAAGATATGCGTGGGCGATCTTCTTGTCGATGACCTCGCGTGACAACGTCTGGGTGACGTGTCCTTGGCCGATGACCTCGTCAAAACGTTGGGGGCGGTACTTGCGGTACAGAGCTTGGTGTTCCATATGTGTCCGATGGTAGTGGTTCGGTGCGGAGTCGCGCCCGCGGCGAAAGACTACGAGAAAGGCGGAAATACCCGGATTTTCGGGATGCCTCTAATACTGTTCGGCGCGGAGTAAGTAAGGCATTCGGAAAGATACATACATGCTGCGCCGATGGGGAGCAGCCGCGGCCGCGCTGGTCGTGGTGCTCACGATCGCTGGTGCCGGGCTAGCGCTGGCGGACGACACAAATGTTCCGGGGGACAGAGGGCGAGTTGCGCTTGTCGCTTCTCTTCCTCTCCAAGCTGATGCTTTCGGTGGTGGACAGCTATCGTTTCGGCGACCTCTCACGGTCGGCGAGCGGGAGATTGCTCTCTTTTTTGGCGGCGCGGACCTGGTCGTGTCGGCAGGGGTACAGCCGAGTTTCGGGTGTACCGCTCTGCCACCGCTCTATTGCACAGCCCTACCTGACATCCAGCCGTCTGTCGCGGTTCTTGTCGCCGACCAGTTGGGTATCGACACCGACGAGACGATTGCAGCCCTGGCCGTCGGGTGTCTCACCACAGAAGCCTCGGCGCCACAGTCTTCGGTGTCTGTCGTTGATCGAGACGGATCGCTGCTGGGTACCGGTGGGCGGCTCTACAAGTATCGGATCGAAGTTGAAGACGGGTTGCCGGTCGATCGAGCATGCCTCTCCACATATGTGGAGTTGGTGCTTGGTGACGGTAGAAGTTGGATTGGTGCCGGCGAGGTCTCGTTCCAGCAGACCTCCGGTGCGGACTACAACTTTCGACTGGTTTTCGCCTCTCCCGGTCTCACCGATCGCCTGTGTCTGCCACTGCGTACGGGCGGCAGGTTGTCGTGTCGGAGTGGGAACCGGGTCGTTCTCAACTTCATGAGGTGGGAGACCGGCGCGGATGCCTTCGGCGACGACCTGGCAACCTATCGAGCGTATCTTCTTAACCATGAGGTTGGACACCGCATCGGGAAGGATCACAGGGGCTGCGGAGCCTCAGGCCAACCGGCGCCGGTGATGGCCCAGCAAACGAAGGGTGTGGGTGATTGCACCGCAAACGGTTGGCCCCTGGAACGCGAATTGTGAGTAGCCGCGTGGTCAGTCTGAGCGCCAGGATCGATACGCTTCGAGCATCGGGGCCAACACTAGGATCTCACGATGCGACTTGGAATTGATCTCGACGGCGTAGTAGCCGACTTCAACACAGGCTGGATTCGGCTCTACAACGAGCAATTCGACGCCCAGCTCACGCGTGACATGGTGAGAACATGGAACGGACTACTGGACATTTCGCATTTCGAGACAATGGGTGAGTTCTGGCGGTGGGCAGAACAAGGGGAAGCGCCCTCAATGTTCCGGCACCTCGATACATTCCCCGGCGCGGTCGAATCCCTGCAAACGTTGGAACGAGATCACGACATTGTCATCATCACCACAAAACCCGACTGGGCTATCCATGACACCCTTGCATGGTTGTCGGACAACCGGGTCCCGACTACGGAAATCCACATAACGGCGGAGAAATGGCGTGTCAGTTGCGACGTCTATCTGGACGATTCGCCGGAGCAGGTCGAGACGATCCATCGTATGCGTCCCGACCGGGTGATGTGCCGGTTCATTCGTCCCTGGAACTCACCGGTTAAAGGAACCATCGACGTTGGTGACTGGCCTGATTTTCTCGCCATCGTTGAGGGTCTCGCGACCTCTGGTTAACAGTTTGATGGTGTTTTGTGGTCGCGAAATCGAACTAACAGCTGAACGACGCCGATGCCGGTTCGATGTGAAAAGCCGCGGCGAATCGCCTAGCCTAGGTGTTCGGTGTGGGCGCCCGAGGCCCCCCGTGTGACTCCAAAACTAGACGGAGGATCGTCACAATCATGAAACCAAAGCTAATTGCGCTGCTTGCTGTTTTTGCACTAGTCGTAGCCGCCTGTGGGGGCGGCGACGCGAACCCGACGACAACAACGACGGCACCCGCTGCTACGACAACAACGGCGGCAACACCCGGCGTCACTACGCCACCAGCAACCACGACCACAACCGAAGTAGATCCGATGGCCGACTGGCCGGACAGCGTCGTCTTTGGGTTCATTCCCTCAGAGCGGGCGGAGTCGCTTAATGACACCATCCTCCCCTTCATGGAGTATCTCTCTGAGACGCTCGGCATTGATGTCGAGGGCGTTGTGACCGCCGATTACAACGGACTCGTGGTCGCCATGGGTACCGGCGGAGCGGACTTCGGTGCATTTGGTCCACTGGGTTATGTGCAGGCCAAAGACCAGTACCCGTCGATCGTTGCGCTTGCACAATCGATTCGTTTCGGCTCTGACCTCTACTACGGCCAGTGGTTCACCAACGATCCCGCCATCTGTGACTCCGAACCGGTTGTCGGCGGCTTTGAGAATATCAACGGTGTGCCCACAATCCTGCCAGTCACCGAAGTGAAGGCACTTCAGGTCGGTTGGAAGTACATCGATGGTGTTCTTGGCCAAGAGGTCCTTGATGACGGCACAATCGTCGAGCAGGGTCTCGTGTGCAATGCCAGCCTTGACAAGATCAAGGGCAAGTCGGTTGCATTCACGAGCGCCACTTCGACGTCCGGTGCTGTGTACCCGCAGCTCCAGCTGTTGAACCTGGGCATCGACATTGAGAATGACATCAACTACGAGTACCTCGGCTCGCACGACTCGACCGTTGCTGCTGTGTACGACGGTACGTTCGACATTGGTCTGTCATACGGTGATGCTCGTCGCACGCTGCGCAAGGACAAGACCGATGTTGGCACCAAGTTGATCGTGTTCAACATCACGCCGGATATCCCGAACGATGTCATCACGGCTAACGGCAGCCTGCCGCAGAGCCTGCTCGACGCGATGTACGCCGCGATCGAGATCTACCTTGGAACTGACGAGGGCGAACTCGTTCTCGACGAGATCTACGGGTGGACCGACATTCGTCCAGCAGTCGAAACCGACTTCGACGTTGTTCGTGAAGCTGTCAAGAAGCTGGGTATTTCCCAGTAGTTCATTCGGATCGACGTATATGACATGAAATGGGCCGCCGCAATCTGTGGCGGCCCATTTCGGTCCCTGGCGATAACAGCTCGGGGAGTCGACGCGGCGGGTTTGGTAATCGGGTTCTAGTATCCGACCATTGTGGATGAAGGGTTCGTGGGAATATGATCGAGTTCAAGAACGCATCGGTCGTCTATCCAAATGGCTTCAAGGCCCTGGAGGACGTCACGTTGACTATCGGCGACGGCGAGTTCGTTGTTGTCGTGGGACTCTCCGGAGCAGGGAAATCGACGCTCCTACGAGCCATCAACGGCTTCGTGCCGGTGGTCGAAGGATCATGCAACGTCAACGGCCAGGAAGTTGTCGGCGCCAAACCCGCTGACCTGCGGGCGTTGCGGTCCGACGTTGGAATGATCTTTCAAACCTTTAACCTGGTGAACCGGTCCACAGTGATGAACAACGTTCTCATGGGGCGTCTAGCGGCCGTGTCTCGGTGGAAATCGATGTTTGGTCTCTGGCCGGCCGAAGATAAGGAACTTGCGTTGCGTGCCTTGGAGCGGGTCGGTATTGTCGAAAAGGCATACATTCGGGCCACCAACCTGTCCGGCGGCCAGCAGCAGCGGGTCGGCATTGCCCGGGCTCTCGCCCAGGAACCCAAAGTCATCCTGGCCGACGAACCGGTAGCATCACTCGACCCGGTGACGTCGCATATCGTGATGCGGGACCTCAAGAAGATCAACGAAGACCTCGGTATCACTACCCTGATCAATCTCCACTTCCTCGACCTCGCCCGCCAGTACGGGCAACGTCTTGTCGGTTTACGCGACGGCAAGTTGGTGTACGACGGCAACATCAACGATGTTGATGATGCCGTCTTCCGCCAGATTTATGGCCGCGCGATCACCCCCGACGACATGCTGCAGGACGCGTAACGGTGACGATTGCAGACGACCCGATCGTCACAGAGAGACCACCCGAGCCGCCTCGTTCAGTGAAGTACGTCGTACTCATCATCGGCGCCGTACTGCTGTCGATTCCCTTCGGTGTTCTCGACATCAGCTCTGCCGTTCGTGGCGCCGCGTACGGAGTCATTGCATACGGTCTTCTTCTGCTGCTGGGTGTGGCGTCGCGGCCTACCGAACGTAGCGGTCTCATCGATCTCTCCGCCCTGGCTGTTGCGGGCGCAGTCGGGCTGAAGCTGTACATCCTTCCGATCGCGGCTCGAACGACGGTCATCACATGGCGCTTGTCGCTGCGGGCTTCGGTGGGATGGATGCTTTTCGGTCTCGTCGTGGGGTGGGTCGTGTACCGCAACCGCAGGGGGACCAACCCGTCGGCGATTATCTTCATCGGCCTCGCGTTTGCCGGGGCAGCGTTCCTCGCTCTTCAGGCGGGCACCGATGTCGGTTACCTTGAGTCAATCTCTAACCGCGCAATCAAGCGTGGTGAGTTCCAGAACATCGAGCAGGTGTTTCATGTGTGGGTGGGCCTCATCACCCTCGGCATCGGACTTGCAGTGACGACAAGTTTCGCTCTCGGCAATGCCGTTGTGATATCGGTGACGGCGGCCGTGGTATTCACGATGCTTGCATTCAACAAGATCAACTTTTCCGTGTTCGAGATGATTAGCCGCAGCACACAAGTCACGCTGTTGGCTGAGAAGCTGTGGCCGCCCGACTTCACCTGGGCAAAGTCGATCGGCCAACCAGAAACGTTCGTGCTTTGGGAGCCCTTTGTCGAGACACTGCGTATCGCTGTCGTCGGCGCTACGACGGGGGTTATCCTCGCGGTGCCGTTGGCGTTCTCGGCGTCCCGTTTGACTACTCCGAATTCGACGGTGTACTGGTTTGCAAAGTCGACGATGAACTTGATCCGGACAATCCCGGACCTGTTCTGGGGCATCCTGTTTGCCGCTGCGGTCGGGTTCGGGTCACCATTCCCGGGTGCGCTGGCGATGATCATGTTCTCCGTGGCGATTATGGGCAAGTTGTTGTCCGAGACGATCGATGCAATCGACCCTGGTCCGCTTGAGGCTGCCAAGTCAACGGGCGCGAGCCACTGGCAGATGGTGAAGGCGGCGGCGTTTCCACAAGTTGTTCCACACTACGTTGCCTATGCGCTGTACATCTTCGAACTCAATGTCCGCGCATCCGTCATTCTCGGATTTATCGGTGCCGGAGGTATCGGCCGACTGCTCGACGAACGGCGGAACTTCTTCCAGTGGGATCAGGTGATGGCGATCGTGCTCGTGATCTTCGTGACGGTGATTCTTATTGAGACTGTGTCGATTTGGGTGAGGAGGCGAATCGTATGACCGTTCCAGATCTCGCACCCGATGCAGTAGGGGACACCGAGCGCCCCGACGAGCCGGAGTGGCCAAAACGCCTGCGGTGGGTTCTCATCCTGGTCATCGGACTGCCCTACATCTGGGGACTACTTGGCCTTGAGCTGTCGTGGGGAGCGCTCGGCAGAGCCCCCGGTCAGATTTGGGGGCTCATGGGCGGGCTCCTCCCACCGGATTGGTCAGACATTGCTGAGAGTTTTAACAAGTTGTTGGAGTCGATCTACGTTGCATGGATTGCCTCGATTATCGGTGCGTTCTTTTCGTTCCCGCTCGGGTTTATGGCGGCTACGAATATGGCTCCAAACTGGATGACCGGTCCGGTACGGGCATTGCTCTCTGGGATCCGGGCCTTCCCCGAATTGGTTCTGGCGATCGTCTTGATTCCCGCGTTCGGATTGGGTCCTTTCACGGGCGTGCTCGCCATCGGGATTCACTCGATTGGAACACTAGGAAAGCTGACTTCGGAGGTCATTGAGGGTGTCGATCCCGGACCGATCGAGGCCATCAAGGCAACCGGTGGTACACGGTTCCAGGCGATGCGGTTCGGCGTCGTTCCTCAAGCGATGCCGAATATCCTGGCCTACTGGCTGTACCGATTCGAGATCAATATCCGCGCGTCGGCGGTGCTCGGCATGATTGGTGCTGGTGGTATCGGCGCTGAGATCGTAGGTCGTCTGCGGTTCCGTGATGACTGGCCGAAGGCCGGAGCCGCGTTGATCATCACAATTGTCGTAGTGCTGATTATCGATGCGATCTCAGCGGGCATCCGCCGTAGGATCATCGCCGGGCACCCTGGAACCGGACCTGTATCGCGAACATTGGGTACCATTGTGGGCGACGTAGCTCCACCGGTGATCGAGATCCAGGAGGCGTAGGTGAGCGAGTTTCGGCGGCGTACTCGTGAGGACGAAGAGCGGTACGAAGCGAACTTCCTCGCTCCGGGGGCCACATTGTCGAGCCAATCTCGTGGCCGAGCCATTGAGGAGTCGCTCGACCCGCACCGGACGGCGTTTGAGCGTGATCGCGATCGAATCTTGCACTCGAAGGCGTTTCGCCGACTGAAACACAAGACCCAGGTGTTTATCAACCCCGAGGGAGATCACTACGTCACTCGTCTTACCCACACACTCCAGGTCACTCAGGTCGGCCGCTCCATCGCCCGGAACCTGTCGCTCAACGAGTCACTGACTGAAGCGATCTGTCTCGCACACGACGTCGGCCATTCGCCCTTTGGGCACACCGGTGAGGCCGCGCTGTCCGACTACGTTGAGGGCGAGTGGCTGCATTCTGCCCAGGGTGTTCGGGTCTTCGAAGTGCTTGAGCCGCTCAACCTCAGTTGGGAAGTGCTCGATGGTGTCAGAGCTCACTCGTGGAAGATCGCCGAACCGCCCGCCACATCCGAGGGTTTCATCTGCCGGTTCGCCGACCGCATCGCCTATCTCGCTCATGATGTGGAGGATGCCATCCGCGCCGGTGTCATCACGCTTGTCGATCTACCGAAACTCACGGTGCAGCGGTTCGGGGACCCCGGCCGTGAGTGGATTTCCGCCATGGTCGAGGCGGTCGTTGACGAATCGTTGACGATCGGTGAAGTCACGATGGAAGTCACGGCTCTCGAGGCGATGCACACGTTGCGAGAGTTCATGTTCGAGCGGGTTTACCTGCGACCCGAGATCGAACACACCAGGCGCAAGATCATCGGTATCGTCCACGACCTTGTCGACTACTACCTGCTGCACCCGGACGAGATTCCTTCGACATACCGACATCCCGGATCAGATGTGATGACACAAGTTATTGACTATGTAGCCGGCATGTCGGACCGGTTCGCGCTGAAGATGCACGACGATCTATTCAGACCGCGCCTGTTCGATTAACGCTCCAGGTCTTGGAATGAGACTCTAGACTCCCCGCAGTACAGACCCGGGAGGCTGTTATGAGATACCAAGGGATAGGACGAGTGGTGGTGCTCGCAGCAAGCATGGTGCTGATCGCCGCGGCCTGTGGAGGCTCCACCGCCGAAACGTCAACGTCGGTGATCAGCGGCGAGACAGGGACGTTTTTGACTTCGTCGACTGCAGCTCCAGCCACAACCGCGCCTTCGACTACGACAGCCGCACCAGCCACAACTGTGGGTGTCGACCCGATCATCGAGGCCGCCAAGGCGATGATTGGCGAGTACACGGGTGACTGGACCAATACCACGTTCGGTTCCACCGGTCCCATGACGGCGTCGATTGACATATCCGACGATGGCACCGTGACTCTCGCAATGGATCTCGGTGGGTTCGTGTTTGGAGAATCGGACCCGGACCCTGAGGTTCTCGTTTTCGGCGTACTCGAAGTTGTGCAGGGCGTCGACGTTGAGTCAGCCGTGTTCGGCACGATGACGCTGAAGCAGAGTCTTGATGGTCTCACCATGTCCGCCCTTGACGTGCCATCGACCAGTATCGGGTCAGTGGAGATCGTTGTGAATCTTGGTAGCGATGGCGCTGTGACGGGTACCTATGAGATTGTGTTTGAGGGCGAGACCGTGATCGGCGCGGAGGGTGTCTTTACGTTGTCGAGGTGAGAGGTCTGCCCTTGTCTCGGTACCCTTCCGAGCGAGGCCCGTGACACGGCTACCCTTACGGGCATGGACATTCGTGACAACATCATTGACGCGATCGGTGACACCCCACTTGTCCGCTTGAGTCGTCTTCACGCTCCGGGAAACCTGGTCGGGAAGATCGAATATATGAACCCCGGGGGTTCGATCAAGGACCGCATTGCGCTTGGCATGATCGAGCGCGCCGAGGAGAACGGCTGGCTGAAACCGGGTGGGACAATCGTTGAGCCGACCAGTGGGAACACGGGTGTGGGCCTTGCGATGGTTGCTGCACTACGCGGGTACAAGTTGATTGCTGTCATGGCAGACAAGCAGTCTGTAGAAAAGCAGGATCTGCTCCGTGCTTACGGCGCCGAAGTGGTTGTTTGCCCGACCGATGTAGAGCCGGAGGATCCAACCTCGTACTACTCGGTGGCAACACGTCTCGCGACGGAGACGCCGAACTCCTACCACCCGGATCAGTATTCGAACCCGGCGAATCCCGAGGCCCATGTGCGGACTACAGGTCCGGAGATTTGGCGCCAGACCGACGGTACGATCGGCGCGTATGTGGCCGGCGTCGGCACTGCCGGGACGATGTGTGGTGTCGCCCGGTACCTCAAGTCGATGAACCCCGAGATTCTGACGGTGGGTGTCGATCCAGTCGGTTCCATCTACACCGCTGAGACCGAGGCCGATATCCACACCTATCTGATCGAAGGTGTTGGCGAGGATTTCTACCCGGAGAACTTCGATGCGTCCGTCATTGATGAATACGAAGTTGTGGGCGATAAGGAAGCCTTCGAGATGACGCGACATGTCGCCTTGGAGGAGGGCATTCTCATTGGCGGGTCCGGTGGCATGGCTGTTGCCGGGGCGTTAAAAGTCGCCCGTCGGAGACCCGACGACCTGGTCGTCGTGATCATCCCTGATTCGGGGCGCAACTACATCTCGCGAGTTTTCAACGATGACTGGATGCGGGAGAAGGGCATGCTCGATGACTGAGGAGCGGTTTGAGACCAGGGCTATTCACGTCGGGCAGGAGCCCGAGCCGATAACCGGAGCCGTGATCACCCCGATCTTTGCCACATCGACCTATGCCCAACCGGCGCCGGGTGAACACACGGGGTACGAGTATTCGCGCACCGACAATCCAACCCGGACGGCGCTCCAGACGGCGCTCGCGTCGCTCGAGGGTGTGAACCCGGGTGACAGCGGTGGGTGTGTCGCGACATCGTCGGGTCTCGCTGCGACCGGAGTTATCGGCTACATGCTGAAGCCCGGCGATCACGTCGTGTTGCCGAACGATGCATACGGCGGGACGTACCGGCTCTTTGCCCAGGTGTTTACCCGGCATGGAATCGAAATATCGGCCGCCGACATGACGGACCTTGATTCGTTACGGGCACAAATTCGTCCCGAGACGAAACTGGTGTGGGTGGAGACACCGACGAACCCGATGCTCCGCATCATTGACATCGCTGCAGTGACAGAGATTGGTCATGCCGCCGGAGCGCTGGTGTGTGTCGACAATACGTTTGCGTCCCCGTACCTGCAACAGCCGCTGAACTTTGGTGTAGACATCGTGTTGCACTCGACCACCAAGTACCTCGGTGGGCATTCGGACACAGTCGGGGGTGCGCTGATTACCGGGAGTGATGAGCTGTTGACACAGTTCCGTTTCCTCCAGAATGCCTCCGGTCCGGTGCCGGGCCCATTCGATGCGTACCTGGTGTTGCGCGGGATCAAGACGCTTGCGGTCCGGATGGACCGTCACCAGGAGAACGCTGCCGCTGTCGCCCGGTTCCTGGAGGACGATGCCCGGATCGATCGCGTGATCTATCCGGGGTTGGACTCTCATCCAAACCATGTACTGGCGAAACGGCAGATGCTCGGGTTCGGCGGCATGCTGTCGTTCATCCCCAAGGGCGGTCTTGCAGCGGCCCGTCGAGTGACATCAACCACCGAGGTGTTCATCCTGGCCGAGAGTCTTGGTGGTGTTGAGTCGCTGATTGAGGTTCCGGCATTGATGACCCACATGAGCGTGGATGGCACCGACCTTGAGGTGCCTTCCGATCTCATTCGTTTAAGCGTCGGCATCGAACACATCGACGACCTCATCACCGACCTCGACCGAGCCCTGGGATAGCACGGCTCGGGACGTCAAAGTTTCCAGTACCGGTGCGACCACGTGAAGCCGGCCTATTCGGGAGTTCGGCCGAGGAT
>VAPH01031366.1_pt1 | contig 11622 bp, 10 predicted proteins | sample 3393861 | NCBI WGS metagenome assembly VAPH01 (sample SAMN08290439, study PRJNA428436) | hydrothermal vent metagenome | isolation source: Deep-sea hydrothermal vent chimney | place: Atlantic Ocean: South-mid Altantic Ridge | reverse complement strand
TTGTGTCCCAGTGTTTTGCTGATATCAGTTTTGAGCGTGCCTTTTAGCCAGACCGTTTTAACCTCTGGTACGTCACCATTAAAGGACTGCTTGAGGAAGTCATTATTACTTAAATAAACGATTGCTTTCGTGCCAGAGGACCATGCCGGGAACGCCAGTGCTGAGAGAATGAAAATCATTATAGCCGTACTGGTAAAAGGCCAGTTTTTAATAGTCTTTAGCATCTAAAATTGATATCCAACTCCCATGTTGAAACCGTCCAGTTCTTTTGCCCCTTCAGGTGCATTCTGGTCCTGCAGGTCGAACTTGAATACGACATGTTCATTCAACCAGTAGTTAGCGCCGATACTTGACTGCGTGTACTGGCTATCGATTTGGGCTCCGGCGGTATTGTCCCACTGCTCATAGCGTGCGAACAGACCAAGAGCCTTATTAATACGCCATGCCGGTTCTATATACCAGCCTAGCTGCTTATTTGCACCAATACTGGCAGGTCCATCGCCATCAAGATTCCATTGCGCATACAGGGCGCGTAATCCAAAGGCCCCACGTTCTAAAACAATATGCGTTTCAGCCAGTGTCGCGGCACCGGCTAATGGGTCTTCTCCCTGTGTCATATCGTCCTGATATTGCAAGCTTGCAGCAAGTTCAAGGCCGGGCAGACCTGTCCATTTGAGGCGTCCAGTTAAGGCGCCATTGTTGGCCACGGCTTCGCTGACATTCTGGCGCCCTTTGCGGGGTTTATATTTATTTTTAGCCGATGTTTTGAGGCCCGAAGTTGCCGTTACGTCCCATGACCAGCCGCTGGCAAATTTTCCAGTCAGGCCAAGCCCCCCTGCCCACCAGGTTGTAGGGATGATATTTCTTTCAATCTGGTTGCGTTCTACCCCGTAGAATGTGTTGGGTTCATGTGTTTCGTTCAGAATACCGACAGGGAGCATAAACAGTCCGGCCTTGCCAGAAAGGTTCGCCGATATATCATGTTCGATATAGGCTTGCTCCAGTTCCACCTCCCCTTTCTCGCCATCCCCGGCGACGGAATGTTCTAGCTCCATTTCTGAAAAGAAGCGGGTTTTCTCATTAAACTCATGGCCAAAAAATAGCACGAAACGATGGAAGTCAATTTCATTCTTTTTTGCCCCGCTTGATTTGTCTTTGAGATTGTTATAGTGAAGCTCGCCATAACCGCCAACCTGTGTTTTTGAAACTCGGGTAGTTTGTTGTCGATCAACTGCATCAGCGGTGGCTTCAACCATTGAGACGGTCTCATCGATTTTTTCAGCACTTGATTGCTGTTGTGACATCAATGCGTCAATCTGTTTTTGCTGTTGTTGGATTATCTTCCACATTTCTTCCCGGCTGGGGAGGTCACCCGCGGCAAGTGCAGCACTGCTAATGATGAGTATACAGATGGATAAGAAAAGTGAGCGAAATATGTTCATATGAGATATACCTGAAATGGATGGGTGTTTGAAAGGGGAGTGATAGTAAACTAAATAAGAATCGTTATCAATAGCAATAAATATATTAATTAAATGAGGTGTCGTCTATTTTATTTCCCAGGTAATTTTCTACTTTTTGTATTTTTCTATTTTTCTATTTGTTATTTCAGGTGATAATAGGCGGATGTTTACTTACCCTGAAATCGATCACGTCCTACTTAGTATTGGCCCACTGAAAGTACACTGGTACGGTGTGATGTATATATTTGGATTTTTATCAGCCTGGTTGCTGGGCATTTGGCGAGCAAAAAAAAGTGAGAGCTGGGACAACGAGCAGGTTGCTGATCTGGTTCTCTATGGGGCCTTGGGGGCCGTACTCGGTGGTCGCCTGGGTTATATTCTGTTTTATAAGTTGGGATATTATCTGGCGCAGCCACTGGATATCTTTAGGATTTGGGAAGGTGGTATGTCTTTCCACGGAGGCCTGATCGGGGTGCTGGTGGCGATCTGGTTGTTTGGAAGAAAAACGGATAGAAGTTTCTTTCAGGTCAGTGACTTTGTCGCACCACTGGTACCAATCGGCCTTTTCTTCGGGCGTATCGGTAACTTTATTAATCAGGAACTGTGGGGGCGTGTTACGGATGTGTCATGGGGAATGGTTTTCCCCCTGGCCGGTACAATGCCGCGTCATCCCTCACAGCTTTATGAGGCCGCGCTTGAGGGTCTGGTGCTGTTTGTAGTTCTCTGGGTCTACAGTTCTGCACCGCGGCCAGTGGCAAGAGTGTCGGGCCTGTTCCTGGTTCTATATGGCTCATTCCGTTTTATCGTAGAATTTACTCGTGAACCGGATTATTATCTTGGTTTTGTCGCCCTGGACTGGATGACCATGGGACAGGTATTGTCACTACCAATGATAGTGTTCGGTTTGTTGATTATGTGGTTATCAGGCAATCAACGCCTTAACTATAAGGGCGAGGCCAGTAAGAAAAGTCACTAGCTCAAATGCACGTTTAATAGGGCGGCTGTGGCTTTTAATCGCAAGATGTGCGCCAGCATAGCCACCTATTACCGATCCCAGTATCAAGACAGGCAGCCATGACCATTGTACTGTGCCCAATAATGCCAGTGTAAGCGATGCTGGCAATTTTGTGTGTTGCTAGCGTGGAAATAAAAAACAGCAGGACTTGTTCGAATAGATCCATTTTCTCTGTTCGGATTAGTGCACGTGGTATTGAAGTTTTATTGCTTTGAAGTATGATTACCTATTATCGCTACAGCCCACCACTGAAAATTTTTGATGAGCCTGAGCGGACTGACACTATATATTACCTACGAGTAGCTCATGCCCAATATAAAATTTCAGCCAGCATACCTGATTCCCATTTTAGTTTTTGCGCTGTTTACTCATTCTGGAATTGCTTACGCTATCGCTAAATGTCAGGGAGCTGATGGCAAGTGGCACTACGGGGACAATGCGGCCGCTGCCTGCGGAGATTCCAGAATAACGATCATTGATGAGATGGGGCGCAAGGTCGAAGAAATAGACGAGCCGTTGACGCTTGAGGAAATAAATGCGCAAAAAGCAGAAGAGAAGCGAAAAAAGCTGGAGGGGAAACAGCGAGCCAAACGTGATATGGAAAAGAAACGTATTCTGGCTATTTATCCCAGTGAAGAGAGTATCATTCGTGCACGGGATGACAGGCTTCAGGGCATGGACAAGAATATCAGACTGCAGGAAGAGTTGCTGGATACTCTGCGTCTTGATGTAAAAAGACTGCAAACAAGTGCACTTCCAGCAAAGGGAAAGGCGAGAGAAAAAATTGAGACACGGATAAAAATACAGTTGGAAAATATTGATGACTATTATCATACAATTACCCAATTACGACGAGAGCGCGAGCAAACTGCTGAAAAATATGAGAAAATCTTGATACAATTTCGTGAACTGACTGCTGATTAAGCTGATTTTTACGCCATTTGAGTGACCTGTTTTCGGCTTGAGCAGGCTGAAAAGTCCAAATTTTTTAAGTCATCAATATTCTTCGCAATGTCCACATAAAAAGCATTGATTGACACGGGCGCTCTAAATCTGAAGAATCGTCCGACTACACACCACCCAACAATCTAGCAAGGAGTTTCTGAGCAATGATCAAACCTCACGGTTCCGATGAGTTGAATCCGTTATTCGTTTACGATACGGAAAAACACGAAGCACTATCCAAAGAGGCAGAATCCTTGCCTTCCATGCAACTGAGTTCATCTGCTGCCGGTAATGCCGTCATGTTGGGTGCTGGCTACTACAATCCGTTAACCGGCTTCATGAACGTCGCGGATGCTGTTTCTTGCGCTGACAGGCTGATGACAACGGGTGGTCTCTTCTTTCCGGTCCCCGTGCTGAACCTGACAGAAAAAGCCGAAGGTTTTACTGTTGGTGATCGCATTGCCTTACGCGACCCAAACGTGGAAGGCAATCCGGTACTTGCTGTACAAACAGTTACGGCTATCGAAAACGTCAGCGATGAGCAGATGGCACTGATGACGAAAAAAGTTTACCGTACAAATGATACGGAGCATCCGGGTGTCGCTGCATTTAATGCTCAGGGCCAGGTCGCCGTCTCTGGACCGATTGAAGTCCTGAACTTTAGCTACTTTCAGTCCGAATTTCCAGATACCTTCCGCACAGCGGTCGAGATTCGGCATGAAATCCGGGAGCATGGATGGAAAAAGATTGTTGCCTTCCAGACCAGAAATCCTATGCACCGCGCGCATGAAGAGCTGTGTAAGATGGCAATGAAGGCCGTTGATGCCGACGGCTGTGTTATCCACATGTTATTGGGCAAGTTGAAGCCTGGTGATATTCCTGCCCCAGTACGGGATGCCGCCATACGTAAGATGGTGGAACTGTATTTTCCAGCTAATTCTGTGATGATAACCGGGTATGGTTTCGACATGTTGTATGCCGGTCCTCGTGAAGCCGTATTACATGCTTTATTCCGTCAGAATATGGGTGCGACACATTTTATTATTGGTAGAGATCATGCGGGTGTCGGCGATTATTACGGTGCATTTGATGCGCAGACTATTTTTGACGAAGAGGTGCCTGCGGGTGCTCTGGAAATAGAAATATTTAAGGCTGATCACACCGCCTATTCGAAAAAACTGAATAAGGTCGTGATGATGCGTGATGTCCCCGACCATACCAAAGATGATTTTATTCTTCTTTCGGGTACCCGCGTGCGCGAAATGCTGGGCAATGGCGAAGCACCACCGGCAGAGTTTTCGCGTCCAGAGGTCGCACAAATACTGATGGATTATTACCAAAGTCTGGACTGATTGATCCAAGTCATTGAAAAGCCGCCTGTTTTCAGCCGGCTTTTCTTGTTCATTCAAAATGGGGAATTTTTCCAGAACTCTGGTACTATTACCCACTTACACTGGATTTTTCGGGTTAATAAGCCACACTTATGGCGGCTAATGCAATACTGATTAGTCTTACGAACAACAAGGCATTACAGTCCCGTCTCAGTAAAAGTCCTATCGTATGCGCGTTATTGAAAGTATTCATGCCAGTGGGACAAAGCGGTTAGGGGTCTGATGGCATATCGATGTGGATTGTGACCCAGTGAAAAGTATTTCAGGCTGTCGTATTGCGGCAGTTAGAAATTTATCTATAGATAATTGATAGCAATAAAAGGAGCAAAATAATGCCTACTTACGTTCGTACTGAGAAATGCGATGGTTGTAAGGGTCAGGACAGGACTGCATGCATGTACATATGCCCGCATGATCTGATGCGTCTTGACAAAGACGGTTCTGAAACCAGCCATGCCATGAAAGCCTACAACCAGGAGCCCGAGCAGTGCTGGGAGTGTTATTCCTGTATTAAAATTTGCCCACAGAATGCCATTGAATGCCGCAGTTATGCTGACGTTACCCCACTGGGTGGCATGGTTCAGCCTCTGCGTGGTTCAGATGCCATCATGTGGACCATCAAATTCCGCAACGGCAATATGAAGCGTTTCAAGTTCCCGATTCGTACCACTGCTGAAGGTTCAATTGATCCTTACGCCGGTTTACCGGAGCCTGTTGATGCAGAAATTGGTGATCACAGTACACTGTTCACCAAAAGCACTCACTCCTGTGATATGAGCCAGTTCAACGCTACTTAAGCGGCGGACTAGTTTTTTTGTAAGAGAACACTTAAGTTTAGGAAGATATTATGTCTGAATATAGTCTTGGAAATCCTGAAGTCATCGAAGAAGAAGTTGATATTCTTATTATCGGTGGTGGTATGGCGGCCTGCGGTGCAGCATTTGAACTACAGCGCTGGAACGAAAATAAAAACCTTAGGATCAAAATGGTCGACAAAGCTGCGGTAGATCGCTCGGGTGCGGTTGCACAGGGTCTGTCTGCAATTAACACTTACATGGGTGAAAATGATCCGGCTGACTACGTGCGTTATGTTCGCGGTGACCTGATGGGCATTACACGTGAAGATCTGGTCTATGATACTGGCCGTCATGTTGACGACTCTGTACATAACTTTGAAAGATGGGGGCTACCGATCTGGAAACAGGAAGGCGATGAAGACAAGAGCCTGACAGAAGGTGGCAAGCCTGTTCGTTCCGGCCGCTGGCAGATCATGATCAACGGTGAGTCATATAAGCCCATCGTTGCAGAGGCAGCCAAGAAAGCACTGGGTATCGACAATATACAGGAACGTGTTTTCATCGTCCGTATGGTTGATGACAAAAATGACCCGGGTCGTGTGGCGGGTGCAGCTGGCTTCTCTGTTCGCGAGAACAAGATGTACGTCTACAAGTTCAAGGCCTGCTTGCTGGTCTGTGGCGGTGCAGTAAATGTATTCCGTCCACGCTCAGTGGGTGAGGGTTCAGGTCGTGCCTGGTACCCTGTCTGGAATGCAGGTTCTACCTATGCTATGGCTGCGGAAGCTGGTGCAGAATTGACGCTGATGGAAAACCGCTTTGTTCCTGCACGTTTCAAGGACGGATATGGTCCTGTCGGGGCATGGTTCCTACTGTTTAAAGCAAAAGCGATGAACGCTAACGGTGAAGACTACCAGGAAAAAAATGCACACCTGCTGCAAGAGCACGGTTATGGCGCATACGTCAAGGGTCACGCAATGGGAACCTGTCTGCGTAATCACCTGATGATGCATGAAATGAAGAATGGCATGGGTCCAATCTTTATGGATACGGTTACTGCTCTGGCCAACCTGGCAGAAAAGATGACGCCGAAGGAGATCAAACATCTCGAAGCTGAGGCCTGGGAAGACTTTCTCGATATGACTATTGGACAGTGTGGAATCTGGGCAGGTGAAAACATTGAGCCGGATAAGGAAATGTCTGAGCTGATGCCTACCGAGCCATACCTGCTGGGTTCTCATGCAGGTTGTGCCGGTATCTGGTGTTCAGGTCCTGAAGATCTGCCAGGTACGCCGGATCATTACCACTGGGGTTACAATCGCATGAGTACCGTTCGCGGTCTGTTCACCGAAGGTGACGGCTGTGGTGCTTCCGGTCATAAGTTCTCTTCGGGTTCACATGCTGGTGGCCGTATTGCGGCTAAAGCAATGGTTAAGTATGTTGAGGACAACAGCGACATCGTACCTGAACTGGATCGTACTATCGATGAGCTGAAGGAAGAGATCTACCGTCCGGTTCAGACCTTCCTTGAACATAAAGACTACACTACCGCCATTGATGTTAACCCGCACTATATTACTCCAAAGATGCTGCAGTTCCGCCTACAGAAGATTATGGATGAGTACGTAGCTGGTGTATCCACCTGGTATCAGACCAATGCAGCTATGCTAGGCGTTGCCGAACGTAAGCTGGGCATGCTGAAGGAAGACAGCCTGAAGATGCGTGCCAAGGATCTGCATGAACTGTTACGTGCGTGGGAAAACTACCACCGTATCCTGGCTGCAGAAGCTCACATGAAGCACATCCAGTTCCGTGAAGAAACCCGCTACCCGGGTTATTACTACCGCACGGACTTTCTGGATCTGGATGACGAAAACTGGAAATGTTTTGTCAACTCCACATATGATCGCAATACCGGCGAATGGGCCTGTAAGAAGGTCGAATGGGTTGAGTTGATCAAGGAAGGCTGAGTCCAGTAGTTTAGACTCGAAGGGTCCGGGTGCGAGAGCATCCGGGCCTTTTTCTGTCTGTAATATCATAAGGCATTCTGCCCCTGAGCAGACGATAGTAAACCGAGCAGATATTTATCGATTGAGGTCGATTATCATGAGTGACGAAAGAGAAAACCTTCATCCGGACGAATTTGGAAATCTGGGGATCAATACAGACAGTGCCGTGGTGCCGGTCTATCTGGGTGAGAATGACAAATTCAAATTCAACTGCTATCCCGGTATATCCTGCTTTAATGAATGCTGCCGTAATATCGATATCGTGCTGACACCGTATGACGTACTGCGTCTGAAAAATAATCTTGGTATTACCACCACCGAATTTATTGCTAATTTTACCAACTTTTACGAAGTGGATGGACACGGTTTGCCAGGCTTAAATCTGAAGACAAAAGATGATATGAAGGCCTGTGAATTTCTCACTGAAGAAGGCTGTGCCGTTTATGAAGATCGACCCACCGCCTGCCGGTATTATGCCCTGGGTAACATGGCAATGCGCAAGAAGGATTCAGGGGAAGCTGAAACCGGTTACTTCGTCGTTAAAGAAGGTCACTGTAAGGGACATCTAGAAGATAAGGAGCAGACTGTTGCTGAATACCGACATGGACAGGGGCTGGAAGAGTATGACGAAATGAATTTTGGCTTTCAGGAACTTGTCCTGAAGAAGAAATCCAGTGGCCCTACGGTTGGCGCCCCTTCACCACGTAGCATGCAACTCTATTTCCTGGCCACCTACGATATGGATCGTTTTCGTGAATTCATCGAGTCAGCTGGGTTTAAGGATGTCTTTGACTTGTCGGCAGTAGAATATGAAAAGATTATTAGTGATGAATTTGAATTGCTGAACTTCAGCCAACGTTTCCTTAAACAGGTTCTGTTTGGTGAGAATACGATAGCGAAAAAACAGAATGCCGTTGATGTACGTATGAAAAAGAAACGGCAAAGAATGGCCAAAAAACAGAAGGAATTGAATGACCGGACAGAGGAAAGGCCTGATTGAATAAGACAACAGTAGAGATACTTTCTGATACGCACGGTGCCATTATGTGCTGCATGAGAAATTTGATGGCCGCTGGCTACTGAACCCCGGTACTGCGGGCGACTGTCTCAACCGAGGGGAATCTTCTTGCCTCGTTCTTATTACGGGTGAGGACAGGTGGTTGGTTGAGATGTCCAGCTTTGAACTTTTAACTTTTAACTTTTTTTCTGCCCTGGCATTTCCTTTATATACACATCCTGCTTCGAATAAGGTATCTCAATATTTTCCTTCTGGAAACGTTTGTAGACAGCAGCGTTGATATCATCCAGGGCGCGTCCTTTGAGTACCGGCTCATTGATCCAGCAGAGTAATTCAAATTCCAGGCCTGAATTGCCGAAACTACGGAAGCGTACTTTGGGTTCAGGGAAATCACAGGAAAAGGTTGAGCGAGCGGCTACATTCAGTAAACATTCACGCACCAGATCAATATCAGTGCCGTACGCCACACTGGTTTTTATCCTAATACGGTACTTTTCATGTGGGCCACCTGTTTCATTGATTACGGCAGTATTACCCATGATGGAATTTGGTATGGTAACTTCCACATCATCACGGGTAAGTAATCTTGTGCTTCTTATGCCAATATTACGTATTTCACCACGTAAACCATCCTGTAGTACGACGAAGTCACCGATCTTGTAAGGGGCATCTGTCATGATGAAGACCCCTGAAATAAGATTGCCAAGCGTATCTTTGGCGGCGAAACCGATAGCAATACCGAGTACCCCGGCAGATGCCAGCCAGGCCGTCATATTTATTTTCCAGGTAGTAAACAGTAAGTAGATTGCGATACTGGCGATAATGACGAGTGACAGATTTAGCAGTAAAGGCAACGTCCGTGTTGTGACTACCCCTCCCTCGAGCTTGCTTATGTTTGGCAGTATCAGGCGTGTTGCGCGCAGGAAAAAAAGTGCCCAAACCAGTATTAGCAGGCTGGATAACAGTGAATCAAACAGAGGGATGAGTTGCCCATTTTTTGACAGGGTGTCTGCGGTAATACCCATACCAATAATCAATATAGTGAAAAAGAGCGGCTTTCGTAGTAGGGAAAGTACTTCTTCATCAAGGGTATTTCTTGTTTTCCGAAAAAGTTGAAGCATATATCTGTATGCGATACTGGATATGAGCCACGCGAAAAAAAAAGTAAGCAGTATGATAGTAGCAGCAATGACATAACGATTATCGCCGACAAAATTAAATACGGGTAATAGCCAGTTCATGATCGTTTCCTGCAAATCGGAAAAGAGTTCCATATCAGTGGTTCTTTTTGGTTATGGTGCTGTTATGGAGCGGGAATACACCTTTTTTACGGTCTACGAAAAAGTGTTCCAGGGTGAAATGGATGGTCTTAAAGGCTAACGTGTCCCAGGGGATGTCTTCTTCTGCAAACAGTTTTGTTTCCAGGCTCTCTTCACCTGGGTAGAAATCGGTATTTTTTAAATCGGCCAGAAACATCATGTAGACCTGTGAGATATGTGGCAGACTGACCACGGTGTAGAGACGCATATTTTCCAGTGAGGCATTGGCTTCTTCAACACTTTCCCTCGCTGCAGCTTGTTCAAGAGTTTCCCCATTCTCCATAAAGCCTGCAGGTAGAGTCCAGTAATCGTTACGTGGTTCGATTGCACGTTTGCAGAGCAGCACCCTGTTTTCCCAGACAGGCAGACTGCCTGCAACAATTTTCGGGTTCTCATAGTGGATGCCTCCACAGTTATTACAGACATACCGTACACGGTTATCACCGTCAGGAATGCTAAGGTTTACAGCTGAGCCGCAGCTTTGACAATAATTCATAAGAATATGTTAACCGCAGAAGGCGAAAAAAAGAAGCCTAAAGTGAAAAGTTAAAAGTCAAAAGGGGAAAACTGAAAGACTGTATTTTTTTAACTTTAAGCTTTCAACTTTCAACTGAATTTAACTTCTTTGCTTATGCTAAAATTTCGGCCTGATTTCTGTAAGGGACTTATTATGCCTAGACTGCGTGCACAGCTTGCCAGTGCTACTGATCCTGATTGGGTACAGGTAATTCTGGATAATTTTGATGATTTTCTGATTGATCATGCCAGCTGTGAAAGGAAGGCAATGGCATATGCTATGTCAGTAATCGTTAAGTATCCGGACCGTACTGAGATTATTCCTGATTTGCTGCAGGTGGCGCAGGATGAGCTAGATCATTTTCGCGATGTGCTGGAACTGATGGAGCAGCGTGGACTGCAGATGATCCCTGATGAGCCGGATCCGTATGTCAATCAACTGATCAAGATATGTCGGCATGGCAGGGATGAGCGATTACTGGATCGTTTACTTGTCGCATCAGTGATAGAAACACGCGGGGCCGAACGTTTCAGGATTATTGCCGAGGCATTAGAGGATGCGGAATTAAAAGAATTCTACCGGAATCTGTGGGCAACAGAAGCAAAGCATGGTGATGTGTTTAGAAAGATGGCATCGCATTATTTTTCTGAGGCAGAGATCGAGCAGCGAAGCCAGGAAATTACGGAGGCTGAGGCAGAAATTATGGCGGGTCTTAAATGGCGAGCATCACTGCATTGAACGATACCTGCTTTCAAATATACATACAAATCAACAATGAGTGAACTACAAGACCAGTTATCGCGTCGTCGCACGTTTGCCATCATTTCGCATCCAGATGCCGGTAAAACGACCCTGACCGAAAAGTTATTGCTGTTTGGCGGTGCGATACAGCTGGCCGGGGCAGTGAAGGGGCGTAAGGCAGAGCGTCATGCTACCTCTGACTGGATGGAGATGGAGCAGCAGCGTGGTATTTCAGTCACCACTTCGGTGATGCAGTTTCCTTATCGAAATCGAATCATCAATCTACTCGACACACCGGGCCATGAGGATTTTTCAGAAGATACCTATCGTACCCTGACCGCCGTCGATTCGGCCCTGATGGTGATCGATATCGCCAAAGGTGTCGAAGCGCGGACGATTAAGCTAATGGA
>VAPH01019984.1_pt1 | contig 11652 bp, 9 predicted proteins | sample 3393861 | NCBI WGS metagenome assembly VAPH01 (sample SAMN08290439, study PRJNA428436) | hydrothermal vent metagenome | isolation source: Deep-sea hydrothermal vent chimney | place: Atlantic Ocean: South-mid Altantic Ridge | reverse complement strand
TGGAGTCGGCCAGACAGTCGCTGGGAAATTTTTTTTCCTGGAGGAAAGTCCGGGCTCCGCAGGGCAGGGTGCCAGGTAACGCCTGGGGGGCGCGAGCCTACGGCAAGTGCAACAGAAAATATACCGCCAGTTTCGGCTGGTAAGGGTGAAATGGTGCGGTAAGAGCGCACCGCGTCGGTGGTAACACGCGACGGCATGGTAAACCCCACCCGGAGCAAGACCAAATAGGGGAACGTTAAGTGTGGCCCGCATAGTTCCCGGGTAGGTCGCTTGAGACATGCGGTGACGCATGATCCAGATGAATGACTGTTCACGACAGAACCCGGCTTACAGGCCGACTCCTTCCTTATAATAGATATTGTCTGGCTGTGTTCTTCCTCGTAAGCCACTTTAGAAGTCGCCTGTAAGTTATTGTTTTAACTATCTTCCGTTCCTGCAAAAATGGCCGTTTTCAGTCCCTGAACCAGATTGCGACACCGCTCTAAGTCATTGTCATTAAAGAAAGAATTCCTGTTTTTTGTGCGCCTGTCAGCTTGACAGCTGGCGCCTATCCTTCCTATAGTGTATCGAAGTGGATCAAAGTGGGGATAAATGGGGCATATGGCCTGTCTATCCCAAACAATAATTTCGGGAGCGGGCGTTTGTTACGTGGTGTAAACACACTCAATCTGGATGCAAAGGGGCGCATGGCGATACCGAGCCGGTATCGCGATGGTCTGCTGTCCCGGTGTGATGGCCAGCTGGTGGTGACCCTGGACGTGCGTGATCCCTGTTTGCTGCTGTATCCCCTGCCGGATTGGGAAGTGCTGGAACGTGAGCTGGGACGACTGGGCAACCTGAAATCAGAAGCCCGCCGCCTGCAACGTATTTTGATCGGCCATGCCACCGATGTGGAAATGGATGGCAATGGTCGTATTTTATTGCCCCCGCTGTTGCGAAAAAAAGTCAACCTGGAAAAACAGGTGGCCCTGAGCGGTCAGGGCAAGAAATTTGAAATATGGGATGAGGAAACCTGGAATACACAGTGTGATGCCTGGTTGCAAGGTAATGGCGATGAAAGCGCCATTTCTGAACAGCTTGAGTCGCTGTCGCTGTAGGCGATGAAGGAGCAAAGAGAACATCGGCCGGTGCTACTGGATGAGGCGCTGGCGGCGCTGAAGATCGACCCTGCCGGCCGCTATGTGGATGGTACGTTTGGCCGGGGCGGCCACAGCGCCGTGATTCTGGAGCGCCTGGGTGAGGATGGGCGATTGCTGGCGCTGGACAAGGATCCGGCGGCGATTGAGGTTGCAAACCGGCGGTTTGCAGAAGACAAACGCTTTTTAATCAGGCAGGACAGCTTTGCCATGATGAACAGGCATGTTTCAGAACTGGGCTGGGTGAATCAGGTGGATGGCATTCTGCTGGATCTGGGCGTCTCCTCGCCCCAGCTGGATGACGCCAGCCGTGGTTTTAGTTTCCAGAAAGACGGGCCGCTGGACATGCGCATGAATCCAGAGCAGGGACAGTCGGCGGCCGAATGGCTGAATGATGCCAGGGAGCAGGACATCGTAACGGTATTAAAAGAATATGGTGAAGAGCGGTTTGCCCGGCGCATTGCCCGCGCCATTGTCCAGGCGCGCAGGGAAAAACCCATTAGCAGCACAAAACAGCTGGCCGAGATTGTTGCGGCCGCCAATCCCGCCTGGGAGAGAGGCAAGGATCCGGCCACGCGCAGTTTCCAGGCTATTCGCATTTATATCAATCGTGAGCTGGATGATCTGGAACAGGTGCTTGAACAGGTGTTTGAGATCCTCAAACCGGGCGGGCGTCTGGTGGTGATCAGTTTTCATTCGCTGGAAGACCGGCGGGTGAAGCGTTTCATGCGTGATGCGGCGCGGGGGGATGATTTTCCGCCGGATTTGCCGGTCACCCAGGCGCAACTCAAACCGCGCCTGCGCCTGCTGGGCAAGGCGGTGCGCGCTGGTGAGGCTGAAGTGGAACAAAATCCACGTGCGCGCAGTGCGGTCATGCGTGTCGCTGAACGACTTGCTTGAATAACGGAACTGAATGGTGAGTATGAAACTGTCATTTCTGATTCCGGTCTTACTGCTGCTGGTGGTGCTCTCAGCGCTGGCCGTGGTCTACAGCAAGCACCAGAGTCGCAAGCTGTTTGTAGAGTTGAACAGCCTGCAAAAAAGTCGGGATGCAATGGAAGTGGAGTGGGGACAGTTGCAACTGGAACAGAGTACCTGGGCCACCAGTGGCCGGATCGAAAAACTTGCGCGTCAGCGTTTGCAGATGACGCAAATGGAATATGAAAAGATCATTATCGTCAAACCATGAGCAACATGAATAAACATAACGCGAGCAAGCATAGCGTCAGGCCTTTTCGGCTTGGGGTGGTGGTGTTGCTGGTGGTGACAGCCACCCTGCTGTTGCTCTGGCGTAGCGTAGATCTGCATGTGCTGCGTAAGGATTTTCTCCAGCATCAGGGGGATGCGCGCTATTTGCGGGTGATGCCGGTGCTGGCGCACCGAGGCATGATCCAGGATCGCAATGGTGAGCCGCTGGCGATCAGTACGCCGGTGGATTCGGTCTGGGTGCAGCCGGAAGATTTTATCGCCGCGCATGAGCAATGGCCGCGAATCGCCAAACTGCTGGGAATGAAAGTAAGCAAGCTGGAACGACTGGTGCTGCCGCGCAAAAAGCGTGAATTTGTCTATATCAAACGCCACGTCACGCCGCAACTGGCGGCCCAGGTGATGGCGTTGGAAATTCCCGGTGTTTCCCTGCAACGTGAATATCACCGTTATTATCCGGCTGGCGAAGTCGCCGCCCATGTGCTGGGTTTTACCAATGTGGATGATGAAGGCCAGGAAGGAATGGAGCTGGCCTGGAATGACTGGCTGCAGGGTGTGCCGGGTTCGCAACGAGTACTCAAAGATCGGCTGGGTCGGGTGGTCAGGCATATCGAGCTAATCAGCAAGGCGCACCCCGGCAAGGATCTGGTATTGAGTCTCGATCGTCGCCTGCAGTATCTGGCTTATCGCGAGCTGAAGCGCACGGTCATCCGGCAGAAGGCGCGTTCCGCCTCAGCCGTGATTCTGGATGCGCGCACGGGTGAAGTGCTGGCGATGGTCAACCAGCCTTCCTACAACCCCAATGATCGGGGACAGTTGCACGGCGCCAATTACCGTAACCGTGCGGTTACCGATGTTTTCGAGCCCGGTTCTACGGTTAAGCCCTTCACCGTGGCGGCGGCGCTGGAAAGCGGTAAGTACAGCCCGCAGACCCTGATCGATACGGGGCCGGGGGTGTTCAGAGTTGGTCGTTACCGCATCCGCGATATCCGCAATTACGGGCGCATCAGCGTATCTACAGTGATTCAGAAATCCAGTAATGTCGGCGCCAGCAAGATGGCGTTGGCGATCGAGCCGGATCGCCTCTGGCGCAGCTATGCCCGGGTCGGTTTTGGCGAGACCACTGGCAGTGGTTTTCCCGGCGAAGTCAGCGGCGTTTTTACCCGCAGTCGCCACTGGCGTGATATCGAGCGTGCGACCCTGGCCTATGGTTACGGCGTCTCGGTTACCCCCCTGCAACTGGCGCGCGCCTACATGGTGCTGGCCAATGACGGTAGACGCTTAGCCGTACGTTTTCTGCCGCTGGCGGCGGATGAACAGGTGATTCAGGCTGAACAGGTGATGCCAACAAAAATTGCGCGTGCGGTGCGGCGCATGATGGAAAGTGTCATCCAGACGGGCGGAACCGGCACCCGCGCGGCGATACCCGGTTACCGTGTAGCGGGTAAGACCGGCACCATGAAAAAGGCGACAGCCGGGGGTTATAGCGATGATCGCTATATTGCAGTTTTCGCCGGCATGGCGCCCGCCAGTGATCCGCGTCTGGTGATGGTGGTGATGATTAATGAACCGCGTGGTGAAGTTTATTATGGTGGAGAAGTGGCGGCGCCGGTTTTCTCCCGCGTGATGTCGGGCGCCCTGCGGTTGCTGAATGTTGCGCCAGATGATGTATCCACTCGCCATATCAAACTGGCCGGGTTACCGCCAGTGCTGCAGGCAGGAGCGCATCCATGATGAGCGCATTGAAAATGAAACCGATCATGTTGGCGGACTTGCTTACGGGCATCATAGCGGCACCTGTCGAAGCCGATTGTGTGGTGAACGGGCTATGCCTGGATAGCCGAAGCGTAAATGCCGGTGATGTGTTTATCGCGCTCAAAGGGTTGACCCATGAGGCCGGCGCTTTTATCGATGAGGCTGTTAGCCGGGGCGCACAGGCGGTGCTCTGGGAAAGCGAAGCCGACACAGACGGGGTCGAAGCGATTGCGGCGCTGAGCTGGCGTGTTGCCCCATCAGGTAACAAAACCCCGTTGCTCGCGATTGCCGGGCTGGGCGCGAAGCTCGGCGTAATTGCCGATCGTTTTTATGACCAACCGTCAAAATATTTATCCATAACCGGGATTACCGGCACCAATGGCAAGACCTCGGTCAGCCAGTATCTGGCCCAGTGTTTAAGTGAGGACACGGCCTGTGGTGTCATGGGGACGCTGGGCGCGGGTGTTATCGGCTCGGCTACTGAATTAAAGCAAACCGGCTTCACTACGCCGGATGCCCTGCACTGTCATCAGTGGCTGGCCGAGATGCGCGAACGGGACGTCGCCGAGATCAGCATGGAAGTGTCTTCTCACGCGCTGGAACAGGGACGGGTCAATGGTATTCGGTTTGACTGCGCGGTGTTTACTAATCTCAGCCGTGATCATCTGGATTATCACGGTAATATGGACGCCTATGCCCAGGCCAAGGCGGGCCTGTTCGCCATGCCGGGGCTGAAGCAGGCGGTGATCAATGTGGATGATGCCTACGGTTGCGAACTGGCGGCAAGCCTGGCCGATAAGGTGCAGCTGATTCGTTATGGCCTGCAGGCCGAGCACCAGCCTGATGTATACGGGCAGGATCTGAAACTCGATGTGCAGGGGCTGTCTATGCAGGTGCTGACGCCCTGGGGTTCATCGCCGCTACGCATACCTCTATTAGGTCGTTTCAATGCCAGCAATGCGCTCGCGGTGCTGGCGGTGCTGGGACAAAAAGGTCTGCCCTTCAAACAGATTATCGCCCGTCTGCAGAAACTGGTTGCGGTTGCCGGGCGCATGCAGCGCCTTGGCGGTGGTGAGCTGCCGCTGGTGGTGGTGGACTATGCGCACACACCTGATGCGATGGAACAGGCGCTGTTATCGCTGCGCGAACATGCTCAGGGACAATGCTGGTGCGTGTTTGGCTGTGGTGGTGATCGCGATCAGGGTAAGCGCGCGCTGATGGGTGAAGTGGCGGCGCGACTGGCGGACCGGATCATTCTGACAAATGATAATCCGCGCACGGAAGCGCCGGAGAAAATCCTGGCGGATATCCAGCAGGGGATTAGCGCTGACAAAGCCGTCATGGTCGAGGCTGATCGCGCTACCGCCATTGCCCTGGCTATCGCTAAAGCCAGGGCGGGTGATGTAGTGCTGATTGCCGGCAAGGGGCATGAAGATTATCAACTCACTGGCGGGCACAAACAGCCTTTCAGTGACGTAAATGAGGTGGAAAAACAGTTGTTGAGAAAAGAGGCGAGGGCATGAGTGCGCAGATGGCCATAAATACATCAGGCGGCTTTTGCATGCGCCTGCATGAGGTCGCCGATGCCCTGCGCGAAGCAGGTATGAGTGTGCTTATGAAGGGTGACAATGTCCTGCTTGATGGGGTAAGCACCGACAGCCGCAGTGTTCAAACAGGTGAACTGTTCATTGCCCTCAGCGGGCCGAATTTCGACGGCAACACCTTTGCCGAAAAGGCCCTGCAAACAGGTGCAGCCGCCTGTCTGCTGGAGCGGGATATGGACGTGGCCCCTGCCCTGATCGTGGATGGCGCCCGGCGGGCGTTGGGCCTGCTGGCGCAACACTGGCGCCGGCGTTTCAGTCTGCCCCTGGTGGCGGTGACCGGCAGCAACGGCAAAACCACGGTTAAGGAAATGCTGGCCAGTATTTTTACTCAGAAAGGCAGGGTGCTGGCGACGCGCGGTAACCTGAACAACGACATCGGCATGCCGCTGACCCTGTTGCGCCTGAATGACACACATGACTACGCGGTAATTGAAATGGGCGCCAACCATGCTGGTGAAATTGCATACTTAAGCAAACTGGCCGAACCGGATGTCGCCCTGATCACTAATGCGGCGGCGGCGCACCTGGCTGGTTTTGGCAGCCTCGAAGGGGTGGCGCAGGCCAAGGGTGAAATTTATTCCGGACTGGCGGACAGCGGTTGTGCGGTGATTAATGCCGATGACGCCTTTGCGCCGCTGTGGCGCAAAATTATTGCAAATGAAAAGCAAAACCTGCGCTGTCTGGATTTCGGGATTGCGGCTAAAGCAGATGTGCGCGCAAGCTGGCCAGTGACGGATGGCCGGGTAAAAATCAACACGCCGGAGGGCGGGTTTGATCTCAGACTGCCCCTGCCGGGTCGGCACAATCTTATGAATGTGCTGGCGGCTACTGCGGCGGCGATGGGCGCAGGCATGGATACCGCGGTGATTGCCGCCGGACTGGAAGCCATGCAGGTTGTGCCCGGCAGGTTGCAACTGAAAACCGGCGTTGCCGGCAGCCGTATTATTGATGATACCTATAACGCCAACCCGGCTTCGATGAAAGCCGCGTTGGAGGTTCTGCAGGATTTCTCCGGTCGTCATTATCTGGCGCTGGGGGACATGGGCGAACTGGGTGAGGATGAAAAAGCCCTGCATACGCAGACCGGGGAACAGGCGCGCGCCAGTGGTGTACAACGTCTTTACACCCTGGGGACACTGTCGCGCGCCGCCGCCATCGCCTTTGGTGATGAGGCGCAATCCTTTGATACTCACGGTAGCATGATCGATCGCCTGCGCGAGGATCTTGCCTCTGATGTGACCCTGCTGGTGAAAGGCTCACGGCGCATGCAGATGGAAAAGATTGTCAATGCTGTGACTGTTGATGGGGAGGGCTGTTAGTGCTTTATCATTTAGCCCAGTATCTGCAGGAGATTTACAGCGGTTTCAATGTCTTCAACTATCTGACCCTGCGCGCCATCCTCGGCGTGCTCACCGCGCTGCTGATTTCCTTTGTCATTGGCCCTGTGATGATCAGGAAACTGAGTAAGTACAACATCGGCCAGACCGTGCGCGACGATGGTCCGGAAAGCCATTTCAGCAAGGCCGGCACACCGACCATGGGTGGGGCGCTGATCCTGGTGGCCATTTTTATCAGCACCCTGCTGTGGTCGGATCTGGGCAACCGTTACGTCTGGGTGGCGGTAATCACTACCGCCATATTTGGCCTCATCGGCTGGGTCGACGACTACAAGAAACTGGTGAAACAGGATCCCCGCGGTCTGATCGCTCGCTACAAGTATTTCTGGCAGTCGGTAGCCGGTTTTGGCGCCGCGATTTACCTTTATAGCAGCGCTGTCAGTCCGGCCGAGACGGAACTGATCGTGCCGGTGTTTAAGGATGTAGCGATTCCACTGGGACTTGTCAGCTATGTGCTGCTGAGTTATTTCGTGATTGTCGGCAGCAGCAATTCGGTCAATCTCACCGACGGCCTCGACGGGCTGGCTATCATGCCCACGGTGATGGTGGCCGGCGCGCTGGCGGTGTTCGCCTATCTCACCGGGCATGCGGTGTTTTCCTCCTATCTGTCTATTCCCTACATCTATGGCGTGGGTGAGCTGGTGGTTTTCTGTGGCGCGATTGTCGGTGCCGGGCTGGGTTTTCTCTGGTTCAACACCTATCCGGCACAGGTGTTCATGGGGGACGTGGGCGCGCTGGCGCTGGGCGCGGCGCTGGGTATTGTCGCCGTGATCGTGCGTCAGGAACTGGTGCTGTTCATCATGGGCGGCGTGTTCGTGATGGAAACCGTCTCGGTGATCCTGCAGGTGGGATCCTACAAGCTTACGGGGCGGCGGATTTTCCGCATGGCGCCCCTGCACCACCATTTCGAACTCAAGGGTTGGCCGGAGCCGCGCGTGATCGTGCGCTTCTGGATCATTACCGTGATCCTGGTGCTGGTCGGTCTGGCGACGTTGAAGGTTCGCTGATAATGCTGGCGACGAAGAAAAATATGGCAAATGAAAGCAACATTCTGGACAGCCTGCGCAGGCAGCGGGTGCTGATCGTGGGTTTGGGCGCGACGGGTTTGTCCTGCGCCCGGTTCCTTGCTGCGCAGGGTGTGGAGGTGGCGATTACCGACAGCCGCGCTAATCCACCGGGACTGGACGTGCTGCAAAAGGAGTTGCCGGATACGGCGGTATTCGTCGGTGGCTTCGAGACCAGCGCTTTTGAACGGGCGGATGTGCTGCTGCTGAGTCCTGGCGTCTCCCTGCGCGAGCCGCTGGTGGCTGAAGCGCGGGCGCGCGGCGCTGAGGTGCTGGGAGATGTGGAGCTGTTCGCCCGTCTGGTGAACGTGCCGGTGATCGCGATCACCGGATCCAATGGCAAGAGCACGGTAACCACCCTGGTGGGGGCGATGGCGCGGGCGGCCGGACGCAAGGTGGCGGTGGGCGGCAATATTGGCACCCCGGTGCTGGATCTCCTCGATGAGGCGCATGATCTGTACGTGCTGGAGCTGTCCAGTTTTCAGCTCGAAACCACCCGCAGTCTGGAGGCGGTGGCGGCGACCATTCTCAATATCAGTGAAGATCATATGGATCGTTATGCCAGCCTTGCTGATTACACCGCCGCCAAGGCGCGGATTTTCCACGGCAGCGGTGTCCTGATCGTCAATCGTGACGATGCGCGGGTGAGGGCAACGCTGGAAATGCTCGCGGGCGGACGCCGGCTGATTCACTTTGGTCTGCAGGTTCCGGTGGCGGGTGATTTCGGTATTTGTCAGAACAAGGGTGAGGACTGGTTGTGTCTTGGTCATGAAATGGGCGCTGAGGCATTGTTAGCGGTCGCGAAACTACGCATTCGCGGCAGGCACAACCTGGCCAATGCGCTGGCGGCGCTGGCGCTGGGGCAGGCGGCCGGGTTGCCGATGGCCGCCATGCTTGAGGTTTTGCGAGACTTCGCCGGTCTGGCCCATCGCTGCCAGTGGCTGGGAGAATACCGGGGCGTGAACTGGTACAACGATTCCAAGGCCACCAATGTGGGCGCGGCCATTGCCGCCATCCGGGGCGTGGAAGCCGAGAAGATCGTGCTCATCGCCGGCGGCCAGGGCAAGGGGCAGGATTTCACGCCACTGGCTGAGCCGCTGCGGCAACGGGTGCGGGCGGTGGTGCTGCTGGGCGAGGATGCCGAACTGATCGAGACGATAGTGCCGGAATCATTGAGCGTATGTCATGCACAGAGCATGGCCGAGGCGGTGAAACTGGCGGCGCAGGTCGCGCAGGCCGGTGATGCCGTGCTGTTGTCGCCGGCCTGCGCCAGTCTTGATATGTTCCGCGGTTTTGAGCAGCGGGGCGAGGCCTTTATGCAACAGGTGGAGCGCCAGCTTACATGAGCATGCAGGCTATTAGACAGAGCAGGGTTTCAGTCCAGGCCGATCAGGGCAGTGTGCAACTGTCTATGGATCCCTGGCTGTTGCTGCCGGCTATGACGCTGCTGATGCTGGGGCTGGTGATGGTGGGATCAGCCTCCATTTCTATTGCCGAACAGAAGACCGGCCAGCCTTTTTATTACCTCATTCGCCAGAGCGCCTATGTGGGGCTGGGACTGGCGCTGGCCTGGACAGTCTGGCGGCTGCCCATGCGCCTGTGGCAGCCGGCCGGGCCGTATCTGATCATGGGCAGCGTGCTGCTGTTGCTGCTGTTGTTTGTTCCGGGGCTGGGCCGGGAAGTGAACGGTAGCCTGCGCTGGCTGGCGCTGGGGCCGGTTAATTTGCAGGTCTCGGAGCTGGTGAAACTGTTTGTGGTGATTTACCTGGCCGGCTATCTGGTGCGCCATAACGAGGCGGTGCGCAGCCAGGCCAGTGGCTTTTTGCGGCCCCTGGCGTTGATGGTTCTGTTATCCATGCTGCTGTTGCTGGAGCCGGACTTCGGTGCGGTGGCTGTGATGATGGCGACGGCCATGGGCATGATGTGGCTGGGCGGTGCGCGTTTGCTGCAGTTCCTGCTGTTGGGCGTGGGGATGCTGGGGATGCTGGCTCTGCTGGCGGCAGCGGCGCCCTACCGTATGGCGCGGCTGACCACCTTCCTCAATCCCTGGGCCGATCCTTTCGACAGTGGATTCCAGCTGACCCAGGCCCTGATCGCGTTTGGCCGCGGTGAATGGCTGGGGGTGGGACTGGGTTCCAGCGTGCAGAAACTGTTTTATCTTCCCGAAGCGCACACCGATTTTCTGTTTGCCGTGATGGCGGAGGAACTGGGGCTGCTGGTGGTAGCGCTGGTCATTGTCCTGTTTTTGATCATCGTGCTGCGTGCCCTGCTGATTGGCCAGCGCGCCGAAAAACAGGGCAAGCTGTTCATGGCTTATATCGCTTACGGGCTGGGGATCTGGATTGGCCTGCAGGCGTTCATCAACATCGGCGTCAATATGGGTGTGCTGCCAACCAAGGGCCTGACCCTGCCGCTGATGAGTTATGGCGGTAGCAGCATGATGGTGATGTGTATTGCCATGGCGCTGCTGTTGCGGATTGATCGCGAAATTCGTAGCGGCCCGAATACAGGCGGTTATAGAAGCAGCTCGGGGTTAAAAAACACAGGTCGAAGGAGGGCGGCGCATGTCTGAGAAAACAGCCTCTGCAGTGAACTGCCGCATCCTGATCATGGCCGGCGGCACCGGCGGACACGTTTATCCAGCCCTGGCGGTGGCGGATTATCTGCGTAAACGGGACGTGAGCGTGAGCTGGCTGGGTACGCGCAAGGGACTGGAAGCGCGGGTAGTGGCCGCGGCCGATTTCCCTTTACACACGATTTCGGTCAGCGGCCTGCGTGGCAAGGGGATCATGGGTTGGTTGCTGGCGCCGTTGCGCCTGAACATGGCGCTGATGCAGGCGCTGATGATTCTGCTCAGGCTACGCCCCCATGCGGTCCTGGGCATGGGCGGTTTTGTCACCGGCCCTGGGGGGCTGGCGGCCTTTATCCTGAGCCGTCCGCTGCTGATACACGAACAGAACGCGGTTGCCGGGTTGACCAACCGGCTCCTGAGCCGCATCGCCGACAAGGTGCTGGCGGCGTTTCCCGGCGCTTTTCGCAAGGTCGGCCTGGCCGAGGTTGTCGGCAATCCGGTGCGTGAATCCATCGGCCAGCTGCCAGCGCCAGCCGAACGTTTTGCAAAGCGTGAAGGCCGCCTGAACCTGCTGGTTATCGGCGGCAGCCTGGGTGCGCTGGCGCTGAATGAAGTACTGCCGGCGGCATTGTTGAATTTTGATGCCGCTCACCGGCCGCATGTCTGGCACCAGACCGGCGCAGGCAAACTGGCGGCGACCGAGGCGGACTATGAAAAGCGGGGACTTAAGGCAAACGTTGTGGAGTTCATCGAGGATATGGATGCCGCCTATGCCTGGGCGGATCTGGTGATTTGCCGCGCCGGGGCGTTGACTATCTCTGAACTGGCCATCGCCGGGCTGGGATCGATCCTGGTGCCCTATCCCCATGCCGTGGATGATCACCAGACGGCCAATGCTGATTTTCTGGTGCGCGCCGG
>VAPH01077933.1_pt1 | contig 11658 bp, 21 predicted proteins | sample 3393861 | NCBI WGS metagenome assembly VAPH01 (sample SAMN08290439, study PRJNA428436) | hydrothermal vent metagenome | isolation source: Deep-sea hydrothermal vent chimney | place: Atlantic Ocean: South-mid Altantic Ridge | reverse complement strand
TTTGTATTGACGAAAATTTTTTGGTCGAAATTTTGTATTGACGAAAATTTTTTGGTCGAAATTTTGTATTGACGAAAATTTTTTGGTCGAAAATTAACGTTAATGAAAATTTTGATTTTACTTTTTTCCTTTTATGTTCTAAATGGAACATCAACATCACAAAAGGAAAAAATTCGATGACACGAAAAATTTATGAAATTGCCAAAACGGTACGCGCTGACTGGAAACCAGTTTCCCCTTATGCCGCGCCTTATCTGGACGCAATGGACACGCTGGACAACATTAACGAAATGTTCATTGCGGACACAGCGCGGAGCGTTGTTTTGTATTTTTTGGCAAACGCCCAAGGCTGGCGCGGCGAAATTGCCCGCAACACGAAAAAAGAGTTGAACGCGCTGTTAAAAGGGTAGCGCGACAATTCACTCCCCGACAAACAAAAGGAACAATTTACCATGCCCACAAAAATTACTTTGAATGAAACCGATTTTGCAGTTTTAACCGAATATGCAAAACCGGGGAGCGATGGCAATCAATGGGCAGTTCATATTAAAAGGGATGGCTGCAAGCTAAACGCCAGACGCTATTCGGACAAGAATTCAGCTATCTTGGATTTTATTTCCTGCAAAAATCAAACGTTGCTTGGGTATGCAAGGGATTTTGCAATCAACGAGGCCCGCCAAAAACAACAAGCCGGTGGCGGAATTCGCCAGATAGCTTAAACCCGGCGTTAACTATAAAGTCAGGGCGCGCTTGACTGGCGCGCCCCAATATGTTCTAAATGGAACATTGATAAAAAAGGAAAAATTAACCATGCCGGAAATTACAGTTACTTTCGACATTCGTGACCTACCCAAAGACGGTTTCAAGAATAGGGAAGAGGCTGAAAATTGGTTAGATTATAATGAAAGCTACCTTAACGATTTGCTTGTTGAAAAGGGTTACCAAGCAATCGAAAACCTGCTAATTGAGGATGGTTTTCTATCGCCTGATTGCAGTGGCGAAACATTCGAATAAACTGACTGAGACAAAAGGAACAATTTGATGAAAGTTTATAAATTACCTCATACGCTCCCCGTCCCCGAAATTGATTATGCCCATTTCGACATGGTGAAGGTGTCGGAGCAAGAGCGTGACCATGCGGAGCGTGTCAAAGCTTATTTGATTGAGCGCGGTTACACTGGCAAAAACACCGGGCGCATTTTCCGGGAACCGTTCGCCGATGGTTATGCGCAATATATGTTTGCAGATATACCGCGCCGCCCCGCCCTTGTTCACCTGCCCTATGGTGACGCTTGGGACGCGCCTAATGTGCGATTTATCCCCGCAAAAGAGGTTTTGCGCCGCATGGGTAGCAGTGAAAAAATCTCCGCCTTGTTTGCGGATCGGGATATTGCCGATGGTGGAATTCACCGCGTGGTTTAACTCCCTGTTAACTATAAAGTCAGGGCGTGCTTGCGTTGTCCGCTCCGGCATGTTCTAAATGAAACATCAAAACAAAGGGATTGAAAATGTCTAGCTCATTCAACATAAACAAGCGCCGCCTCAATCGGTATAATCAAATCCGGGGGCTGGTCAAATCCGCTGGTTCGCGTTTCATGTCTATCACCTTCATCAAAAAAGATGGTAGCGAACGCCTTATGCAAATCCAGCCAATGGGGCTTGCCAAGCATGTAAAAGGCGACAAGGCAAGTGAAAGCGCGCAACGCGCTGTTGCGACCCGCGCCACAAATAACCCTAACCTGTTGAACGTCTGGGACGTGCACAAAAAAGCGGCGCGTTCTGTCAACATGGATACGGTTTTGCGCCTTGTCATTGCCGGGCAAACTTGGGAGTTAGTGGCATGATTGCTCTGGAACATCGCTCCGCCTTGCACAAGCAACTTGTTGCCTTGCATATTGAATGGTTTAACCATTGGATAAATGTTGCCGATTTTGCGCAACACTACGGGTTGCCACGCGCTGAAATGGATCGCATTTTATGCTTATCTGCTCCGCTTTATGAACGTGACGAAGGGCTGGAAAGCTTGCGCGGGCAGTATGTCAAAGAAAAACCAGAACCGCATGAAAGCGGTAAATCTGAATTGCACGCGCAACTAACGCGCATGTATCTGGAATGGGTTAATGATTGGGTAACCGTGCCAAATTTTGCCGCTTGGCACGGTATCCCTGAAACCGCCGCGCAAGCTCTGATTGATATTGGGAGAGTGTTACACGAAACCAATGTTGAAGAGTGGCAACTAAACGCTGGCATGAAATTCCGCGATCCTTAACCGCGCATTAACCAAACAAACAGGGCGCGCTTGACTGGCGCGCCCCAATATGTTCTAAATGAAACATCAACAAACAAAGGGATTTTGACGATGACTAACGATAATTTTGAACATCCAACTTTGGATTATTTGAAAAACTCACACGCTGAATGGGTCAAATTAACTGCCCACTCTGACCCCGGCATGATTTACTTGCGCAAGGCGCTTGCCAGCGTGGTAAAGCAGCAAATCGGCATAACCGAATTGCACGTTATGGCGGATGGCGAAACCGTTGAAATTTTCAAAGACCTGACACAAAAAACCCTCGCACAAGCCGCAAAATGGGTTTTGGAAATTGATGGTGAAGTTGGTTTTAACTTTTTTACCAATATTGAAAATGGTGAAGGCGCTTGGATCGGCGCTTGGTTTCATGGGGGCTACACAACTAGCGATTGCAAAGGGATAATTGCGGACTATTCTGCAATATTGGACCTGCCCGACTAGGGCAGCGGGGGCACGCCCTAACCGCTTCAACGAGGCGGAGGGGCGGGGGGCGCGGAGAAACATACCGCGCCCCTCATGCTTTGTTAACTATATAATTTGCGTTAACGTTAATGCTTAAGGTTAAGAATTAACGTTAATGCAAAAAGCCTAATTTAGATAAAAGGCAATCTATCAAGGTTAATTTTTTAGCCTCGATTCTTTAACTTTTCATTAACCATCATCTAATTATCGCCTTGATTTTATTCGCTTGCTCACCTATGTTCTAAATGGAACATCAAAAGGAAAAACGAAAATGAAAATGTCTCATCTGTATCTTCCCAACAATGACAATGCGGGAAATGATCTTAAATGGGTTCACCAAAAATTGCGTGAGCGCCTTATTGAATTTTTTGGTGGCTTCACCTATATTCAGGCCACCGGAAATTATGTCATGCCGGACGGTTCTCACGCCTTAGAGGACGTGATAATTTACCAAATTGTCATAGGTGATCGTTCTGGCGTTACGATCCGAGAAATTGCAAAAGCCATGCTGTCAATGGCAAAACAGGAAAGCGTTCTCATCATTATTGACGATGTGCCCGAGTTTATCCGATGAACGATTATGGTAAAATCCGCGACTTGATGCACTCAATTCAGGAAAACACTGGCGAAAGTGCTTCCCTGATTTTTGAAGCAGCGCGCGATTATCAAAAATCACACTCACATTTTAATCTTGTTGATTGTCTAGAATGTGCGCTTGATGATTATGAGCGGGCGCTTGATGATGATGAAACAGGCGGAGACCCAAACGCAGAACATCGCACATTCGGGATAAAGGGAATTGATCTATGAAACAACTTATTTTGACTGGTTCACTATTAAACGGTTTTGAGTTTTTCGGACCGTTTGAAACGTCAACGCTCGCAATTCAATGGGCAAACATCATGTTTGGGGAAAATGTTGAGGATGGCGGTATCCCATTTTGGCAAATTGTGCCAGTCAACACGCCTGAAGATATTTTGCGATTTGACGAATTGGTGAGGCTTGAATGATGAAAAAAATTGTTTCCGCTTATTTGTTCGCTGGCCTTGCCGCATGCGGAGCGGTTGCGCCAGCGGGTGCCAATACTTTGCCGCTTTATGGTGAGAATAAAATGGTGCGCTTGCTAGGTCTTAATTTTGCTTGCGGCAATCAAGCCAAAGCGTTTTTGGATAACGCGCAAATTCTCAGCGATGAATTGCAAGCACACTTTGGTTATACAATGTTGAACACTGTAACCATAATGATTGCCGCCGATTTGCTTTTACCAGAGACCAGCCCGGCAAACAATCTCAATGCCTGCACTACCGCCAACTCCTTAATGATGAATGAATAAAAAGGATTGAAACAATGTTGGATTTGAATACAATTGACGATTTTGAGAATTCGGACGATGCCGCGTCTTATCACGCAGCAACTCAGCGACTGATCAATTCGCATGCTTGGAATATGCCCGGCGCAACTGGTCGCGCCATGATGCAAGAGATTGAGGCGGGCAATTGCATGCTAGGGCATACAGGTTGCCGCGACTTTTGGGGAAACTATGTGCCAGCCCGCGATGAAGTGAAAGCCGGAACAAAGGGCAGTTTTGAGTTTGTTGAAGGGCGCGCCGGGCAGATACAAGCGGACGCTATGGCTTGCCTCGATTAACTCCCTGTTAACTATAAAGTCAGGGCGCGCTTGACTGGCGCGCCCCAATATGTTCTAAATGGAACATCGAAACAAGGGAATAGAAAAATGGTCAAAACTCACAATCCAATTTTAACTTATGCTGGCCGTGTCAGCGCTGGCAATATCCAGCCTAAACAGCCGGTTTATTTGGTGACTGAAAAAAACCACGATTTTGCCGGGCAAGTCTGGCGCGGTTTTATTGCCTCTTTGCTTCCCCTGTCATTGGTGGCTGTTTCGTTTGTTGCCATTCTCGCAATGCTGATAAGTTAGGAAAAATCATGATCGGCAAATACGACCAAAATTTCCCCGCGCCCGCGCCAAGTGTTACTTTTTGGCAAGGGGTTCAATTCAACTTGATCACGGATGGTCACACGCCATTTTTCCGCGCCACAATCCGCGAAACGGATTTTGAACGGATTTTCTTGTCAAATCCTGCAAATGTTGGCGGTGGTTCAAAATTGGCGTTTGATCTGGCAAGAGGTGAATTCCAAGCGCAAATTTACGGGATACACTGGTCACGTGTCAAAAATTTCAAACAATGGATCGGATCAATGGATATTCCCGCTTATGAAGCAATGCGGGTTTTGAATTTGGTTTCAAAAAAGCGCGGCAATTTTGCCGCGCCAGCCGGACCGTGGGATTAACTTCCCGTTAACCAAAAAGTCAGGGCGCGCTTGCTTTGTGCGCCCCGATATGTTCTAAATGGAACATCGAAAAACAGGAAAAACGTTATGTTGATTATCTTAGTTTTAGTGTTGATCGTGATTGTTATCTCTTCCCGCTCAAAAGAGGCAAAGCCTGTTCCCTCTTTTAAGCAAATGCTGATTGCTTGGGGCATTCTGATTGCTCTTATTGGTGGCGTGGCGCTTATAGTGCTACTCATATCAGCCGGGGAAACAACTCTAGAAGAGGTCATAAAAGGCGCGGCGCTATTGTTTGGCCTGTATCAGGTTAAGCGCTTTTTGGCGTGGCGTGATCGTCGCAAACCGGCTGAGTTAGAGGCCACGCAATACACGCTTGAAGAGACGTTGGAAGAGGCGCTTGAAGAGGCGCTTGACCTATGAGCCACTTTAAGCGCGATTGCGTACCAGTCACACAAGCGGCAATGAATAGCAATCAAGTGTTCATCAACTGTTCATTGTTTGTTCTGTTATCCATTCAACAGCCTTTATGGGGTTTGCCCGCGCAATATAAAGACGTGCAAAACAAAGGGCTGGAAAGCGTGTATCTGTTCGGGGCCAAGCGCGCCGGGTTGCGGTATGTGCAAGAGAATGTGCGAGCTTTACGCAACTCAGCGAACGAAGCCAAAGAGGCCAACAATCTTGACGCGCTGATCATGGCCTATCTAAATGTTCCATGTTTGGGACTGGCCAAGGCATCATTCTTGGCGCAACTGACCATAGGCAATGGCGCTTGCCTTGACGTGCACAATCTTCGCTTGCTCGGATTAGGTGAGCAAGCTTTGCGCCTGAATAAAAAGCTATTGCCCGCCAGTCAATTGACACGTGTGCGGGCATACAATGCCCTATGGCAAGCGCATGGTAATAGCGCCCATTGGTGGAATACATGGTGCGACAATCTAGCCGCTGATCCCCGCAACAAATTCACAAACGGAAAACAAGTTAGCGCAATTCATCGCTTGCCTATTGCCGCGTAATAGTGCGGGGCAATGGCCGGTAAAAAGGGAAGGGAACATATGGGAATAACTAAGGGCATGTCGCTTTTTATTATGATCTTGGTGTTAATTTCATTCTTGCCTCTATAAAGGGGCGCACCATCAACAGGGAACTAGCGCAACAAATCTTAACTGGTTTGTTGCGCTTTTGTTTGTTCATTTATTAAAACTTTATCTTTATATTATTTTCAAATTAACCATATTCAGGGGAACCCAAAGTAGGGGTTGACACCCACCCCTGTTTCGGTCTTAGTAGCTGTGAAGCTAACGAATTTGATTTGAAAAATAAAAGAGGGCAGGGGACCCATCTGAAGGAAAAATGTGAAATCCTAAAATGCAATAATACTCTAAAAAAATTTTGAAAACACCTCAATGGAGCCACGCGACAAAAAAAACTTCATTTCTGGCGAGCGATAGCATAATATATCATCAAATCCTAAGTGAGGCACCACATGGCGTTCGTCAACACATCACAATCGGCTAAATCTAAGATTGATGTTCAATCTTTAATGACTTCTCTTCCCTCTTGGACACACCCAGAGGTCCAATACGCAGAATCTGATTGGTCTCTGCTTCGAGACGCCTTTGATGGCGAGCGCGAGGTGAAGGGTAAAGGTACAGAGTATCTCCCAAAGCCCTCAGGGATGGATGACTCGGAATATACCCTCTACAAGGATAATGCCACATACTTCAACATGACCGCTCGCACGATTGGTGCTCTTGTTGGGACAATTTTCAAGCGCAGTCCTATAATCTCCAACCTACCAGACAAGTTGAAGAAGAAAATATCCAAAGTAACCAAGGATAACCAGTCTCTAAGGATATTTTCTGCCCAATTGGCGCGAGAAGTGATCCACATGGGGCGTTATGGCGTTCTGGTTGATTTACCAACAGACGGTGGGGACCCATACATGGTGGGTTATGTTGCTGAGGCTATCCTAGACTGGGAAATTTCAGAAATTGATGGCAGAGATGTTTTAACTGAGGTTGTATTGCTCGAAGTTGACCATGAAGACCGAGCAGATCAGAATCGTCGCACATTCAAGCCTAAATACCGTGTTCTACGCCTGATTGACTCGGAATATCAGGTCCACATCTATAAAACAGTCAGCAGTTCCAGCGGAGCCGATGTGAATCTTGATGGGGAGGCTGACAAAGTGTATATTCCCACAAATAGGGGAAATACGATAGATTATATCCCGTTCACCTTCTTTGGACCAGAATCAACCACACCAAAGCTTGAACGCAGCCCTGTTCTAGACATCGCCCGCATGAATATCTCTCATTACCGCTCATACGCACACTTAGAGCACGGCAGGTTCTACACAGGGCTTCCGATTTACTACGTGTCAAAGGCAAATGGTGAATCAGAAGGCTCCTACAAGATTGGACCATCTGTGGTCTGGGAAGTGGCTCAAGGCGAAAAAGCCGGTCTATTGGAATTCAACGGACAAGGCTTGAAGTTCTTGGAGAATGCTATCGCCTCGAAGGAAGCTCACATCGCGACCCTCGGTGGACGTTTGATTGGTGTTGACACACGCTCGGTCTCAGAGTCTGATAATCAGGTGTCAATGAAAAACCGCAACGAGCATGCCTTGCTTCTCAACATCACCTCGGTACTTGACACAGGCATCACAACTGTATTGCGGTGGTGGGCGCGCTGGTTGGATGTTTCCGAGACAGTAGCTGAAGAGATCACAATCGAATTTAGCAAAGAGTTCCTACTCAAGGAAGCTGCCGCGAGAGAATTCCGCGCAATTCAATCTATGTACAAGGATGGCCTGCTTCCTGTCGAAGTATTCTACGACTACATGCTCCGCGCCGATGTTATCCCGGATTGGATTGTTCTTGAAGAGTTTAAGGCGTTGCTCGATAACATGGACAGCTTCCCGAACAATCCGAACGTCCAAGCCATGAAAGACGGGTTCCCAGATCGCAAGACCGAGCTTAGCTTGGAAGAAAACGAATCTGATCGTAAGTCCGCTGAGGATATTGCTGCTGAGAAGGCTGATACAGCTAAAAGCATCGCTGCTGCTACCGAGAGGGCAAAGATCACCGCAGAGAAGTCAAGAGCCAAGGTAGCAGAGGCCGCAGCACGTAAAGCTGAAGCAATGCCAAACCTAAACCCTCTGGACCCCAACCAACCACCCGTAAAACCAGTGATCGAGAAATAAAATGAATATGACCCATCTTACCCTATCTTATTACTTTTTGGTGTACCTGCATGCCCGGTTCATATTAAGTGTTGACTTTCGATAAAAAGCGTCTATCCATGTGCAGATCAAAAAGGTATAGTGGTTGGGACTGGGAGCTTAGCTACCAGCTGCCCCTTTGGCTTTTATTCACCTAAAGGGAGCTTGCCTGTGAGCAGAACGTTCAAATTCCATTTCAAAGTAGCCGTCATCTTTGCAATCATCATTGCTCTGGCACTTCTCATCCAGAGTGCCTAAGGGACAGCAGCGCAATTAACCACACATTTCAACTCTAAGATAATAATCCTTGACTGTCTCATGGATAGTCTCTATCTATGCTCCATCAAAATAAGGAGGATAGTATGAAAAGAAACATTTTTGGAGAACCCCGCCCGGCTGATTATGATGAGCTTATTGAGGCCATCGATGAGAAGGGAATTAACCCTACTCAGTCTGTGGCGTTTGTCGAGGAAGAGTCTAGTGGCTGGTCTGCTGAACTCCTTGATGGTGAAGCAGACGCATCAATCACCACGGTTGCTTGGTCTTCACTTGAAGAATTGAAGCAGCAGCTGGAGGCTGTAGGGTGCCAAGATATTGAGGTAATTCGTGCTTAATTTCTCAAAAGTGAATTCTCAGTAACCATAATTTGGCTGTATATACTCCTAGACATTCTCATCAGCCTGTCTTTTTATGTGAAGGAACAGCGGTATGTCAAATATTGAAACAAGACGAGAGATACTGGAGCATTCTTTCTGGCTTCTCTCTCAGACTGAGATTTACCAATATCTCTTCTGCAACACCGCAGGAAGATTGGACGGACCCGGAAAGGCGCACAATCACAAGATGTTGTGCCAGAATATCATTGCCATCACTCAATTGATTGAGGTTGATGATGCATACGATTACCAGTTCACCCATGAAGGCAGACCTCATAAGATAGGTTCTGGCAAATCCATGTACGAGTTTGTGCATCGGCACACTCAATGCTTGACAGACAATTTGAACGTGATAGGACTGGAGCCTGACAATTACAGACCAGACTATGAACCAATGGCGATCCTGTTCAGAGCAAACTTCTTTGATCTCGCTATTGAAGCAATTGATTTCTGGAAAGAAGCAGAAGTAAAGGAAATTACTCATGACTAAAATCATTGACACACAGGCTGTTCGAAATTCAGCTGCTGAGAAAATTTGCTTTCATGGCGCAAAAGTCCATGTATGGCACAAGGGAGTAGCGATCCAGAAGGAAGCTATGGAGCAAATCGGACAGACATCACGCCTACCGTTCGTGAATGCTATGGCAGTTATGCCTGACGCTCACTACGGTATGGGTGCTTCTATTGGCACAGTTATCCACACAGTCGGAGCGGTGATCCCCTCAGCTGTTGGTGTCGATATTGGCTGCGGTGTTCTTGCTTTCAAAACTGATATCACAGCCGACGACCTTGCCGGGTCTGAAGAAGATTTGCGCCAGTACATCATGGCCAACATCCCAACGGGTCGCACCGAGAATGGTGGTGCCATGGATATTGGCAAGTGGGGCACAAACAGGGATATTCCTAAAGTGCTCAGTAAAACACGTTCGGATACCGTCAACGATTATAGCCTCTTGATGAATGATGGCTTTCAGAATTTGGTGCACCCACATGTCGAAGAGCATCTTGGCACTCTTGGCACTGGAAACCATTTCATTGAAGTCGCTCGTGATGAAGATGATTTTCTGTGGATTTTGGTTCACTCTGGTTCTCGCGGGCCGGGAGCAAAAATTGCGTCTTACTGGATGCGCGCAGCTAAGGAAATGTGCCGTAGGTGGTTTGTACCACTGGAAGATTGGGACTTAGCATATATTCCTTCCTTCACTCCTCAATTTGGGCACTACTGGAAGCACACGCACTGGGCCGTGAACTATGCGGCTCTGAACCGGCGCATCATGGCTCTACTGACATTCTCTGCTCTACGCAATTTTTCAAAGATGAGTGGCAGAGTAAAGCTGGAGATTGATACGTCTCACAACTTCATCGAGGGCTATCGGGCTTTTGGTAAGAAAGGCTTCTTGACGCGCAAAGGTGCATCAAAGTCTGAGAAGGGACAGTTGTCTGTGATGCCCGGATCGATGGGGACAAAATCCTATATCGTTGAAGGTCTTGGGAACCATCTGGCAATGGACTCTTGCTCTCACGGTGCTGGACGAATAATGTCACGCAACAAGGCGCGAGGCACCTTCAGTGTTGAAGACCATACAAGGGCCACTGAGGGCGTTTACTGCGACAAGACGCAGACCACGCTGGACGAAACTCCAGCCGCCTACAAGGACATCGACGCGGTCCTTGCGGCACAGTCTGATCTGGTTGAAGTGAAGAGCACTCTTCGAGCCTTCATCAACATCAAGGGGTGAGCTATGTTCTGGTTTACCAAAGACAGACTAGACAAACAGAAGGGAATTCAACATGACAACAATGCTTGAAAATGAAGACAGGATGACAGAGGGCAGGCAGGGCGAGTGTATGGCCATATTAGATGCCGCACACAAGCAATACCTAATAGCGGTCTCAACTATTGATGCCGCACTAGGCACTCAGGCTTTCTCCAATGGGCATAGAAATGTAACTGCCAGTGAGATCGCTCTGGATGAGGTTTATCTTCGCCTCCGCTCAGCTATAAAAAGCGATTACAATCCACGCGCAATTGTGGAGGATGGAAGAGAAGAAGCCCATCCTGTTGAATCTCTCCCTATTGCCATTTATGACTGGACTGAAGCCTCAGCCTATCAGGCTGCGAACAAAGAAACAAAGTTGGGGTGGAATAGCTACGCTCAGCATGAAGCCAACAAATTTAACGACAACAATTTGATGGACCGATCCACATCCACGATATACCAGTGGACCCCAGACATGACCTTTATGGAATGGGTGAAAAAGTTCGGGGGCAAACCAGCAATCTCTTGACTATGGTAACCCAATGGGTTAGAGAGATGCAACAATTTTTTGTGGCGCAGGGAGTAGCCTTCCTAGGGGTGTACTAGGTGCTGGGAATAGTTAGGTCAGGTAAAGCCTTCCAATGAACCAGTAGTTCACAGATCAAAGACGAGGGCCGTAGGTGAAGTTTCCAAAATGGTAGCTTACGGAATACATCGGAAGTTTGTGGGAGAATATATAAAACTGAGAACTAGGTGGTTTAAGCACCTAAGATGGGTTTGAGTCCTATCCGCCACGCCAATTAGGAACCAACATGGCCAAGCAACCAAGAAATAAATTCGGTGCTATCCAAACCAATAAAACATGGGGGTACGCCGCTGGCCAAACCAAGCGCATGTTTTGTTTGGCTCGCCGCCTCAAAGAAGATGGGGGATT
>VAPH01070658.1_pt1 | contig 11658 bp, 8 predicted proteins | sample 3393861 | NCBI WGS metagenome assembly VAPH01 (sample SAMN08290439, study PRJNA428436) | hydrothermal vent metagenome | isolation source: Deep-sea hydrothermal vent chimney | place: Atlantic Ocean: South-mid Altantic Ridge | reverse complement strand
GTGAATACTTCTATTATAAGGTGTATTGCTTGAATAACAAAACCGAGAAACTAAGTAATTTTAGTAAGATTGCGTATATCGAATTGGTTGGAAACAATAATCAAGTTGTTTTTAAGCATAAAATAAATTTGATTGACGGTTTAGGGCAAGGTGACTTTTTTATTCCCACATCAGTTGCTTCAGGAAATTACAAAATCGTTGCTTATACGCAATGGATGCAAAATACAAATATGGATCATTTCTTTCAAAATGATGTTGTAATAATCAACCCTTTTCAAAGCGATCAAAAGGCAGTTCTTAGAATTGAAGAAAAAGATGATGATAAGCATCTAAGTAGTAGTTTAGTTGAAACAAAAAAAGGAACTAAACTCAATAATACTTCGTTAATTGAATTAATATTAAATGAACCAAATTTTAGTACACGTAAAAAGGTTAATTTAACCATCAAAAATATTTCTGATATTATTTATGGAAATTATTCTATTTCTGTAAGAAAAACTGAAGAATTGCAAACACCACAGCATGAAAGTTCTACCAATTTTATGTCAAAAGAAGTCCAGTTTGAAACTAATACATCAACTTTAAAATCAACAAATACTTTTATACCTGAACTTCGGGGTGAATTGTTAAAGGGAAGGGTTTTTGAAAAAGAAACAAATAAACCAGTAGCCAATTTTAAAGTTACTCTTTCCATTCCCGGAAAAAACTATATTTTTAAAATTTCTAATACCAATAAATTGGGTGAATTTTACTTTAATCTTGACCAAGTTTATGACAGCCCAAACGCCATTATTCAGTTAATCGGTAATGAAGATGATAAGTTTGATTTTGTTCTTATTCCACCAACACCAATAGGTTATAGAAATTTGACATTTAATAATTTTACTATTACTCCCAAAATCAAAGATTTAATTTTACAGCATAGTATTGATAACCAAATAGAAAATGCTTACTCAAAAGTTAAAACAGATAGTATTATTGGCATTCCCACTTTTTTACCATTTTATAGTAAAGCATCTCATGAATATTTATTAGATGATTATACCCGATTCCCAACAATAAAAGAAACCATACTAGAAGTTATTGAACAAGCGTCAGTAAGGCAAAAAAATAATAAATATCGAATTCATGTCAGGGTTTATGATGAAGGCGTTGAATCGGGATTACGATCTCTACTTTTAATTGATGGATTGTTTATACAGGATCACCATGATGTGGTAGTTTCTAAAGCTAATAAAATTAAGAAAATAAGTGTTGTAAATGAACAATATATATATGGTTCTGAAATTTTTGAAGGAATTATAATCATGGAAACTTTTGAAGGAAATTACAAAAACAAAACTGCGGGTAATTATAGTAAAAATATTAAATTATTTAAACCCCTGTCCAAAAAGAAATATTTTAAACAGGTTTATGACGGTAGTGAGAAGTTAAACAGAATTCCTGATTATAGAAGTCAATTACTTTGGGAACCCGATTTAGAGCTAAAAAGTAAAGAAATTGACTATACATTCTATACTTCCGATTTAAAAGGTGAGTTTGAAATTAGTTTTGAAGGCTTTAATAAAAATGGGAAGCCGGTATCTATTAAAAAGACATTTAATGTAAATTGAAATTATATAATAATTTTTCCGAGCATCTTTTTGCCTTTTAAATTATTTAAAATTAATAATTTTGTTTCTTTGGTTTCATTTGGTTTACCAAAGTTTTTAAAAACGGTGTACTTAACAATAACCGGATTTTTATTTTTTTTAATATTGCTTTCAATATTAATCAACCATACCCCTTTTTCAGCACTTATCAATAAAAACTCTTCACTATTAAAACCTTGATTTTTTTCATCATAAATACGTGAAGCATTATTTTCTTTAGTGTGTGACCAGGTAAAAAATTTCTTTTGCGGATTTACAAATTGAAATTCAAAATCGGCATCTCTGTCATTCCAGTCAAAAACTATTCTTGCGTCATAATTCAACGGACTTAAATAATCACTTGATACCCCAGTTAGGTTCAAATCCTTTTTATGGTGTAAGATCAAACTGCGCATTTCATTATTAATATTTTTCCTCAACCCCGAAAAATTAACACCCACAAATTTGTCATTTTTAATATTGAGATAAATATTCAAGGCTTTTTTATAATTACCTGTTTCCTGATAAATTAGGGCAAGATCTCTATAACTTTGCGCTTCTTTTGGTTTTAATTCAGCAATTCTTTTAAATATTATTTCTGCCAATCTAAAATCTCTTTTTTCTTCTGCTTTATAAGCAACAAATCTTAACGTTATTATTTCACTTGAGATATTTTCTAAAATATTACTAAGTATTTTTGAAGATAAGTCTTTATATCCCAGTTGAGAAAAATAATCGGAAACATTCGTAAAATATTGAAAATCACCTAGATATTTATTTCTTTGTTTAAGATAAAAATCATATTTCTCGATTATACCATTTTGTTTTTTTAAATCATCAATATATTTCTCATTGATAGAAGTATTTACCAAAGATAAGTTTTCGTTGTAATCATTATCTCTCAACAATGCTCTGTCATAAGGTTTTTTAAATTGTTCACCGGGAATTGCATTTTTGGTTGTAATTATTATTACACCTGCTGCTCCTTCACTTCCCCATCTATTTGTTGCGGCAAGTCCTTTTAGTACGGTAATACTCGCAACAATACTAGGGTCGATAAAATCAATTCCTTTAAAAGTATTTCCCCTTGTACTATCATTTCTATAAGGAGTTCCATCAATAACAATAAGAGGAAATACATTCCCAAATCCAAGCGTATTCCCCGGTCTGAAAACCGCTTGACTTATATCTTCATTTTGACCAAATAATGAAGCGCCCATTTTTCCTCGGGCTGCATCGGAAATATTTGTTGCATTAGTCTTTGTTAATTCATCTTCATCAACAGTTTTTACAGCATATCCCAACCTGTCCTTATCTACTTTACCATAACCTGTAATAACTTTTTCTTCTTTTACCAATCCGGTTACAACTACTTCATCCAAATTATTATTTTCATCCAATAATAAAATATCATTATCCTTTAATTTTTCTACAGATATTTCCTTAGTTTTCATACCTAAATACCTAATTTCCAAAACATCTCCCTTTTTGGCATTAATACTAAATCTGCCATTTTCATCAGTTGTAGTACCTGTAGATTTATCTTTTATTGTAATTGCAGCACCACTGAGAATTCCTTCAGCACCATAAACAATTCCACTAACCAAATTATTTTCATTATTCAATATATCAGTATCCATATTGGACTCTTCATTCTCGATCTTATCTTTATCTATCAATACGATTTCTGCACCATCTATATCCAACAGGGATAATCCCTTTTTTATACTTATTTCATTCAAATTAATATAATTTCCATTGGCATTAAAACTTTTTGCTTTTAACAAATTATCATTTGTATTATTACTACTGTTAATAATATATGTTGGCGTTTCAGTTTTGATGTTTAGTTTGTCAATAACTTCGATACCGTCAGTAAATAATAAATTTATATCCGACCCACTATCAAAATCAATATATCCAAAAAATGCAAGTCCATCATAAGTAATATCTAACAAAATTTCTTTTAAAGAAGACCAATCTGAATTACTTACTCGAAAAGATTTCTCAATTCCAATGGTGTTACTAAATGAAATTAATTCAACATCAACATCTTTAACATTATTAAAATAATTATCTAAAAACTCTATCTCTTTTGTAATGTCCTTATCTTTCATTGACATGGAATTATCCCAGTAAATAGTTATCTTTTTTGGATATGGATCTAAATAAGTTGTATTTGCAAATGCTTTATTAAATATAAATAAACAAATAAAAACTAACAATATTTTTTTGAACATAGTCTTGATATTTAATTTATTAAAGATACAAAATATTAAGAATTAATAATATCAATAGTTTCATTCCTTTTTATTTTTTTAGTGTCAGTTTCAAAAAATTTATGCACAAAATAAATTTCTTTCGGAATCTCAAAATTGTTAAAAATAGTCTTATTATCTTTATGGAAAGTAACGATTTTTTGCAATAAACCCCTCTGCTCAACTCCTTCCACAACAAGTATTAATTTTTCGCCTAAGATCATATCCGGTATACCGGAAACAAAAAATCGTTGGTCAATAATATTTGTTAATTTTTCTTCTATTTCTTCAGGAATTAATTTAATTCCACCCGAATTTATAATAAGGTCATACCTTCCTAACCATTTGAATTTATTATCAGCATATATTTCTACTAAATCATTTGTGATTACTTTTTTATCAGAAATCTCAAGGGCATCAATAATTAAACATCCTCGTTTATCCCTGCTTATATTAATTTGTGGCAAAGTTTGATAAAAATTGTTTTCAGCTGTCAATCCTGCTGATCTATTCAGGGGTTTTACAGCTACATGGCTAATAGTTTCGGTCATTCCGTAAGTATGGTATACTTTTGTTGAAAGAGTTCTAATTTTCTCTTTTAATTCGGGAGGAACAATTCCTCCTCCTACGATAAGTTTTTTTATTAGTGAAATTTTATCCAATGAATTGTACAACTGCATCGGAATCATTGCCGAAAAATCGTATTCTTTGTCAATATGCTTTAATGGTTTTGAATCGGGTGCCACAATATCCAGGTTCCACCCTAAAACCATGGCTCGTACCAACATCATTTTTCCAGCTATAAAATCAACATTTAAACACATCAAAGTAGTAGTTTTTTTATACAGATCAAAAAAAGAGCCTGTTGCTTTTGCCGAATTGATCATAAATCTCTTTTTGAGTTGTATTTTTTTCGGTTTACCTGTAGAACCGGATGTAGAAACTGTTATATATTCTGATTTATCAAACCAGTTTGATAAAAACGAATGTATGTCTTTTAAATGGTTTTTGGAATAGAGAAGTAATTCCGTTTTCGAATGAAAATCATTTCCATTTAGTTTAAAATCAGGATGTAAAAAATCATTCTTCATAATTTTTTATAAAATGGTTTCGCTTGGTTTTTCTATTTTACCTATTAATTTTTGCTTCCAATTTTGCCATCCATATTTTTTTGAAAACACAAATAGTACCAATGGATAAATAACAAAAACAGGTATAAACATTTCAAAATGCAAAGACGGTTCTGAATTATCAATAAATAAAGCATCTGTTTGAAAAACAGACCAATTCATTGTAACAAAAACTGCAGCAACAATATTATTTGCAGCATGCATACCTAAAGATAATTCAGTTCCTTCATCCATTAAAGTCGTAATGCCAAATAAAAAACCGGTACCTATATAATAAATCATTACCAAGGGGCCTAATTTCTCATATTCAGGGTTAAAACTGTGTAGTAAACCAAATACTACAGAAGTTACAATCAGGGGTACAGCCGCGTTTTTAAACCATATTCCTAATCCCTGCATAAAATATCCCCTAAACAATAATTCTTCAAAACTGGTTTGAAATGGAATAAAAATAAAGGAAACTAATATTAATATTATAAAAGGAATAGGTTGAAAATTAAAAATATAGTTTTCGGAATTTAAAAAATAATCTATTACAAGTGTGACCAAGGCAATTGTAAACCAAAGTATAAATCCATAAAAAAATCTATTCCAATCTATTATACTTCTACTTGTTACCAGTGTTTCTATTGTTCTTTTATGAACAAATTTGATTGCGAATAATAAGGCCAATAAACCAAAAAAAAAGGATAAGATCATTACAAATAAGTATAAATTTGAGTTGATTCCCAAACTCATAAACGCATCACTTGAAGCTTCAAGAAGTTCGTCTGCACTATTAGATTTTTTAGATGCTACCATAAACAAAGGAATGATTCCAATAACCTGCCATCCAATAAAAATAATAATGATTGAAAATATATAATCCCATATATGATTTCTTCCTTTATAAGCTTGTTGAATAAAATTTGGCATTGTTTACTATAATTTAAATACAAAATTGAAAAATACTAAAATAGCATTAATAAGAGAATAAAGAATCAATATTCCCCCAATTTTGAAGTTCATGATTTTTTGAATAATACAAAGCTCCATCTTTAACAATTAAAGGAGATATAATGTTATTCGTAAAAAGACTACCGGTTCCTAATCCTTGTGGCAATTTAGTTCGTAAAGTATAAGTGTATTGTGCAATGGCATTTAAACCAATATTACTTTCGAGCGCAGATGTTATCCACCAACCGATACCTTTTTTATTTGAAAGATCTATCCACTCCTGTGTTCCTTTTAAACCACCTATAAAGCTTGGTTTTAAAATTATGTATTGCGGTTTAATTATTTGTAATAATTTTTCTTTATCCGAATGGTTAAATACCCCTATTAACTCTTCATCTAAAGCAATTGGCAAAGGTGTTTGCAAACATAATTTTGCCATTTCCTGCCATTGATTTGGTTTAATAGGCTGTTCAATAGAATGCAAGTCAAGATCAGACAATCTTTTTAACTTTTCTAAAGCTTCATCAGGCTTAAAAGCCCCATTGGCATCAACTCTTAAAGTTATTTCTTTTGAATCAAATTCCTTTCTTAATGATCTTAACAAACCCAGTTCTGCATCAAAATCAATGGCTCCAATTTTTAATTTAAGAGTAGTAAAACTGGATTTTATTTTTTTCTTGATCTGATTTTGCATGAATCTTTTATCACCCATCCATATCAATCCATTAATAGGAATTTTATCCAAACCCCGGGTGAATTTTGATGGAAATAATTCGAAATTATCTTTACTTTTTAATGATAATAATGCTTGTTCCAATCCAAATTGTATAGAGGGAAACTCAATAAGTTTCAATAATAAATAATCTTTATCAAAATCGATATTATCGCATAACCATAGTAGTTTTTCTTCATAATCAGGTTTATCATCAGCACTCAAACCTTTAAAAAGAGCACATTCACCAATACCAAATTTTTGATCATCAAATACTTTTAAAAAATAAGTTTCTTTGGTATGTAAAACACCTCTTGAAGTTCCTCCCGGTTGTTTAAAATTTAAAATATACTTTTTGAAGGAGGCTTTCATGCATTTAAATTTATTGTATTTTTTAATTGCAACATAGAACATTCAAAATAATCATTCACCTGTGAATCAAAATTTTTGTTTTGGATGTTTCATGTTTAACTATTTAATCGATCACAAAAGAACAAATATATATTAATTTTAACTTAAAATAACGCTTGTTACTCAACGCTCAAAATAATTATTTTTAATCTTTTTGTTCAATATTTTAGATAAAAGCACTAATATTGAAGAGTTCGTAAAATGTTTAATGCAATGATTAAATTTCTTTTATCAATAGTATTCTGGATCATTTTATCAATTGATTGCTCTGCACAAAGTAAATTATTAGATATTTTACCACTTAAAGATGGAAAGGTAAATTACACTAAGGTTGTTGAAATGGAAGGAATTTCAAAAGAGGAACTTTTTGATAGAGCAAAATATTGGCTATTAGAATCAAGCACATATCAAAAAGATATAATGCGTATTGATGATAAAAATAATGAGATTATTAGTAATGGTCTTATAAAAGCGTTATGGGGGCCAAATAACTACGAAGAATTATCTGTAATTATTAATCATTCCATTAAATTAAAATTTAGATAAAATAAATACCAATATGAAATAACGAATTTTATAGTTAAAAAATACGGGATGGAACATAAAAAGAAATATAATAAATTGTTTTACAACGAAATAGATAAACAAATTAAAATCATAATAACTTCACTTGAAAAGACTATGACAATTGACAGAAATTTTATCAAATAAATATATTTTTACTTAATAATTGCCCTCGTAGTTCAACGGATAGAATAAAAGTTTCCTAAACTTTAGATCTAGGTTCGATTCCTAGCGAGGGTACAATAAAATAAACCTAATACTTACTTGGATTTCTTCTTTACAAATTTGTTGAGGTACTCTTTTTGACTTTTAACAATTTTCTCGATTACAACATCATCTGTAGGAGGATTTATCGCCGCTTTTAATTCCTGAATTATGTTATAATCAGTTGCAGCAGGGCCAACAAAAATATCTGATCTGTAATAGCCCCATGACTTAGGTGACGATGTAACATACTTAAGCCTATCAGGCTTGATTTCTTCTGCAGCCATAACAATCATCTCTGAATCTACTTTCATTTGTGCATGATATTTTCGTCCTCCTGCTTCAGTGTTTACTGTTTTGTAATATGCATTATATGAAGGAGACAGATCATAAAATACAATTACTTTGTATTTAGTGGCCCACCAATCATCCATTTTACCATACTTGCCATCTTTAACGGGTATTTTCGAATAATCAACAGCCTCAAACACATCAATTCCAAAACCACTATTAAGCTGTTCAGCCGTTTTTTCAGCCAAAACATCCAGGTCTGACAATGGCCCATAACTCCCCATTACCCGTGCCTTGGTTATTCCTTCTGAAAATGGATTTGGATTTATAACTAAATTTTTACTAGTTACCAATACACCCACTTTGTTGCCATCTGTTTTAATTCGATTTAATCTATCCTTAAAGCTTTCTTTTTTTACAGTCACCTCGGGTTTTGCTGAAGCAACAGATGCGTCAGCAGTTATTGGTCGTGCGGCAAATTTATCTTGTTTAGGAGCTCTGTTTGCTTCATCAGCAGCGGCTATGATTTCTTTGTCATAAGCTGTAACTTTTTGCTGAGCAATAACTGATGACTTTTTGGTTACTTCATAATCTTTTCCAAAAATATAATTTATTCTTCCCGGATAGTTTTCTTCATACCCAATATTGTATCTTATTTCTGCTTCGTATAATGAGTACTCACCATTCTTGTATCCCTGAATAATTTCGGGAGCATCAGACATCATATTTAGTAATGCTGCTTCAGTAATTCTCTGAGAAGCAGAACCAAATTTTTGACCATTTAATTTTTGAGTAACAGGAAACACTTTAAAGAATTGCGATTCCTGATCAATTAATTCAATTGAAGCAGAAGTATGTATGGCTCCTTCAGTAATTATAATGGTAAAATCGCCATCAGAGTTTCTGGCAAATAACTGATCGGCTACAAAAAACGCCTTAATATCATCATATTTTACCCACTCTTTAAAGTTGGGATCTGAACTTGCATTTAAAGCATCCACTTTTTTACCTGTACCTTGTTTGCAAATAAACAAAGCATTTGAAAGTCCGATTAAAAATTGAGGTTTTTGATAAGCAATGATAGCTGTAACTTTTTCTCCATTATTCTTAATATAATAACCATTTAAAGGAAAATCGGCCAAATCATAATTATAGTAAGTATTGTATTTAGTTTCATACCCCGGTCTGGCTTGCCTTAAAGATTCGGCGTATTCATGATTTTGCTTGTTTATAATATCTGCATTTTTTTGAGCCTCTTGGCCTTTTTTTAGCATTGCTCCAAGCTTGCTTGGTTTTTTACTAGCTTTTGCTGAAACTGCACGTTCAAAGCCATCGCCTTCAGGTATAATTGCATCACCTAAATACCAGCTTATATCAGTTTGTACACAATTAGAAAGTTTAATAACAAAACTTTCTTGTTTGGTGTGGCAGTATATTAATATATCAGCAATTTTAACAGGACTTTCCTGCTTTACCTGAACTTCCGATCTATCCACAATATAAACAAGCTCTTGTTGAATAAAATCTTGTGTGTTATTTTTGATATTCTCAGTATTGATATTTCTTTCTTCTTTCAATTCACCCAAAGATCTCCCGCTCTTTTCTGCAATGTATTTCAATGCAGCATCATCCGGTAACCATTTACCTATCAATTCTGGTGTTAATGAAAATTGAATCTTTTTTACAAATTTTTCAGAATCATACGTTTTTTTTTGTTTTTGTGCATAACCGGATACCATTAAAAAAACGGTAAATATCAGTATAGTAAATTTTCTTTTTGCCATTATTAATTTTATTAAAGTGTTAGGATAATATTATTATGTTATGGAGATTTTAAAGTGATATAATGGCAAACGGTTTTGAAAGCAATTTATTGGAGGTTAATACATAATTATTTATCGGTATATTTTCTTTGTCCTTTATTACTTTTTAATTCACTCAGAGAATATAAATCAGGAACAATTGAATTAAATAGAACTATAAAAAATATTTTTTTTATAGTTCTATTTAATTCGAAGAAACTTATTGATGGGGATAAAAAAATAATTATTTTCGGTTAATATATCGCCTATTTAAGGATAGGTAAAACTGCACGTTTTTTACATTTTTAATATTTTTGAAAAAATTATTAAAATGATATCTTTTCTCAAAGCGATGATATCACTCTTTTGAGTGCAACGCAATTCTATTACCCTCTGAATCCAAAAAAATTGCCATATAACCAATATCTTCCTTGATCAGGGTTTTTTCTTGTAATATTACGCCACCTGCTTCTTCAACATTAGTTAATTCGTAACTAATTTCAGGTGATGAAAAATAAACCAAAGTACCATTTGAAGACGGTTTATAATATTTTCCATTTTGAACCAATGCCCCACTTGCACCCTTTGCTTCGGTATCTTTTGATGAAGGAAACCAACCCATTAGGGTATCTCCAAATTGTTCAACTTTAATTTTAATTCCAAAAACCAATTCATAAAAAGTTTTTGCTCTTTTAATATCCGATACCGGAATTTCAAACCATCCCACCATATTTGTTTTCATATTAAAATTAATATTTAAAATTAATAAATAATTCAATCACTTTATCTGTTGGTAAATTCAATTCTAATTTATTGGTATTTCTTTTTCTCTAAATTATGATCGACTATAAAATTAATAAAAAAATACATCAAACAAAAAAGCACTTTCTTAAATCGAATATTCCTCACCAATGTCGAGTAATATCAAATTTTTATATTTACCATTGAAAGAATCTTTTGCCAATTCATGATCAATTTCAATATATTCAAATGTATCATAATGATATCCTACCACCTTATTACATTGTATAAAATCAGATGCAATTATTGCACTTTCAATGCCCATAGTAAAATTATCACCTATTGGTAAAACAGCAATATCTATTCTTGTTTGAATAGGTATTAATTTCATATCCATGGTTAGTGCAGTATCTCCCGCTATATACATATTCCCTTCATTTGTTTCTAAAATAAACCCGCCCGGCTGACCACCGTAACTTCCATCCGGAAAAGAACTGGTATGAACTGCGTTGGTATAAGTAACTTTTCCAAAATCAAACTGCCATGAACCACCATGATTCATCGGATGACCTTCAATTCCAAGATTAGCAAAATGATTTACAATTTCAAAATTGGAAATCACTTTGGCATTTGTTCTTTTTGCAATTACTTCCACATCTAAAATATGATCTTGATGTGCATGTGTAACTAAAATATAATCCGCTTTAAGCGATGTGACATCAATTTTTTTTGCCAACTCATTTCCTGTTATAAAAGGATCAACCAGAATATACAATCCTCCAATTTCAATCGATAAAGATGCATGGCCCAAATAGGTTAACTTCATAATTTAATGATTTAATTAATATATAACACTCAGATAAAGTTATTAAAGAAATGCATTAAAAACAAAGAAAACTGAATATGATTACATAATATGAGATATTAATTTTATCAAATAGTAACAATCCATGTTTTGCTAGTTTGTGTTTAATAGGT
>VAPH01015616.1_pt1 | contig 11658 bp, 8 predicted proteins | sample 3393861 | NCBI WGS metagenome assembly VAPH01 (sample SAMN08290439, study PRJNA428436) | hydrothermal vent metagenome | isolation source: Deep-sea hydrothermal vent chimney | place: Atlantic Ocean: South-mid Altantic Ridge | reverse complement strand
TTCTTAAAATTACTGAATACCGCAAACTACAAACTGCCAACTTTTTTTATTCAGGTACGATACGCACTATTCCTAATTGTTCAATGGCAACATAAATAAATCCGTCAGGTGCCTGTTTTACGGTTCGTATCCGCCCCATATTTTCTAATAATTTTTCTTCTTTAACAACCTTGTTATTTTCGATTACTACACGATCAAGATATTTGAATTTTAATGAACCTATCAATATATTACCTTTCCATGCCGGGTATTTATCACTGGTTACAAAATCCATTCCACTGGGAGCTATGGATGGTACCCAATAGTGCAAAGGTTGTTCCATTCCGGGAAGTGAAGTGTTATCAGTCATTATAGTGCCATCATAATTAATTCCATAAGTAATTAATGGCCAACCGTAATTTTTGCCGGCCTGTATAATGTTTATTTCATCACCACCTTTAGGCCCGTGTTCATGTGTCCAGATTTTCCCTGTTTCGGGATGAATTGTCATACCCTGAGGATTTCTATGCCCATAAGAATAAATTGCTTTTTTAGCATTTTTGGTACCGACAAAAGGGTTGTCTTCCGGAATTCTTCCATCATCATGAATTCGGTATATTTTACCACCGTCTCTGGTTATATCCTGCGGATTCACATCACGATTGCCCCTGTCGCCAATTGAAAAATACAAATAACCATCACGGTCAAATTGCAATCGTGAACCAAAATGTCTACTAACATCCGTATTAGGAACCCCCTTATAAAGTACTTCTTGATCAACCAGTTTGTTGTTAGCAAGTTTAGCTCTCATTATAGTAGTATTTCCTCCTTTACCATCATTTTCGATATTAGCAGATAAAGAAAAATAAATCCATCCATTTTCCTTATAATCAGGATGTAAAGCAAGATCTAATAAACCACCTTGATTCTTGTAAAAAACTTTTGGAACATTTTCAATAAATACTTTTTCACCATTTTTAAATAGAATTAGTTTCCCGTCTTGCTCGCTTATCAAAATAGAACCATCAGGTAAAAATGCCATCCCCCAGGGTATTTCTAAACCATCAACAACTGTTTCAACTTTAAAATTTAAAGATTCGGATTGGTAACTAATTTCTTTCTTTTGGCAAGAAGCTAAAAAGAAAGAAAATACAATTAAAATAAAACTTAGTTTTTTCATGATTTTAAATTTTAAACGAGGTTTATGCTATAAAAATACAACATTTTAAAATGTATATTTTAAGTTTAGTCCCGAATAATAATTTATGGGCTCACCAGGATAATAATATCTGGGAGACTTGCCGCCAAAACTACCTGCATTGATAAGTAGCATGGAAGCATATTTTTCATTGAATAAATTATTAATACCAATAAATATATCAAATTGAAAGTTTTTATTTTTGTTCGATGTGTACCCAATTTTGGTGTCCACTAGTTGGTAACTGTCTGAATAAACTGTATTGTCATCTCTAATAGGAATTTCACTGACATAATTATAGGTCAGGAATCCATAAAAGCCTGTAGAAAATTCAATATTAAGACGCGAATTAAAAGTAAATTCAGGAACTCCTGTCAATTGATTTCCCGAATAATCATTATCGAGAATAATAAATTCTAAAAATTTAAAATCGTTATAAGTTATAGAGTTCAAATGAGATATTTTTATAGTTTTAGAATTTATCAAATTGTAATTCAGTGTTAATTCAATTCCATTATAGCGTGTTTCCCCGGCATTTACACCTATAAATTCATCATCTGAAGTTCGCCTTGCCACCAATAAATCTTTGACATTCATTTGATAAAAAGCGATATCATAGGTAAATATATTATTTAAAAAATTTCCTCTGCTACCGATTTCATAATTCCATCCCGTTTCCAGTTTAATATTTGTGTTTATCAATCCATCAGGTAAAAGAGTTTCTTCTAAAGAGGGAGGAGAAAAACCATGGCTTATCGTTCCATAGATCATGGAATTATCATTAACTTGATAGGTCAATCCAAATTTTGGAGAAAGAATATTATCAAAATTATAATTACCCGAAAAGTCGATATCATTAGCATCGAATTTATCTTCTAATTTATAGGAAGTTTGGTTAAAATTCATTCCAAAATTGAATATTAACTTTTGGGAAAGAAAATATTTTGAATCAATAAAAACATTAAAATAGGTGCGGTTTTCTTTAAAGTCACTAAGCATATCACCTTGTACACTTCCTGTTCCCGGAGGGAAATCTTTGTAAAGATTTTCAAATGTTTGCAGTTTGTTTTTATCACTAAAAATTTCACCCCCAAGGGTCCATTTCAATGATTTATGAAACAATTTTGTTTCAGATAAAACTCGGGTTCTTAATCCGATAGCATTGGTTTTTTCTTTTAAAATATTAAAAGGACGTGGTTCATATGAGTCTAAAAAAGAGGTAAATACGCTTGTAATTTGTTTGGTTTTTAAATTGTATTTGTGTTCCCAAGAAATGCCGAACAAGCCTTTATTATAATCTTCAAAACCTTTAGCTCTTCCCCAGGTAAAAGAGGCCGATTCAGGATTATTCAAATAGTCTTCCTCATTTAAAGAACTGGGGATAAGAGCTTTTAAATCGATATAATTCCCAATAAGGGTAAGTTTGTCTTTATTACTTAAAAAATGATTGGATGATAAGGAAATAACTTGCCTGTTGAGCTCATTATTTTCACGGTAACCATCACTTTGTGTATTGGAATAAACTAAATTAACAGAATTTGTCAGGTTTCCAAAATTGACTTGAGTCATCAATTTTTGCAATCCAAACGAACCAAAAAGGTAAGAACTATTTATTGATAATTCATCAAAATTTCCTTTGTTCGGTATTAATTGAATTGTACCTCCTAAACCTGCTCCGTAAATACTTGAAGATGGTCCTTTTAAAATTTCAATACGACCCAATGCGTTCATTTCAATATCTTCAATAGTTGACTCTCCAGATCCATTGGTAAGCGGAATATCTTGATAATAAGCTCTTATTTTACTGGTTCCGAAAAGATTTCTGGAACCGATACCTCTGATTGTAATTCGATTGGTATTCAAGGTCCCGTTATGCATATAAACACCTGCAACTGTATTGAGAACAGGTGCAATATTTACACTACTGTTACGCATTATTTCTTTGATTGGGATCAATGAAATTGCACCGTCAAAAGTTTTTAAGTTAGTTTGTAAATTACTGCTGGTAAGCAGTACTTCATTTAGTAATTCTGGTTCTATTTCTAAGGCAATAATAATAAGTTTTTGATTTGAAATAAACAGGGTTTTTGAAATATATCCTTTTTTTGAGAAAGTATATTCGCCTGTTTTTGCGATTTGAAATTCTCCGTTCTCATTTGTTGAATTTGAAATTCCAAGATCAGAATTAACAATTTGAACATAGGGAATTTCCAAAGAATTTTCAGAATCTATGATTTTTATATTTGTGTTTTGACCCAATACAGGAGAGGATATTAAAAGAATAAATACAATTCTTAAATATGGCGAAATATTTATTTTATGGATGGATTGGATAAACAAATGAAAAATTAATTTATTTTACTATTCCATTTTTTATTCCGTTTTCATTTTTACTCAAATCGAATACAAAGCCATTTATTATTGCATATACTACTTTGTTATTTTTATAAAGTAAAAACGTGGAATTTGACCCGATATTTAATGGAGGTTTAGGAATTGTATTATTTTTTTGAATAGTAATTTTACGTGCACTTATTATATTGATCGGATAATTGATAAATTTTATTTCTTCCGCAAGAGAATCAATACTAACGGTAGTATAACCTTGTTCTAATATTTTTATCAGATCTATTTTTTGAAATTCTTCAAAATTTGAGATGATCTTTGGATAGGTTTCCCCTGCTTTAAAAATAAAGTTTTCAGCATCTATGGTTTGGTATCCATAATAAGTGGAAAGATCTCCAATATCATTTATTTTTCCAATATTGTAAAAATCAGAATGATCATTATTTTCTCTTTCTATATGTTGAATACCCAGATCAATCGTATAATTTTCTCCCAAATAAGAAAAAGTTAAGTTGGTAATTTTTAAATCGAATAATTTACGATCGTTCAGAGCAATTGTTTTGTATTTTTTTAAAGAAATATTTTCATAGCTTTTATTAGATATAGAATGGATAGCTGCAAGAATTGAAACGTAATTTAATTTTCGGATAAATTGTTTTTCCGGGTCATTTTTATATCCACCCGACTCTATTAAAATTGTACTTGTTCCCCATTTTTGAATATTGTCACCAAAAGCTCTGGGTTCAAATTCATCGGAATACCTGCCTACCTGTCCAGGAGCATATTTTTGAATTATATCGTTCATTTGCACAATAACTTTCATTGCATTTCCCCGATTGGTATTAATATGTTTTTCATAATCATAGGCTGGAGCTAAATAGGAAATTGTTGCAGGTTTTTCTGTCCGTTTAGCGTTGTAATATTTGCTTTGATCGTGCAGGTTAAATCCAAAATCTGCTTCTAAACTATCACGAGCTGCTTTCAGTATTCTTGACTCGGGACTTTGCAAACTAACTGCATCACGATTGATATCGATTCCAATGGCATTTCTGCGGGTAAATTTTTGTGCACCATCAGGATTTAGCATCGGAATAAAATGTAAAGTAATATTTTTTAGAATTTCTTTATTCTCTTTTAAATAATTGAAAATATCAAAAATAGCCATAGTTGCTGTTGATTCATCACCATGCATTTGCGACCAAAGTAAGACACTGGTTTTTCCTGAACCAATACTGATCATGGAAATAGTTCGACCTTCAATAGATTTTCCTAAAACCTGTACTTTAAACCCTGTCTCGGTTTTTAAATTTTCAATTAAAGGCTGAATATCATTGTGCTTAAATCTACGATTTTTAATAACCGGTTCTTTGTAATTATCATAGTTAGAAAATATATTTTCACTAAATGTATTTTGTTGTGATATTCCTAAAAACGGAAATAATAATAAAATATATAATTTTTTCATTGTTTAGATTTTTTTTATAATTGAATTTTTTAAATGTAATGCATAGACTTAAAAAGAAGGTACAAAGTTGTTTAAAGAATTTTAATATTCAAGATTAGATTTAGTTATATTTTTCTTCATTCTTTTTTTGAGGAACCGGTTTCCAATTGTAATTTGAGGTTTTTTTGCGGATAGTATTTATAAAATCAATTCCGGGATCGGTTTTTTCTGTACGATAGCCATCGTCTTTTTCTAACCATAGCTCATGATTCTCAAAATTTGTATATTCAAAATGGCCTATAACATATTCAATATCAGAATATTTTTCTTTTAAAAATTTAATTAATTTTACGTTTGCTTTTAACTGCTTTTTGGTTAAAGGAGTATTTTTCGTACCACCCACATTTTCAATTCCAATTGCAATATAATTCAAACCAATCACATGTCTTGCCATGGTTGTTTCAGGTAATAATCTATAAATAGTTCCGTCTTGATCCACTAAAAATTGAGCAGAAACGTTTAAGGCACTTGCATTTGCAATATCCGGTCTCCAGTTTGGAAGTTTAGAATCTTTAAATGCATCAAAAGATTTGATTAGACTTGGAATGGCTGTCCAGTGTACCACAATCATTTTAGGTTCTATTGTTGGAGTTTCTTGAATTAATCCATAGTGATTTTCTAAATACTCTAAACTTAACTGCTCTCTTTCTTTATCAAAAGTTATTGGTTTATCAATAATTTCAACCGAACTACACGATAATATAATTAGTATTAAAGCCAGAAATAAAATTTTTATTTTTATCATTTTAAAAGTATTTTATCTTCAAAATTTTGTTTTGGTTGTAATTTATATGTTTACTAAAGCATTAAGAAATACAATTGGTAATATTCCGAATGGTAAAGCTACAAAAAAGCCAAAATAAAATTCAGAATTTTGAAGATATGTTAAATCAATAAAAATAATTAAAAGCATTAACTTTACACAAGCGATAATTTATGGATAAAAATATAATTTCAAATAAAGTCTTAGAGAAATTACCTCTTCATTTACGGAGTTTTATTTTAAAACAACCTTATGATGAATACACTTGGCAAAATCAAGCCGTGTGGAGATATGTGATGAGAAAAAATATTGCATATTTAAGTAATGTGGCTCACAAGTCATATATAAAAGGTTTGAATAAAACAGGTGTTTCAGTAGAAGAAATTCCTCGAATGGCCGGAATGAATCGAATACTAAAAGATATTGGTTGGGCTGCAGTTTCAGTCGATGGATTTATCCCACCAAATGCATTCATGGAATTTCAAGCTTACAATACATTAGTTATTGCAGCAGATATTCGAACAGCAGATCATATTGAATACACACCTGCCCCTGATATTATCCATGAAGCTGCAGGTCATGCCCCAATAATTGCGAATCCGGAATATGCGGAGTATTTAAGACGTTTTGGCGAAATAGGCTCTAAAGCAATTTCATCCTCTAAAGATTATGAATTGTATGAAGCGATCAGGCATTTATCTATAATAAAGGAGGACCCAAATACCCTGCCAAAAGAAATTCACAAAGCAGAATCAATTATTGAGGAAATCTCTAATAATATGGGGGAGGAAAGTGAGATGGCTAAAATTAGGAATATGCATTGGTGGACTGTTGAATATGGACTGATTGGAGCGATTGAAGATCCTAAAATTTATGGTGCAGGCTTACTTTCTTCAATTGGAGAAAGTAAATGGTGTATGAGTGATAGAGTAAAAAAATTGCCTTACTCAATTGAAGCCTCTAATATTGGATTTGATATTACAAAGCCACAGCCTCAGCTTTTTGTGACTGCAGATTTTGCTTATTTAAGTTTTGTTTTGGAAGAGTTTGCCAATAAAATGGCCTTGAGAAATGGAGGTTTAAGAGGAATAAAGAAATTAATTGATTCAAAAGATCTGGGTACTATAGAATTGAGTACCGGAATTCAAATTTCCGGAAAATTTTCTAATGTTATAGCAGACGAGAATCAAAGACCGGTTTACATAAATACTACCGGACCAACAGCTTTGGCATATAAAAACAAAGAATTAATCGGGCACGATAAAGCATATCACAGTGAAGGATTTGGATCTCCAATTGGAAAATTAAAAGGAATTAATATTGTCATTGAAAATATGTCTCCTACTGATCTGGAAGCCTATGGTATATATGAAGGAAAAATAACAAAATTAGAATTTGAAGGAGGTGTAATTGTACAAGGTGAAATTATTACCGGAAAACGGAACCTACAAGGAAAAATAATATTGATCTCCTTTAAAAATTGTACAGTTAAAATTGGTGAAAAGGTTCTATTTGATCCTTCTTGGGGAATTTATGATATGGTGGTAGGAGCATCTGTAGTTTCGGCTTTTTCAGGAATAGCCGATCCAAATAGTTATGCCTTATTCTTTGATCCACCCAAAGAAAAAACTCATAAAATAAATTATAGTTCCAAAGAAATTGAACTGCATAAACTTTATGGTGAAGTAAGGGATATGCGTAATAATAATAAAATAGACTTCAATAAATTAGAAGATATATTTGACGATATAAAAACAAACCATAAAGAAGATTGGTTGCTGTTATTGGAAATATTTGAATTGGTTTATGTTGAAAAGGATTTAGATTTTAAGAATCAAATTAAAACCTACTTAAACGAGCTAACTAAAAAAGAACCAATATCTAATTTAGTTCAAGACGGATTAGAAATGATAAATGGAAATTCAAATAGGTAAAAAGATCTTTCTCTTAATTGATATAATATTCTTACAACTGAGAAATTCGTAAGGTATTAACCATTCCTTTTTCTTTTACCGGCATGGAAGTTAAATTAATTACAAAATCACCTTTTTTAGCATATTTTTCTTCTAATGTTAATTTGTTGATATCTTCTACTGTATCATCTGTACTTACCAATCTATCATAATAATGCGCCTTAACTCCCCAAAGCAAATTTAGCATCGCTAATATTCGGGGATTGTCGGAAAACGCTAAAATATTTGATTTTGGCCGCCAGGAAGATATTTGAAAAGCAGTATAACCACTATTGGTTAATGTTGTAATCGCTGTTGCTTCAATTTCATTTGCCAAAATTGCGGCCTGATGGCAAATTGATTTAGTAATAAATCTTTCGTTTATACACTGCACATAGGATACCGGACTAAGAATAAGTTCTGAATTTTCAACACTTTCAATGATATTTCTCATGGCTTGAATTACATCAATAGGAAATTCACCCACCGAAGTTTCACCGGAAAGCATCACCGCATCTGCACCATCCATTATAGAGTTTGCCACATCATTAACTTCAGCTCTGGTAGGAACCTGACTGCTAATCATAGATTCCATCATTTGTGTAGCTATAATAACGGGAATACGTGCTTCTTTAGCTCTACGCACTAACATTTTTTGAACAATAGGAACTTTGTGCATTGGTATTTCAACACCTAAATCACCTCTGGCAACCATTAAACCGTCACAATTAGCAGTTATTTGATTGATATTATCAACTGCTTCCGGTTTTTCAATTTTTGCAATAATTGGAATCTTATAAGTAGACTTTTCTTTAATTAAATCACTAAGTTTAATAAGATCTTCAGGGGTTCTGACAAAAGAAAGGGCTATCCAATCAACCTCTTGTTCGATAGCAAAAATGGCATCTTTAACATCTTTTTTTGTCAATGCAGGAAGTGAAATTTTAGTATTTGGTAGATTTACTCCTTTTTTAGATTTTAATTTACCGCCACGTAAAACTCTTGCTTTAACATTTGAGATTCTATCTGTTTCAATTACTTCGAATAACAATTTTCCGTCATCAATTAATATTTTTTCACCAGCCTCTACATCTTTAGGAAAATTTTGATAGGTCATATATGCTTTTTCTTTATTTCCTTCACATTTTTCAGTGGTAAAATTAAATATATCACCTTTTTTTAATTTTATTTTTTCACCCATTATACCAATACGTAACTTTGGACCTTGAAGATCGGCTAAAACAGCGACATTGAATCTAAGTTTTTTATTTAGCTCTCTGATCTCTTTAATTTTTTTCTTTACATTTTCGTAATCTGCATGTGAAAAGTTAATTCTAAAAACATTTACACCGGCAATCATCATCTTTTCCATTGTTTCTTTACTGTCAACGGCAGGGCCAAGAGTGGCAACGATTTTTGTTTTTTTTCTTATTTTCATATATTTTATTTTTTGTATTACAGTTACATAAGAGGTGTTATGTAAAATTAATTTTCTAATAATTTCTTGTCCTATTTTTAAAAAATTAAGTTTTCTTTTGATTTTAAATTATAAGGATCTAAAATATAAGAAGTTATAATATTATTTGTATTATTTATTTTCATTAAAATGTCTTGTAAATTATTTTGAGATAAACTTCCATTAATTTTAATAAAATAATCCACTTTATTTTTTTCAGGAATTAGAAAAGATGTTTTTGTTTCTTCATTAAACAAATTGTTTTTTGATGAACTTACATAATCTACAAATACGTATTTATTTGCAATTAATGACCAGGTAGTGAAAGTGGCTATGTCTTCATAAATGTAAAAAGGGAAATTGCATTTTTTTGAAGGAAAATCCAAATTTTCGTTAGAACGATTTAATTTCAAGCATAAATTTTTATTAAGAAAGTAAGCCATTCTAAAATCTTCTAATATTGAATGTATGCCAATTAAGGTATAATCATGATCGAATTCAAAATTAATAGAATGAATTTTAGACACATTGAATGATTTAAAAAATTAGAACACAACAAAAATAAAGATAGTTTTGGTAATTTAAATATATTTTCTGCAAAATCAATACAGTAAAATTTGTTCTGTTAAATAAATATAAGATATGGTTAAATTTCAATCTGATTTTGAAATTTGTAATATGCACGTTTTGAAGCTATTTCTTCAGCTTTCTTTTTTGATGTTGCTCTTCCTTTTGAAATTTGTTCATTATCTATTAAAAGTTTAACACTAAAATGTTTTAACGGATCATTGCCTGTATCTTCATAAACATTGAATTTAACCCTCTTTTTATTTTTTTGACCCCATTCAATAAGAACACTTTTATAACTTGTAATTTTTCCTTCCAATCTTTCAATATCTACATAAGGCTCAATCACGTTTTTATAGATAAATTTATCTGTAAATACATAGCCTTTATCCATATGAACAGCACCAATTAAGGCTTCAAAAAGATTTCCATGTATATTATCGCCAAAATTTTGATTGGGTAATGAACTTTTTACAAAATTGATTAAACCTAAATCTTTACCCAGTTCGTTAAGGTGATCACGACTTACAATTTTGGAACGCATTTGGGTTAGATCTCCTTCATTTCCTTTTGGTATTTTTTTAAAAAGGTAAGATGCAATAACCGAACCCAGAATGGCATCACCCAAAAATTCTAAACGTTCGTAGTTTATAGGTAATCCAATTTCACTTCTTTTTTTAAGTGAACTATGGGTAAATGCTTCTTTGTATAACTTAATATTTTTTGTTTTGAATCCAATTATTTTTCGAATCGCAGAAATAAAGTCCTCATCTCTTTCTGAGTGAGAACCTGTTATTTTGCGAATAATGTTCATTGAATATTAATCTTCAAATTTTTTGAATAAAATACAAGCATTGTGACCACCAAAACCAAAAGTATTACTCATGGCAATTTTCACATTTCTTTTTTCTGCTTTGTTAAAAGTAAGGTTCAATTTTGGATCAATTTGATCATCATCAGTAAAATGATTTATAGTGGGAGGAACTATACTATTGTTGATAGATAAAATTGATGAGATCGCTTCAATAGCACCGGCAGCACCTAATAAGTGACCTGTCATTGATTTTGTTGAATTGATATTTAAATTATATGCCTGATCTCCAAAAACAGATTGGATGGCTTTTAACTCAGCAACATCACCAAGTGGAGTAGAAGTACCATGCATATTCACCGTATCAACATCTTCTGGTTTGATACCGGCATTTTTTAAACAACTAATCATTACATTTTTGGCTCCAAGCCCCTCTGGATGGGGTGCTGTAATATGGTATGCATCAGCCGATAAACCGCCTCCGATTACTTCAGCATAAATTTTAGCTCCGCGAGCTTTTGCATGTTCGTACTCTTCAAGAATTAAGGCACCGGCTCCTTCACCTAAAACAAATCCGTCACGATCTTTGTCAAAAGGTCTTGAAGCAGTTTTTGGGTCATCATTTCTGGTAGATAAAGCATGCATTGCATTAAAACCACCCATACCGGCCATTGTAACTGCCGCTTCTGATCCACCTGTTACAAATATGTCGGCTTGACCTAATCTAATATAGTTTAGTGAGTCAATAATTGAATTGGCCGAAGAGGCACAAGCAGAAACCGTTGTAAAATTGGGTCCTTGAAGGTTGTGTTTAATTGAGATTTGTCCCGGAGCAATATCCGGTATCATTTTTGGAATAAAAAATGGATTAAATCGAGGAGAACCATCACCTTCGGCAAAGTTTAAAACTTCATTTTGGAAGGTCTCCAAACCACCAATACCTGCTCCCCAAATTACTCCAATACGTGTGCGATCTTCTTTTTCGAGGTCTAATCCAGAATCTACCAAAGCTTGATCAGAAACCACCATAGCATATTGAGTAAACCTATCCATTTTACGCGCATCTTTTCTATTGAAAAAAT
>VAPH01012796.1_pt1 | contig 11662 bp, 4 predicted proteins | sample 3393861 | NCBI WGS metagenome assembly VAPH01 (sample SAMN08290439, study PRJNA428436) | hydrothermal vent metagenome | isolation source: Deep-sea hydrothermal vent chimney | place: Atlantic Ocean: South-mid Altantic Ridge | reverse complement strand
TTTAAATTTACTTTTAAACCTAAAATCTTGCGTTAAGATCCACTTGCAACACATCAATTGCTAATGGTGCACCGCTTATATTATCTGCCGTCAGCCACCGAAGCCTAAGCCAAGTATTTTTCATTAGTCCGAGTTCTGTTCCCAACACCCAACCCTCGGCGTTGGTGCCTCCAAGGTGGAAATCTGAGTCGGTGAATGCATCCACAACAGCGTCAGCTCCTAAGTATTTATAAGAAAATGAAGTCTTCCACTGACCGAGTCTCTCAATTTTTGGATACCCGATAGACATCCCGATCAGATAGCCCTCAGTATTCTCAGGGGGGGCTTGAAAACCTATTGAGTCAGGATTGTCCGGATTATCAGGCACCATGTCGCCTAGCAGATCTTTAGCCCTGGACTGATCAAATCCAAAGTTCTTTACATAGTCGGTAATAAAAACGATATGAACGGGATCCCAGAAACCAATATCTAAAGATCCTGTAATGTTTAGTTCCCTGAACTCTGAGACAAGTCCCACCCTATAACTATTGTCCGGATCGATAAAAAACAAGGTGTTTCCCTTTTGTTGATACAGAGGAGCAGACCAGTCTGTCAGACCTTCTTGCAGGGAATTATTGTTGAATACACCCGAGATGTTATAGAAGTAATAATAGGCTGCACCAAGCTTTGCAGAGATGCCTTTCCTGTTCTTCTTTTCCAGTCCAGCCTGTCCGGCAAAAAGCCACTTGCTTTCGCCTGAGAAATCGTCTTTCTGCAGAGAAAAAGCGCCAGCAGTGATAAAGGGCGTCCACAAATTAGTCATGAGTTTTTTCATGTTAACTGCAAGCCCCTCAAAGTTCAGATCATTGTCCCACACAAGGTTCGACGAAAACCAGGGATTGGCCATCCTCCCGCCGTTTATAGTGAACATGAGAGTGTAGAATTCCTCTGGCTTCCAACTTAGATAGGCCCGATCAAACAGAATACTGTCCTTGTTCATATAGTCACCCAGAAGATCGTTTGTTGAAACTGGATTTGACGTTTTTCCTGTAGACAGACGAATTATAGTTTCCAACTGCTCATTAACCTTTGCTTTTAGCCCTAAACGAATCCGGTAATTGACTCTGTTTTTGTCATTTGTGGTATTTAGAAGCTCTTGTTTATCCGTGCCTTCAGAGATTTTGGTAAATTCATTAAAATTGTTATCGTCAAAGTAATCCTTCTCGTACCTCAAGCGAACATCGCCTGAAAATTTAAACCTTCTGGTCCACTCAGGCGCAGCGGCCAGTTTCAACTTTTCTACTTCCTTCGTCATCTCTTCCCTGACCTGACTCTTCACTTGTTTGGAGAAGTCTTTTCTGATTTCCTCGATCACACTGGCAGTGATCGTATCTATCTGTTCTTTCTCAGTCGCCCTGATTTCTTCTGCGAACTCCTCCCGGACCTGTTTCTTAATCTCTGTCTGCAAACTTTTCATGATCTCCTGAGTGGCTTTTGCAGCAATAGTTTCGACTCGATTCTGATCGCTTGGTGCTGCAACACCCGCGTCACTTCGTGATGATGTTTTATCATGTCTGATAATTATAGGCGTTGGAGCTGTTGCACACCCCACAAAGGTCAGAAGAAGCAGTACCAAAACACTGCTCACAAAATATCTTCTCAAACCCGAAGAGACCGCGAACTCTTTTACTCCGTTGTTTCGTTTCATCAATATACTCATACCCTCTCTGTTCTCAGTTTATTGCTACCTCTTTCCTATAAAAAAATTAGCTGCGAGCGCTGATCTTAAGACTCATGGTCGTAAATTTGTTGTTAGGAGGCGTGCTTAATGTACAGTGCTGGAGCGTGGACCTTACCGCTTCGTCCATCTTGTGACTTCCCGATGAACCGATAATCGAGTAATCAGTTATCCTGCCCTCGGGGTCCACACGCAGTTTGATAATAACCTTCAGCTTGCCCCTCGGGAACCACCCTTCCTCATCAAGACGTTTCATCACCTGCTCGTAGAGTTCAGCCTCCACTCTCTGGATATAACCGGCATGCCTGGTCAGCATTGCGAGCCTATCGAGACCATTCCCTCCGCCTATAAGGCTTTTTCCCCCTTTTTTTCCGACAAGGCCGAAGGAGTCTCCAGCCCCGGTTCCGTCAGCGTCCAAACCCAAGCTCTCACCTGCTGGCACGTCATCAGTTTCAGCAAGGGGCTCATTTTCCTCAGGGGTTTCCTCCTCCAAAGGGACTTCTTCTTCCAACTCTTCCTCTATTGGCTCCAATTCCGGAGGCAGTTCTGGAGGAGGAGGAGATTTTAGCAGCTCAACCGTCGCAATGCGTCGTCTCTGTTGGGGGGGATCATCGGACAAAGCAACATGAACAACATACGCCATAGCAACCACAAAAACTATCGCCAGAACAATAAGCCACCGTGGTACAGGGTGTCGGTTTTTCATATCTTTCTCCCTATTTCAGCAACCAATTCTCAGTACCTTCACTTACTGTTTTGCTTTTTGGCAGTATCTGAAAACCATGCTGAAAGTTGATTATCGACAGCTAAAAGCTGTCTTTTTACGAGGACATCAAGGTTCACTTAACAAGTTTTTGTGTCACCAGCCCGAGCTTAGTAATCTCAAGCCTCTGCAACAGATCCAGCACCTCGATAACACTTTTGTATGCAACCTTTTCATCACCCCGGATAACTACAGGGAAGTTTGGCTCCACTGCCTTGAATCGTCGCAACATATTTTCCAGTTCTTTCATGGTTACCGGAAAACTGTCAAGGTAGATCGGTCCTTCTGCAGTAATTGTTATAGCCTTGGTTGTCGCTTTTATATCAGTTTTGGTTGAGCTGGCCTTCGGGAGATTAATGTTGATTCCCTGCACTGATGCAGTTATAACGATCATGAATACCACCAGGATAGTCCAGGCAAGATCAAGCAAAGGCGTTAAGTTAATCTCTTCTACTACCTCGTGATCAGTGTAAAGATCCCTTTTCATGCTGTTTCTCCATTGCTCTCTTCCAGCTTGCGAATAAAATCATCAATAAACACATATACGTCAGCATTCATATCTTTTATCATGCCGGTAAGGTAGCTATAGGAAAAGAGAGCCGGAATCGCCACAAGAAGTCCCGCAAGTGTTGTAGAAAGGGCTGCGGCAATACCCGGTGCGATAACAAGCAGGCTCGCTTCTCCACTCTCTGCCAGAGCGGCAAAGGAGTTCATAACTCCCCATACCGTACCCAGCAAGCCTAAAAAGGGCGCACCGCTAAGACTCATATTCAGAATAAAGATACCCGAGGACAACTGCCTGCTTTCATTCATGGCTTCCTTTTCAACTACTGCCTTGAAACTGTTTATGGCTCCCTGGGAAAGCCCCTTTACGTCATGAGATGTTATCCCTTTTTTCTGCATCCAGAATTTGAGTTCCTCGCACCCCGCCCGGTATACGCGGTATAGCGATGACTCTGGAAGATCCTGGTCTTTTTCATGCAGCGATAAGGGATTTTCGATATGACGGAACGACTGGGAAAAAGATTCATTCTCTTTTCGCGCCCAGCGAATAGAGGTAACCTTCTGCTGAAAAACATAGAGAGAGCCAAATCCCATGAGAACCAGAGTGCCGATAATAAGCCAGCCATCAATAGTTATGGTCCGCATGATAACCTTCGCAAGACGAATAGTCCCCGATTCCGCACTTCCTGCCGACTCTTCTGTCATGTAATTGGTCAGCATGCCGTAGGGCCCCTGACTCTGGTATGCGGCCTTTATCCAGCCAGCAGACCTGGCTCTGTTTGAAAACCTCATCTCATCAAATTCTACAGTAGGAAAATTGTTAGCTTTTACTAGTGCCCCGATTATGATGTCCCCTGCCGGGGCAGGGACTGGTCCATTCAGTTTTGCAAAAGCTGCTGCGTTGCCATCCAGGTACAACGTGACCTGCTTTTGCGGCTCAACTGTAACAGCCAGGTGGTGCCAGTTAAGAGCGCTCATAATCGCTGTCCCCGGAGTCGTAATTTTCTTCCCCCTGTCTGCGTTTAGAGTGGCATAGACTTTCGAGTCATCAGTCCCGATCATAATAGACTGGTTTTCTCCATTCCATGAAAATAGTTGTATTTTTCCGTTAGACCGGTTGAGCTTGACCCAGGCTGAAAAGGTAAATCCATTTGTGAAATTAAGAGATGCTGACCGGGAAATCCTCATCAAATCATTGTCTCCATTGGCCTGAACTCCCTTTCCCACAACCGAAGGGATACCGAAAGTTCCTGAAAATGAAGTCCCGTTATTTCTAAAGGCCGTGGCATCCTGCGGATTGCCCTCCTGCTCGTCCAGGTGATATACGGCAACCTGGTTTTGATCATAGGTATCGCCTGTATCCTGATTGTCCTTTGCCGCAGAGTTTCCATAGTACATCCATATAGAGTTCTCACTGTCCCCACCGGTTATCCGGGGGACCTTTACCCATATAAGTGCAACCTCCTCCTCCGGGTCAAACTTTTCAATGTGGTACTTAAGGGCGGTTTTATCATCACTGCCTAAAAACCTGAGATCCGACCCATCCTTCTTGGCAACGGGGAAATTGAAGTTTCCAGTATGCAGTCGCAGGAGCACTGGTATGTCAGAGAGATCATCATCTATATCTGCGCCACTGATAGAGGCATCGAATTTGATCTGCATCCGCTGCTGCCATACAGAGTCCCACCATGCGTGGGCGTCTGAAACCGAGAATATACAGAGATAAAATATCAGCACGGTAATCAGCGCTGACATATTAATTAGCAACCCTCTTGCAGAGAAATTACGTCCTGAAACATTATTTTTTTTAAACACCTTTTACTCCTCCTGGCCCCTTTCTTTTTCTTCCCCTTCATCTTGAATAAAACCTATAACATCCACGTCAAGCCATTTCATTAATATATCTTCTATCATCTTGGTTGCCTGAGCTGTTCTCTCCGCAGCCACCGCAGCAGTATCACTACCAGACAACTGGCTGTTTTGCGCCACCAAACTTCCACCAGAAAGAGAACCAAGCGTTGTACCTGCTGCCGCCGCCTGCGGCACACCCACAGAACCTGCTGAAAAACTGATATTTGCTGCGTTCTTGACCTCAAGGGCTGCAAGAATAACCTGTCCACCTGTGATTCCTGCCTCGCCTGCGTCAATGATGCCGCTTGGGGCGGTGAGATGGATATCACCAGGCTCCGGGGGCGTAATAGGCCCGGAACCATCAGGATCATAGGTCACCGCGCGGATTCCGCTTCCGATAACCGGGGGACTGAATACTTTTCTGTATATGCCCGACAAAGGAGGATCTTCCTGCAGCCTGGCAGGCGCAGCGCTGACCGCTGTTCTTGACCCTCTGCCTGCGTTAATACTTCCCTCGTCGCTCCAGATAGTAATATCACCGCCGAAAAAGGTCATTATCCGGGATTCGTTAACATTCACGTCCTTCCTGGTAAAAATGTTGATGGATCCTCCTCCTCCGGTCCATATGCCGGTAAAATCACCACTTTCCTCACCAGCAATTGGTAGCGAAGTCTTACCAAGGTTCATGCTTCCTCCGGCAATGATAAAGATATCGGACTCCCCGATTGATGTTCCTACCTGAGAGGCAATCATGTTGATGTCACCTTTGCCTGAAGGCGCTCCCAGCACGGACTTTACTGTCTTGTCACGTGTTGCCTGAAGAAGCACCGCAGCCTCGTTCAGCTTTCCCTTGGATGTTAGTTCCGCATACTGATCACCAGTATCACGCATATCATCAAAAAACGTCTTGATCTCCTTTGACGATATGTCACGATCATATCCCGACAGTACAGCAAGTGTGCTCTTCTCTGTTCCTAACAGCACGTTGTTTCCGTTTCCAATCGTCTGAAGACCGCCGTAGATTAATGTCTGATTTACCAGCTCGTTGTTTGACGTTCCAAGGTCAATGGAATTGCCTGCCTGAACAATAAACACACCCGGGCCGCCTTGGACCAGGCCGCCTGTTGTAGTTTTTTTCTCATACTGCATGAGAATATCCCGTCCTGCTACAAGCTTGCTTACATCGGACTTATGAACGTTCTGTCCTTCATAGGTCATGGCAAGGATGTCCTGTCCAGCCTGAACTTCGGTCTTTTTTGCCGTATACAGTCCCAGGTTCCTGATGTCCCTGCCCGCAGTAATTTCAACTGCCTGCATATCGCCAGTATGCAGCGACGAAGCCTGTGCCTGACGCACCGAATCCTCAGGTTTAAAAAAACCGTGACGGTTATACAACGTCCTGTCCGTATTCCATTTATCACCACCATCGCTCTGAAGCGATTGGGAAACCTGTACAAGGTCGTACCAGTACTCCGGAGCGATATCGGACATCATGATACCTGCTGCTCTGTCAGAAGGGTTATTTCCTGTGCGTACTTTTTGTACTATATCCCGTCCGGCTGCGAGCCGTAGATTGCCTGTGGGTGAAGAGGTCAGCGTCAGGTCATCACTAAGCAAGATAATATCGCCCCCGGCTTCTATGTCTACTTGTGCCGGTAGAATCTTTGCGTATTTCGCTTTCTTGGCAATGTCCTCGCTATACCAGGGGGATGTACCGGTAATGGTTATATCGCCCCCGGCTTTCATACTTATGTTTGTATCTACTGTGTAGGTATTGTTTATCCAGTACTTTTGATTTAACTGATCGCTTGCCAGAGAGGGATTCAGAACCGCCCCGATCTGCATATCTCCTGCAGAGGTTATTGACATCCGGCTGTCAAAGAGTTCGACCTGTTGAGGAGCGTCACTACTGCCAAAGTTGCCCATGGCATTTATATGTCCCTCTCCATCTCTGCTTAAAAAACGTCCATTAATATTGCCGCCGGCATAGATGGAAAGATCTCCTTTACCAAAAGTTCCTGCCTGGCTTAGAAAATCCGCTCCTGTGCGCACGCTGAGGTTACCGCCTCCCATCGTGGCAAACCCGGATGTTGTATCATAGAGCTTCTGTTTTGAATTCAGATTAAAGTCAAGTCCCCTCTTATAGCGAGCTGAAAACCACCCATAAAAGTCTGTCACCTTTCTCGTTGATCCACCCTCTTTGAGAATCGAGGTGAAATTATCCCATGCTGCAGAAGCGCTTGTTATTGTTGTCCAGCCCCGTGATCCATAGGTGCCTGCATAACGGCCCACATTGAGACTGATATCTCCTCCCCCGGCATACCTCCAGAAATAGTTCTTTTTGTTTGTAATTCTGGAACCTCTGCTCGGACTGGTATAGGGGTCGCCTGCCGGATCAGGAATATCCGCCGTATAAAAAACTCCCGTGGTCCGAATTGCTCCTATTGCATCAATTTGATATTTTTTCCCACTGCTAGTAACAGATAATCTTGCCGTATTTAGCTGGATATCCTGTCCTACGTTAAGGTTAATATCACCGCTGGCTGCCTGTATGGCGCCTCCGTTGATAACGAGATCACGTCCGATATTGCCCTGTATGGAGCCGTCATAGGAGGCAAGATTGTATATCATGGTCGGGTCAACCATATATCCCAACGCAGAATCCTGCCCCCTGCCAATAACGGTGTCATTGCCGGAAGCAAACCGGATGGGCGCACTCTCTGTATAAACGGCTTTCTGGTCTGCAATTATCAGATCGCCCCTCTCCCTCACGACTGCAAGGGGATCGGCGCCGGTAGTGTCTGCGCCGGCAGCGAGGTTTAAACCCCATGAATCCCTGGCTGTGCTGCCCGTCAAGTTTGCCATTGACGTAGGATGATCCACGAGGTTCGCATAGATATTGAGATTTCTCCCTGCACGGAGTGTCAGAACGCCGGGTTCTCCTACGCTTCCGAACCGGATACCACTGAGGTCCCACATCGTGTTCAGGTTGATATCGTCTGTACTGACAAGTTCAATACCGGGCAGAAGATAGAAGCCGGTATAGTCAGGCACAGCACCACTAAGTCTGGTTACTGCTTTGTTGGTGTTGTAATACGTCTCAGCCTCATTGAGCCATAAATTCTTGTTGCTAGTCTCAATATTCAGGCTGGAATTATAGGTATACGTCTTAAAAGGCTCCAAATAGATGGCCGAGGCACCCATTATGGAATCGTTCATATCTATTTTTACATCATCATTGCCGTCCCGCTGCGCCCTTAGATAAACAGTCCCGCCCCTGGCGCCTGAGACATTCACCGCATTGGCACTTATATTGACGAGTCCCTTAGCGGAGCTTAGTAGAACATCTCCTCCGTCCCCGCCATTTGCACCGCTGGATAAAATCTCGCCTGTATCATGGATAAAGATTTCACTTTCTGCATAGAGCTCGACCAGTCCGCCATCTGAATAGTACGTATCTTCATGACCGTTTGCATCGTTATAATAGGCAGAAGCGTCTATTGCCCCATAAACATCTATTTTGCCGTTGTCAGAGGTCAGTTTTATTATCTGGGCCTTAAAGGAGTTGTCTTTATATTTTTCAGTTTGTGGGTCATAGGAGTTGGTCATAGAAGGAGTAATGACCAGATCTCCTCTGCGTGCCCGAATATCAATGGATTGGTCAAATCCGCCTGTTTTCAGATTCCGGTTCAGCGATGAGAGTTCAACACTGTCCGCCTCCAGAACAAGTGAGCCGCCTCGCCCTCTGCTCCCGTTTTCTGTAACACCTGCCTGTCCCTGAAGAACACCGTTAATGAAAGCCCCCCCTGTCGGCGCCAATATGGTTACAAAACCGGCATCGCCCTGGGCTCCGGCAGACACATCAATGAGAGAGCCTTCTTGCAGTTTTATCTTTCCACTTTGTTCCTGTCCGTTCTCATCAATAAAACTTGTAGCCAGCCTCACCCGCCCACCCGGTGCGTCATCAGTTCCCTGTGCAATAATCTTTGCGCCATCTTTTAAAACTATACCGTCTGAAAAACTACCTTCTGCATCTTCTCTCAAGGGAAGGAAAGCGCCATCCACGTCTTGAGCTCCCTTTGTGGTGAGTTTAATATCACCTCCACCTACCTGCAGAACTGTTCCGACTTCTATCTTCCGTGCTGCAACCTCAAACATACCGCCGTAAACACTGGAGGGTTCGGGGCCGGCCTGATTACCACCTGGACTCATCATACTGATACGGTATGCAGGGTTGAGATCATTCTGGCCGCTACCTGCGATAATCCTAAAATCCGGAGCCTGATAGGCTCCATCAGCTATGGAATCTGCGCTCGTTGTCACGCGGGAAGCCATGATATCAAGGTCGGCATTTCCCGTACTCAGAGTCCCTTTGCCCTTGAATCTAACATCCCCACTGCTTTTGAGCAGAATGGTATCGAATCCACCGAAGAGAAGATTTCCGCCTCCCACGGTAATCTGTTCAGAGGCATTCGCCATAAAAAAAGTCCCTGTCTCTGTTTCTGTTACGTCTGTCACACTGCTCAATGATGCATCTACCCTGTCTCCCGAATTCGTAAGAGTAACCGTCGGGGCCGTAAGGCTAACAGAAACCTCAGCATCTCCAATGATCCTTGCGGCATCCAGCGTAATGCTTTTTTCGGCAATAAGATCGTAGCTGTCCTCAAACCAGATGTCAGTGGCAACGTACATATCATCAGAATTGCTCTTGCTGGTATCGGTATAGCCGGCAATAAAGGTCATGTCCTCAAACTGGTTGAATGTTTCCAGGAGCTTACTGTTCAGGTACAGACCAACATCGCTTGTTTTCTTACTGTCTTCGGTAAAATAAATGGCAGTACTTTTAAGCGTAAGGGAACTGTTGTCTATCTGTAAGTCTCCCTGAATATCCTCTACATTATCCACAACAAAAGTAATGTTATGGGACGCATGCAAAATAGAGCCTGACTTTACAGAAAGACTGCCCGGAGTAGTCAGCTCAATTACACCTTCCCCACTGTCTTTACCTTTATCAGTCTTTGCGTAGAGCACAGCCCCGGATTCAGAAGTGCCTATAATAATTGAAGGAGCTTTCTGCTGGCCTGTCTCTGTATCTGTAAGAGTTTTGTTCGCGGTGAGTGCTATTTCGGCGGCTTCCAGGTTGACACCCTCTTTAACAGTCACACTGTGCGTTGCGTCATCTCCCAGTCGAATTTCCCTGAAACCTTTGCCGGACAAACTGGAATCAGATACAATCAATTTATTCTTAATATCAGCGTCGATGCCGGTGGTAAAACCAAATGCTGCGGGAAGGTTTGACGCTGCTGATCTCTGGACAATGACGTTCTGTGCACTCAGTTCTATTTTGCTGCCACGGTATGTCTCATTCAGAGCGGCAGCACTAAGATTGCCGTCTATAATCGTCGTATTTCCTTTGACCATCAAATCACCGGCATCTCCTGCTACCAGTGTCTGCTTGTCGAAATGCCCCTCTGTCATGATGTCGCTCGCAGTCCTGACCGTGTAGACTTTTGGTCGTGTGCCGATTATCGACGTATTTGCTACCGCTGTATACCCGACAACAAGGGGATAGCCGAATTTCGACATTGAGTTTTGGCCGGGCAGAGAAGCATCTGATTGCAGCTCAAGAACATAGGCGCCAGGCATAAATGCATAACGTGCATTCTGGAGATTTCCTTCTCCCAGAGGGATGAATGTATACATGCCTTCATCCAGGCCTCCACCTCCCTCTAAATATACAGCGGCTTCCGGCATCTGAAAGCCGTCATTTTGAAAGACAATATAGCGACCGCTCTTTTCGATTGGATTATTTGTCCCTTCTATTCCCAGCAGAAACTTGTAACTGAAGAAAGAACCGCCGCCAGAGACGGCAATCTTCGACTTTTCACCAATTATGGTTTCATCCGCAATGAGCGCAACACTTTTCTTTGGAAGTCTTGACTGATCAAAGGGCAATGTGGTAGTTGAATCTGCCTGACCAACAGAATCATATGCTCCGGGGTTTCTCTTATCCTCAGTAACCCATATGTTGTTGGAATTGATAGCGTTATACAGAACATCAGTATTTCCTACGGTTGTCAGAAGACTTCCCTCGGCAAGGTAGATGCGACTACCAGGTTCAGTAATCAGTGGGCTGTCAGGAATATTGGGATCCGACTTGATGGTTGCCGTTGTGAGGGTGATGGTTCCCAGTGGGGCCGCCAGAGTTCCCCTGTGTTCAATCCCTGTACCGGCTTCAATCTTAAGGTTCCCGCCTGCCGAATAGATGGGACCGCCAATTCGTGTATCTGCCGGTAAAATCGTAACCTTACCATTTGCGTGAAGAGTGTAATCAGAATAGATATTTGGATAAAATAAATCATTTGTCGTTCTGTAATCATAAAAAATATCGGGATAGATCCGGTCTGCTTTTAAGTTCAGATTGCCCTCAATAAACAGTGTGCTAGCAGTGTCTGTCACTTCTGTGTTATGACCTGGGACCTGTCTATAATTGGCCTGACTGAGGCGAATATCTCTGGATGCTTCCAAAGAGACATCCTCAAAACCGATAAATTGAATTGATCCGATAACATCAATCCACTGAGCACCTGAGAGAGTAAATTGACCGGTTCCTTCATTTGATGATGCCGACGTGGGATAGTATGAGTTGGCTACCGTTATCCAGGGCGCTTGCAGAGTTACTCTGTTGTTACCGGAACCCTCGATCACCGGGGCATCAAGAGTAAGCTTCCTGCCGAAAGCTGCATTAACAGAGCCGCTGAATTGAATTGAATTCAGACTCTTCAGTGTCAGATCGTCAAAACCAAGATCCTTTGCACGCATAATAT
>VAPH01066446.1_pt1 | contig 11663 bp, 12 predicted proteins | sample 3393861 | NCBI WGS metagenome assembly VAPH01 (sample SAMN08290439, study PRJNA428436) | hydrothermal vent metagenome | isolation source: Deep-sea hydrothermal vent chimney | place: Atlantic Ocean: South-mid Altantic Ridge | reverse complement strand
GGAAGGGCTGGATCATCAGTGACAATTTCTGTCATTCGATCGTATATGGGCTCAAGAATTTCTGATAACTTTTCTTCTGGTAATACTTTTCCGCTTTTGGTTTCAATATGCCAGGCAATACCTCTCTCCATACGAATGATATTATCCAGGCCACAACAATGGGCAATATCCGTTGCCTTGGTAGACCATGGAGAAATTGTCCCGAGCCTGGGAATAACCAGGTACATTTTTGAATTTGTATTTTTTGATTCGCGATCAGGGCCATACCTGAGTAACCGATCCAGAATTTTAAGGTCGGTTTTACCGGGAGATTTCTTTACGGAAATAAAGTGCCAAAACTCTGCATAGATTTCAGTAATGTCCTGATCTTTTGTTTGTAATAACGACAGCAACTGTTCGGCACGAAAAGCTGACAAAACAGGCTGGCCTTTAAGCGATATAATATCCATTTCTTGAGAGTACTCAGGCTTGTTTTATTTTTAATATCATTTAGTTTGTTCCTGTTAACTAATTTCTCGCCAGGACAAGCCGGTTTCCTGATCAGCTATAGCGACCCACTCAGGTGTACATTCAACGGCATCACTCAACGCTTCTTTGGCCAAACAGGACTCATTATTTTTTTCACTCAAATGGGCAGCAACAATATGTTGCAGATTACTGGTTTCCAGTTTAGAGACTAATTCTGAAGCGGTTTCATTATCAAGATGGCCCTGGTTTCCGCTTACACGTAATTTTAAACTTTCCGGGTAACTGCCATTCATCAGCATTTCAAGGTCATGATTGCACTCCATAACCAGCGCATCGCAACCTGACAGGATTGCTTCGATATGTGGTGTACTGCAACCCGTGTCAGTCAGGATGCCCAGGCGATGATGGCCATTTGTAAAAACAAACTGGGCAGGTTCACGGGCATCGTGGGGAACTGGAAATGGCTGGAGCATTAAATCATTAATCTCAAAATTCTTGTGTGGATCAAAAATATTTACCTGGGGCACGTCACCCATTCTTTGTTTGATAACCCTGTAGGTTCCGGCAGTTGTCCAAATCGGGATTTGATAGTGACGTGCTACCACACCAGCTCCACTGATGTGATCACTGTGCTCATGAGTAAGCACAATAGCAGTAATCTGCTTACCCTCAATATCAAGCCTTGTTAATCGACTTGCAGTTTCCCGGGCCGAGAAACCACAGTCGAGCATGACACAGGTGCCATTAGACTGGATAAGCGCAGCATTACCCTTGCTGCCGCTCCCCAGGTATGCAAATCGAAAAGCGGGTTGTTTGATTTGCGTCACCAAGTAAATTATTTGTATTTATTTTAGCTGTTTGTATAATATTTTCAGGATACGAAGGCCGTCTTCATCCTCAAGGGTATCGCCTGCTTTATCCCTTATTTCAACAATTGTGCCATCCACAACTTTGCTTAATACTACCTGGTAATACTGTGGCCCTTCCGGCTCATCATCGCCAATGATTGACGAGAAAAAGCCCTTTTCAGCTTCAGCATTCGGGTTAAAGTATTTTACATAATAGATTGAAACTGTACGATCACGATCCTGGACAGTGAAATAAGACCGGTCAAGTGAAATACCCACTCGCCGCCAGGCACGATCCAGTTTTTCACCCATCCACAAAATTGTTATATTATCTTCATTCTTCTTTAATTTTACTTTTTCCAGTGACTGGATATCTTTTGCAATAGTATCTGCTTTTACTTCAGACGTTCCCAGGTGATACATTAATAACCGCAGGACTTCTACTTCCAGCTCCGGATCAGAAGCTCGCGGCTGCCAGATGGTTTCGGCAGCATCAACAAAACCGCCAGCTGCCAGGACTTCTTCCATGCCACGGTGACTGACATAAACTTCCATTGTTCCCGGCTCATCACCACGCTCCAGCCGAAAACGATATTGATCACGCTTATCTGTAGCATAAAAACTACCCAATGCAGATGAGAGAAACCCCGCAGTTTTACCTAACACTAATGGTTTTTTAGTTTTCCAGTTTGTTTCCATGATGCCGGTTTCAGGCGTCTGAACCGTAATTTCAAAATCAATTAATTTTATGAATTTTCGAATACTAAACCATAATGGCTCAGCTTCACTTCTAACAACCAGCCATTGTTGTGAACCCGCTTTGTAGATTTTGACTGCTTCAAATTCAGGTAATAGTGGTTTCGTAAGTTTTACGATCGGATCATTACTGCGAACCTTTTGTTGTTCTTTCTCGGAATAGGTCGAGTACTTTGCCTGTTGGTTCAGGAAACCACTACTAAGTGAATCTTCCGGGGGCAGCGATGATAAATCTGGCGGCACTTCCAGGGGACGCGCCAACTGCTCGGGCGTTTTATCTTTTTCTGGTGTAGAAGAACAACCAGCCATGCCCAGTACTGAAACAAGCACTGGCAGGATTAATAGTAGTGAAAAATTTGAATATCGCATGCTTGTTTATTTCAACCCTTTTGAGAATCCGATCACAATATTTTAGTTTAATACATCCGCCGCGCGCAGCGCCTTGCAAATAACATCATGCTTGTCATCCGATAAAGGCGTCAGGGGCAAACGAATGCCGGCACCAATTAATCCCATTTTAGCCAGTGCCCACTTTACCGGGATTGGGCTGGTCTCAATAAACAGGTTCGTATGCAGGGCTTGCAGTTGCTCATTTATTTTTAGTGCCGTCTGTTTGTCGCCCTCCAGGGCCGCCATGCACATTTGACTCATCTTGGCCGGTGCCACATTGGCTGTCACTGAAATATTTCCTTTACCGCCAATGAGCATCATTTCAACGGCCGTGTCGTCATCGCCAGAATAAATTTCAAATCCTTCCTGGCAACTGTCCATAATTTCCCGCGCCCGGCCCATGTCACCGGTTGCCTCCTTGATGCCAATAATATTATCTATGCCTGATAGTCGGGCAACGGTAGCAGGCAACATATCGCAACAGGTACGACCAGGGACATTATAAAGAATCTGGGGTACTGCCACCGCTTCGGCCACGGCCCGGTAATGCAGGTACAGTCCCTCCTGGGTGGGTTTATTATAGTATGGCGTCACCAATAAACAGGCATCGACACCAGACTGGGCTGCACAAGTCGTCAGCTCAATGGCTTCACTGGTTGAATTGGCGCCGGTACCGGCGATGACAGGTATGCGGCCATTAACATAATCAACGGTATGCTTGATGACGCCACAATGTTCGTCCATGTTCAAAGTGGCAGACTCGCCCGTTGTGCCCATAGAAACAATGGCATGGGTGCCATTGCCCAGGTGGAAATCAAGCAGCTTATCAAGCGCCGGAAAATCAACAGAACCATCGCCCTGCATCGGCGTAACTAAAGCGACCATACTGCCTTGAAACATCTGATTACACACGAAAAACTGATAAATTAGGGAAACCGCATGGTACTTATCCTCCCTGATAAAGACAAGCAAACCCGCCATTACGCAGCATCAACAGCATATTCCACAATAATTTTATAAGAAATTAAGATTATATTGATGCAGCTAAAAATAGTTTTTAATAGGAATTTTAACCATAACTGCTAGGCTGGCCCGCTGTAAACGCCAAAGCCATTCCAGCGCCAAAAAGAGCCATAAGCATGAAAAAACCAGCAACTAATAATACAGATAACCCGGAAACTGAACTGCGAGAGATTCGCATTAATCCCATTGTGCCCACCGAGTCAGTGCTGGTGGCCACGGCCCGCGGCATGCGCCCCAAAAAGGCCGAACAACCCGCCCCTCGTGAAACCAGAAATCACGTTGAGACCTGCCCGTTTTGCCGCGGTAATGAAGACATGACACCCCCGGCCATTACCACCTTCCCGGAACAAGGGCCCTGGGACATTCGCATCGTGGAAAATCTTTATCCAATTCTGGGTGATGACCGCCAGACGCCAAACCTGGCGTTTGGCCTGCAACAAACCATAGATGGCTATGGTCGCCATGAAGTCATTATTGATAACAGTAATCATGGTCTTGCGGTCCATGAAATGACTGAGCAACATTTATCGAATCTATTCGGTATTTACCGCAATCACATGGAGTCGCTTTATCGTTCCGACAACCGTTTGCAGTATGTACTGGTTTTTAAAAACTTCGGCCCGGCGGCCGGGGCCAGTATTCCCCATACCCACAGCCAGATTATTGCCACGCCGGTAATTCCGGATAATGTCCTGGCCGAAGTCCAGAACAGTCGCAATTATTTTCAGAAACAACATCAATGTATATTCTGTACGCTCATTGATGAAGCGCTTACTTTTGAGGCTACGATTTATGATCGTGAGTCAGGACATGTCCGAAGAAAAATAGATGTTGGCCAATATGTCGTCGAGCGCGGTAAAAAATTTGTTGCCATCAAACCCTTCGCCAGTCGTTATGAATGGGAGGTGCATATCCTGCCACTCAAACACCAGGCGGATTTTTGCAACTTACCGAAGAAGACCGTGACGACCTGGCACGGGTGCTGCGCCGAACCATGGCCCGCCTCGATGCCGTTTTAGGCGGTGTTCAATACAACTATTTTCTGCATTCTTTACCGCACACCAGTGACTGCCTGGAATGTGATGCCAGCTACCATTGGCATCTTGAAATTTGTCCACGCACCAGCATTCCCACGGGCTTTGAACTGGGTTCCGGTTTATTCGTGAACACGGTCAGCCCGGAAATTGCCGCTGAGCAACTGCGTAATGCCCAAATAGACCCGGCATAATTTTAGTCCTCTTGCTTCGCTAACTCTACCCGAAGTATTGCCCCGTCAACTTCGATAACCCGGACACCCTTTCCAACCGGGGCATCTTCGCCGCTTACCTTCCAGAGCGTATCATCAACTTTTATTTTCCCAACGCCATTAACAATGGCATCTGTGAGTGTGAACACCCGGCCAACATATTGCTGACCACGGCGATTCAGGGTCGGGGCATCGCTTTTAATCGGGTTGTTTTTTAAATACACGCGCCAGGCGATAACACTGATTATTGATAAAATTGTAAAAGTAAATAACTGCAGCTCCCACGAAACGGTGGGTATGACCAGCAACAAGAGACCGACAGCGCCTGCCGAGATGCCCATCCAGAGAAAAAATGCACCGGGCGCAAGTATTTCAAGAATGATAAGCAAGGCGGCGGCTATCCACCAGTGCCAAAACTCCAGCGCAGCTAAAAACTCAATCATGCCTGACCCCCGGCTTTGTCTTTACCAAATGCCGCTTTGGCCAACTCGCCGATGCCCGCAAGCGAACCAATGACACTGCTGGCTTCAAGCGGCATTAATAACACCTTCTGGTTAGGCGAGGTGGCGATATCCTTAATCGCGTCAATATACTTAGTGGCAACAAAATAATTGATTGCCTGAATATCACCACTGGCGATTGCCTGTGACACCATATTCGTTGCTTTGGCTTCTGCTTCGGCCTGGCGTTCACGGGCCTCGGCATCACGAAATGCCGCCTCACGACGACCTTCGGCATCCAGTATCACTGCCCGTTTTTCACCATCAGCGCGTAATATTTCTGATTGTTTATCACCCTCTGCCGTCAGGATCGTTGCTCGTTTGTCTCGTTCTGCCTTCATTTGCCTGGCCATGGCATCTGCCAAATCTTTCGGTGGCGTTATATCCTTGATCTCGATACGCGTTACCTTCACGCCCCAGGGTGCAGTCGCCTCATCAACCACGTGTAACAAGCGCGCGTTAATAACATCCCGCTTGGATAACAACTCATCAAGATCCATTGATCCCATAACCGTTCGAATATTGGTCATGGTTAAATTTAATATTGCGCGCGATAAACGATTGACCTCGTAGGCCGCCTTGGCGGCATCAAGCACCTGGAAAAAAACAATGCCATCAACCTGGATCATGGCATTATCCTTGGTAATGACTTCCTGCGATGGCACCTCGGTAACCGTTTCCATCATATTCATTTTCGCACCGATTTTGTCAATGAATGGCGTGATAATATGGAGCCCAGGCGGCAGTGTTTTCGTGTATTTGCCAAACCGCTCAACGGTAAACTCATAACCCTGGGTGACGGTTTTAACACCCAGTAAAATAAGAATAATACCCAGGCTAACGAATGCGAATATAAAAATAGTGCTAATTTCAACCATGTTAATCTCCTAATGTAGTGTTTTAATTTATATTATGCGATCTTTCTATCGACAACTGTTAATTTTCCGAAAAACTCTCTGTTGTATAACGCTGGATTTGCAAATCACCTGACCAGTAATTTTTTTCAAGACCTGCCTTGACCTTTAACTGCGCCAGGAACTCGTTAGGATCACCCAACGACTCCCAGACAGCAGGCAGAAATGTCCCGCGGTGATGGTTGTCCTGCAAAATAAGGCCATCTTCGTGGGGTCTTAACTGGCCAATCAAATCCGTTTCGGAACTAAAATCAATTTTTTCAGGCTTGCTCAATATTGATATGCTAATCCTTAGTAACTCAAGATCACTATGGATGACAGGCGCAAATCTCGTATCCTGAAATGCCGCAGCAAAAGCATTCTCTGCTACATCCAGAACCAGCGGTCTCCTGGCCTGGAGACTGCCGATACAACCTTTCAATTGCTTGTTAATTTTTAGCGTTACAAACGATGCGCTTTGTTCTTGTAATACAGGTGAATAATTTTCGAAATTAATGTCATTCTTTTTTGCTTCGGTACCCAGAGTAATCGTCTCCCGTGCCAGCTTTAGTAATTCCGATTTTTTTGATTCAGCCAGCATATCTGATAATTAGTGTAAAACATACGCGCCATAACCCACGACACGGTCATGCTCACCTGATACGTCACCTGAATTTTGCAGGGCGAGATTCTGTATTTGAAGGTTTTTTTTCCTGGCAAAATATAATAACCCGTTTAACGGGTTGCGGCCGCAAGCGTCCCCGTAATTAATATTTTCATAATCCAGGTTTTTGATGAATACATTGGTATTTCGATCATGGCTGGTTGCATTTTCATAAGTTTCAAAATGACTTAAATCCGTGCTAATGACCAGCAGGGTGTTCCGATCCCCGGATACATTATTAGAAAAAAAATTTAACACGGTATAAACATCTTCCGGGCTGGTCTCGCCAACCACAATGGGTACCAGTTTAAATTCACCTAACACCTCTTGCAAAAAAGGCAACTGCACTTCCAGGCTGTGCTCAAGCGCATGGGCATCGTTATTGACGGCTACCTGGGGCAATGAACCCAATTGCGTGTTCGCTGCTTTATCCAGGGGGATAGTGCCGAGTGGTGTCTGGAAATTGTCTGCTGAAGACAGGGCCATACCCCGCAACGCAACTCTATGGGCAGGACCGAGCAATACTACCCGGTTAATTTCATTCGCTGATGGTTGAATGCTGGCATAGGCCCGGGCGGCCACCTGGCCAGAATAGACATACCCCGCATGGGGCACAATGAGTGCGTCAGGATTTTTTATTAATGCCACGTTTGCCAGATTATTTGACGCGGCCGATGCTGAAAGCATTTCCCTGACCATGTCGCGCAGTGCAACCGGATTAGAAGGGTAAAAAGTACCTGCTACAGCTGGACTACGGTCGGTCGACAATTGCCCCCCCTTCATGCTCACGATGAGTTAACGATATGGGGCCAGAGAAGTAAAATTCAAGAGAAGTGAAATTCAAGGTTCTCTATTCACTGAGATTGCAGTTAAAACTTGAACTGGCCACAGACAATCATCATTATGATATAGGTAAGCGTGATAAAGATAGCGCCACATTCATAAAGTTTCGAGAAAATAATGGACAGTATTATCCCGACAAAATATTGGCACCAAACTGATGATGGACGCATCCAGTGTGACGTTTGCCCGCGCGCCTGCAAACTACATGAAGGCCAGCAAGGCCTGTGTTATGTGCGCGCCTGTTTAAATAATGAAATTGTCCTCACCACTTACGGTCGCTCCAGTGGTTTTTGCGTCGACCCTGTTGAGAAAAAGCCACTCAATCATTTTATGCCGGGTACTGGCACACTGTCGTTTGGCACTGCCGGTTGTAACCTGGCATGTAAATTCTGCCAAAACTGGGATATCAGCAAATCAAGAGAAATGGATACCCTGGCAGATGAAGCCGCACCGGAAAAAATTGCCGCTGTTGCTAAATCAGCAGGCGCCAAAAGCGTTTCTTTTACCTATAACGATCCCGTTATTTTTATGGAGTACGCAATAGATGTTGCCAAGGCCTGCCATACCCTGGGTCTGAAAACGATTGCGGTCAGTGCCGGTTACATTTGCCCGGAACCGCGCAAGGCGTTCTTCAGTTATATCGATGCAGTCAACATTGATTTAAAAGCATTCACCGATGAATTTTATTTTAAACAAACGGGCGCCCACCTGGCACCAGTACTGGAGACACTGGAATATATAAAGAATGAAACCAGTGTCTGGCTGGAAATCACCACCCTGCTAATACCCGGGCTCAATGATTCGGATACTGAAATCAATGCCCTCAGCCAGTGGATTAAAAATCATCTTGGACCTGATGTTCCCCTGCACTTTTCAGCCTATCATCCCGACTGGAAAATGCGTGCCATTCCCGCCACCCCCGCAGACACCCTGGTACGGGCGCGCAGTATTGCCCTCAAGAACGGTTTGCATTATGTCTATACGGGAAATATCCACAATGAAGAAGGGGACAGCAGTTACTGTCATCATTGCGGCAAAAAAGTAATTGGCCGGGACTGGTATAAGCTCACTGACTGGCACCTGGACAAGAAAGGAAACTGCGAGGTCTGCAATGCGAGTTTTGCGGGTGTAATTCTTCCGGCCCCGGGAGACTGGGGCCCGCGACGACTACCGATACAAATGAAATATCAGTGAGCAATCTTCTGCCATAATAAAAAACCAAAAATAACAAAAACCAATATCAGTTACAGTTTCTTTCAATCGTTACTTATTGTCACTGCTGTCCCGTTAACTCCCTCTCCCTCAGGGAGAGGGTAGGGGTGAGGGGGTCATTACAAGTAACGCGTTGATTTATATATCCCCTCATCCTGGCCTTCTCCCTAAGGGAGAAGGGATGGCTCCGTTTATTGGTTGCATGAATTCATGTCCCAATATCATGTATCACATTGTTTGTCCTGATAATTAGACTATTACAGCTTATCAAGATTATATTAACGGGACAGCAGTGACTTAATTATATAACATAAATATATGACACATCTTCATATCGTGATGGGTATATAATACCGACATAAAATCAGCATAAATTCATTTTAAAAAATAATGGCAACTCAAAAAAAATCACCCAATAATCCCAGAACTGGTTATAAAGCCCCTGACTGCAATCTCCTGACCACAGGCGATAAAGCTTTCAAGCTGTCAACACTGCGGGGCAGCCGCGTTGTATTATATTTTTACCCAAGGGATAACACTTCAGGCTGCACAACTGAGGGGCAAGACTTCAGGGACTATGCCGAAAAATTCAAACGTAACAATACGATCATACTGGGCGTTTCCCGGGACAGCCTTGAATCCCATGAAAAATTCAAGAAAAAATATAAATTTTCTTTCGATCTTGTCAGCGATCCCGATGAAATTCTCTGTAAAAAATATGATGTTATTAAAATGAAAAATATGTACGGTAAAAAATCCCTGGGTCTCGAAAGAAGCACGTTTATTATTGATGAAACCGGCACCCTGGTAAAAGAATTCAGAAAAGTCAGGGTTAATGGCCACGTGGCAGCTGTGTTTGAGGTCATTAAAGCCCTCTAGTGGAACTGTTTTAAATTTAAATGCATACTGGGTCTATCTAAGAAACCTGAATGACCCTGGTTTATCTCGTACTCGTAAAATTAATTTATTTTGAAACCTTCTAATAAGAAAATTTTTGTCCTCGACACCAATGTGTTGATGCACGACCCTGCTTCCATTTTCAGATTCCAGGAGCATGATGTTTATATTACAATTGCTGTATTAGAAGAACTTGATAAACACAAAAGAGGGCTTTCTGAAGTCGCCAGAAATGTCCGCCAGGCAACCCGTTATCTCGATGACCTGGCAAAAACTGCAAACGGGGATATTTCCAAAGGCATTCCGCTTTCCCAACAGCTGGATAAAAGCTCTGGCGGTAACCTGTACTTTTATGTTGAAGCCTCACGCAGTCCACTGCCTGCCGGACTGGAGATTGCGGGTACAGATAATGCCCTGCTTGGCATCACCCATGATCTTGACAAACATCACCCGGATAATGAAGTCATCCTTGTAACCAAGGATATCAACTTGCGTATCAAGGCCCACGCATTACATATCCAGTGTGAAGATTACACGAGTGACCAGGTAGTAGAAGACGCCGATTTACTGCACACAGGCACAACCTGTCTCGCTAATGATTTCTGGGATGAACATGGCAAGGAAATGGAGTCATGGCAAGAAGAAGGACGGACATTCTACCGAATAACCGGCCCACTGATAACAAGCTGGCACCCAAATGAATTTATCTATACTGAAGACGACAGTTTCCAGGCCATTGTCAAAGAAATCAAAAATGATTCTGCCGTTATCGAAACTCCGAAAGATTACACCTCGGATAACAACAGTGTTTGGGGAATCGTTGCCCGTAACAGGGAGCAGAACTATGCTTTGAACCTGTTACTGGATCCGGAAATTGATTTTGTCTCTTTACTTGGCGCTGCAGGCACCGGTAAAACACTGTTATCCCTTGCGGCCGGGCTGACACAGACCCTGGAACATAAAATATATAATGAGATAATTGTTACCCGGGTAACCATACCCGTCGGTGAAGACATTGGTTATTTGCCCGGCACGGAAGAGGAAAAAATGGGCCCCTGGATGGGCGCACTGGAAGACAATCTTGAAGTACTGCAAAACTTCCAGCAACAGGAACATGGGTCATGGGGCCGGGCAGTGACCGAAGATTTGCTAAAACAAAGAATTCACATCAAGTCTGTTAGCTTTATGCGGGGCCGGACTTTTCTGCGCAAGTTATTAATAATTGACGAGGCACAAAACCTGAGCCCGCAACAAATAAAAACCCTGGTCACCCGGGCCGGGCCTGAAAGTAAAATCATTTGCCTGGGCAATTTGTCACAAATCGATACCCCTTATCTCACGGAAACCACCAATGGCCTGGCCTATGTCGTCGATCGTTTCCGCCAATGGCAACACAGTGGACATATTACATTACAACGTGGCGAGCGCTCGCGCCTGGCGGATTTTGCAAACGAAGCCTTGTAAATAAATAAAAATCAGACTACTGCTACAGACATCATGGATTAGATTTTTTCTTTTTTAGCCGCCTGCAAGACTTCATATCGATCCTGAAATAATTTTTCGAGTTTATCGATTACTTCTTTGGCAGGTTTGCCACCGACAATATTCTGTGACATCAGCTCCGAGGTTTGGCTTAACATGTCAGAGGGCTCCAGCATTGGATAGGTCTGGGTTAGTCGCTGGATGGCCTTGACCACGGACTCTGTTGCGGGCCTGGTGATATCTTGCCGGGCCAGCCCGGTTCGATCCTCGCCATAGCGCTGAAAAAGAAACTCGCCGAACTCCAGTAATTGCCGGGCCTGCTTTTCAGGCAAAGCGTTTATGATTTCTTTTAAACGAGACTGCAGATTTTTAGCCATTACCAGGTAACGAATGGTCTGGGTAAGCGTTAGCCGTCTTGTGACGAACGTTTTTCACAATGAT
>VAPH01009241.1_pt1 | contig 11676 bp, 5 predicted proteins | sample 3393861 | NCBI WGS metagenome assembly VAPH01 (sample SAMN08290439, study PRJNA428436) | hydrothermal vent metagenome | isolation source: Deep-sea hydrothermal vent chimney | place: Atlantic Ocean: South-mid Altantic Ridge | reverse complement strand
CGCATTCGGCCTGCATCGTCGAGGATATCGATAAATACGGTTGGCGGGATCAGGACTGGATGGCCGGCCGCCACGAGGCCAACCGCCACGACGCGCCCATGTCCATATACGAGGTTCATCTGGGGTCGTGGCGGCGGGCGCCGGAGGAAGGCAGGCGTTTTTTAACCTACCGCGAGCTTGCCGAACGGCTGGTTCCCTACGTCAAGGATTTGGGCTTCACCCACATCGAACTGATGCCCATCAATGAATTTCCCTTCGATGGATCATGGGGCTATCAGCCGATCGGCCTGTTCGCGCCGACCAGCCGCTTCGGATCGCCCGAGGACTTCCGCGTTTTCGTCGATGCCTGCCACGAGGCGGGAATAGGCGTCATTCTGGATTGGGTTCCGGGGCATTTCCCCGAGGACGAACACGGACTCGCCCGCTTCGACGGCACCCATCTTTACGAACACTCGGACCCGCGTCAGGGCCGCCACATGGACTGGGGCACCCTGATCTACAATTACGGACGCAACGAGGTCGCCAACTTCCTGTTGTCCAACGCCCTGTTCTGGCTGGAGAACTACCACATAGACGGCCTGCGGGTGGACGCCGTGGCGTCCATGCTCTACCTGGACTACAGCCGCGAGGACGGGCAGTGGATTCCCAACCGTTACGGCGGCAACGAGAACCTGGAAGCCGTCGCTTTCCTCAAGCGCCTGAACGAACTGGTCTACGAACGCCACCCCGGCGCCTTTACCGTGGCCGAGGAATCGACGGCGTGGCCGATGGTCTCCAGACCCACCTACCTTGGCGGCCTCGGTTTCGGGTTCAAGTGGAACCTGGGCTGGATGCACGACACCCTGCGCTTCATGTCGAAGGATCCGGTGCACCGCCAATACCACCACGACGACATGACGTTCGGGTTGCTCTACGCCTTCAACGAAAACTTCATTTTGCCGCTGTCCCACGACGAGGTGGTCCACGGCAAGGGGTCGATCCTGGGGCGCATGCCCGGCGACAGGTGGCAACGTTACGCCAACCTGCGCGCCTATTACGCCTTCATGTACGGCCACCCCGGGAAAAAGCTGTTGTTCATGGGATGCGAATTCGGCCAGGAGAAAGAATGGAGCCACACCGAAAGCCTGGACTGGCGTTTGCTTGACGATCCGCTCAACGGAGGGGTGCAAAACCTGATCCGCGACCTCAACGGGCTTTATAGGGGGTCTCCGTCCCTTTACGGGCGCGACTTCGATCAGGAGGGGTTCTCTTGGATCGATTGCCACGATCACGCCCAAAGCATCCTTTCCTTCATGCGGCGCGGGAACGACGCCCATGATTTCATGGTGGTCATCTGCAACTTCACGCCGGTGGTGAGGGAAGGGTACCGTGTCGGCGTTCCCGAAGGCGGTTTCTATGAGGAATGCCTGAACACCGATTCCGGGTACTACGGCGGCTCGAATGTGGGCAACTTGGCCGGGGTCGAATCCCAGGCGTCGCCGATGCACGGGCATCCATATTCACTTCTCCTAACCCTGCCGCCGCTGGCGACCCTGATGCTGCGCCCGGCGGGGGGGGAGACCGGACAATGAGCGCCGGGTCCAAGCGGCCGGTATGGCCGGGGACGTCATGGCCCCTGGGCGCCACATGGGACGGCAAGGGCGTCAACTTCGCACTGTTTTCGGAGAATGCCGAAAAGGTGGAGCTGTGCCTGTTCGACGCCCGGGGCCGCAAGGAACTCGACCGCATCGAACTGCCCGAGTACACCAATCAAATATGGCACGGTTATCTTCCCGGCGTCCCCCTGGGAACGGTGTATGGATACAGGGTATACGGCCCTTACGACCCCAATCGGGGGCACCGCTTCAATCACCATAAGCTGTTGATCGACCCCTACGCCAAGGGGCTTCGCGGAAACCTCACGTGGCACAAGGCCAATTTCGGCTACCGGACGAAAAGCTCCAGGGCCGACCTGTCCTTCAGCAAACGCGACAACGCCCGCCACGTTCCCAAATGCGTGGTCATCGACACCGCCTTCAATTGGGGCGGCGACCGATCGCCCGACGTTTCCTGGCACGAGACCATAATCTACGAGATGCACCCGACCGGCATGACCGCCAGACACCCCGATGTTCCGCCCAATATGCGCGGCACCTTCGCCGGGTTGAGCGTCCCGGAGGTGATCAAGCATATAAAGGAACTCGGCGTCAACGCCGTCGAGCTTATGCCCATTTTCCCATGTTCGGACCAGCGCAACCTGGAGGAGCGCGGCCTAAGCAACTACTGGGGCTACAACCCCTATACTTTCTTCACGCCCGATCCTCGGTTTCTGGCCGGCGGCCATCCCAATGAGTTCCGCGCCATGGTTCGCCATTTCCACGACGCCGGCATACAGGTGATTTTAGACGTGGTGTTCAACCATTCGGGAGAAGGCGGCCACATGGGGCCTACCTTGAGCCTCAGAGGCATCGACAATGCTTCGTATTACCGCCTGAAACCCGGCGACGAGCGGCACTACGTAGACCGGACAGGGTGTGGAAACATCCTCAATCTAACCCACCCGCGCGTCCTGCAGATGGTCATGGATTCGTTGCGTTACTGGGTCGAGGACATGCACGTGGACGGTTTCCGTTTCGACTTGACCTCGACTCTCGCCCGCGACGGCAGGGGATTTAACCCCAACGCTCCTTTTCTGAATGCGGTGCGTCAGTCGCCGCCGCTCCAAGGCGCCAAGCTCATCGCCGAACCCTGGGACATGGGAGAGGGCGGATATCAGCTTGGAAATTTTCCGCCGGGATGGTCGGAATGGAACGACAAGTACCGCGATACCGTGCGCGCCTTCTGGAATGGCGAAGGCGGCATTATCGGCGATCTGGCCTCCTGCCTAACCGGTTCCAGCGACACGTTCGAACACAAGGGGCGACGCCCGCGCTCCTCCATCAACTTCGTTACCGCCCACGACGGTTTCACCCTGGAAGATCTCGTCTCCTACGAAACCAAGCACAACGAGGCCAACCGGGAAGACAACCGCGACGGGACCGACAACAACCTGAGTTGGAACTGTGGGGTCGAGGGCCCCACGGACGACCCGGAGGTTCTATCGAGGCGCTTCCGGCAGAAGCGCAATTTCATGGCGACGCTCCTGCTCTCACAAGGAATTCCGATGCTGCTCGCCGGTGACGAACTGGGCCGCACCCAGCGGGGCAACAACAACGCCTACTGCCAGGACAACGAAATCAGCTGGATCGACTGGGAGTCGTTGGACGACGGGGACCGGGAATTCCTCGGGTTCGTCAGGAAACTGATCCGCATCCGCCGCGAGTATCCCGTGTTCCGCCGCTCGCGTTTTTTCCACGGCCGGTTCATTGACGGTTCACAGGTCAAGGATATCACCTGGCTGTCTCTGGAGGGACGCGAACTGACCCATGACGAATGGCATCTGTCCTTTGCCCGCTGTTTTGGCTTCCATCTGGGCGGAGACACCGGCGAGTATTTCTCGCGCCGTGGGGAAAAGCTGGTGGACGAACGTTTCATCGTTTTGCTCAACGCCGATCACGGCCAAATCGCCTTCAAGCTGCCGCCACCCGATCTCGGCAAGGCGTGGAAGGTGCTCATCGATACCGCGCGCCCGGAGATCGACGGCCATGGGGCCGAATTCCGCGCCCGGGAAAGCTATCCCCTGGAAGGCCGCTCGCTGGTCCTGCTTATTCGCCGCAAGGGCCGTCCCGGCGGCGGGGCGGATGCCGAGGGGCAGCAAACGTTTTCCTTCGATGACGATGGTGGAACCGGCGGTTCATGAAGGACCTGGACCGCCTGGCAAGCCTCGCCGGCATAGAAGAGTCCTACTGGGACATCTTCGGAACCTTCCATGAAACCACCACGGACGCCAAGGTCTCGATCCTGTCGGCGATGGGCTTTGACGCCGGCTCGGAACGGGCCTTGGCCGACAGCCTAAGGGAGTTCGAGGAACGCCCATGGCGGCGAACCCTCGAGCCGGTTTACGTGGTCGGGCATAATGGCGGCGGACCCCCGGTAAGGCTTTCCCTTCCCGAGAGCCTTTGGAAGGAAGAGATTATCTGGAAGGTCGGGCTTGAAGACGGAAACGAAATGTCCGGTGGTTTCCGTCCTTCAGCCGGGGAATTCCGGGACACGCGCGACATCGGCGGCGGGGCCGTGGCGCGGCTCGACCTTCCGTTGCCGGGAGACGTTCCCGAGGGGTATCACCGCCTGTCCGTCGAGGTCGCCGGGGAATCCGCCCAAAGCACCCTGATCGTCACTCCCCACGGAAGCTATGCGCCGCCGTGGCTGAAGGAAGGGAAGCGTTTGTGGGGCGTCGCCTGCCACCTCTATTCGCTGCGCTCGGAAACCAACTGGGGCATCGGCGACTTTACCGACTTGGCGAGCCTGGGGCGGATCGTCGCCGGTTTCGGGGCGGCGGCGGTGGGCGTAAACCCATTGCACGCCCTCTTCCCCCTCCACCCGGATCACGCCAGCCCCTATTCGCCGTCGAGCCGCCTGTTCCTGAACCCCGTCTATATCGATGTCACCAGGGAACCCGAGTTCCAAAAGCGTCGTGAAATCCGGGCGATCGCCGAATCGGAAGGGTTCATCGAACGTCTGGCCAGGGCCAGGGATACCGGTCATGTGGACTACCCGCTCATCGGCGCCATCAAGCTGTCCGTTCTGGAGCGTATGCACGACGTCTTTGCCGAGCGCCACCCGCCGGGAGCAAAAGACGATCCCAGGCGCGCCGATTTCGACGCCTTTATAAAGGAAGGTGGAGAGGCGTTGCGCCGCTTTACCCTGTTTCAGGCCCTGCACGAACATTTCGATGGAGGTCCCTGGCCCCAATGGCCCGAGGACTATCGGCGGCCGGATTCGGAAGGCGTCGAGGGGTTTGCGCGCGACGCTCGCCGCCGTCTCGAATTTCACGCCTACCTGCAATGGCTGGCCGGGCGGCAACTGGCGGCGGCGGCGGAAAAATGCCCCGGAGAAGGAGGGGTGGGCCTATACATGGACCTTGCCGTCGGCGTCGATCCTAATGGCGCCGATGCTTGGTGCGAACCCGATACGATTGTTCACAAAACCCGTTTCGGCGCTCCTCCGGACGCCTTCAACACCCAGGGGCAGGACTGGGGAATGCCCCCCTTCCATCCTCATGGACTGCGCGAGAAGGCCTATGCGCCGTTCATCGCCATGTTGCGCGCCAACATGCGTCGCGCCGGAGCGTTGCGCATCGACCACGTGATGGGACTGATGCGCCTCTATTGGATCCCGCCCGGCGAAAAGGCCAGCCGGGGCGCCTATGTTCGCTACCCCTTCGATGACCTGCTCGGCATCCTTGCCCTGGAGAGCGTGCGCAACGAATGCCTGGTCATCGGCGAGGACCTTGGAACGGTGCCCGAGGGCTTCCGTGGGCGCATGGCAGAAGAAGGCGTGCTGTCTTACCGGGTGATGCGTTTCGAGCGGTATCCGGACGGACTGTTCAAGCGCCCCGAATCCTATCCCTCCCTGTCCCTGTCCACGTCGGCCACCCATGATCTCTCCACCATCAAGGGGCACTGGCTGGGGCGCGACTTGGAACTGAGGCGAAATCTTGGTTTTTACGAAACGGAAGAAGAAAAACAGGCCGATGAAGACGCGCGCGCGCGCGAGTGTGACTTGCTGGTCATGGCGCTGGTGGACCAGGGGCTGGCGCCGGAAGGGTTCCCGGAAGAGGGCGCAGGAGAGGAAGAGGCCGTGCGCCGTCTCGTCATCGCCGTCGAGCGATTCCTGGCCCGCAGCCCCTCGCAACTGATGAAGGTCAATCTCGACGACCTGCTTCTGGAAGCCGACCAGATCAACCTGCCCGGCACCGTCACCGAATATCCCAACTGGCGGCGCAAGAACTCGCTTCCCTTGGAAGCCCTCGGCGACGACCCCTTCGTCAACCGGGTCGTCCGGGCCGTCAAGATGGAACGGTAAAAAAAATCCCCTAAATATCGAGCTTCTTTACGCCCCAGATTTCCTTGGCGTAGGCGTGGATGGTGCGGTCGGCGGAGAACTTGCCCATGTTGGCCACATTGATGATGGCCTTGCGCGCCCATTCGTCTGGATCCAGGAATTCCTTGTCCACCCGCTCCTGGCATTCGATATAGGCCGCGTAGTCGGCAAGCAGCAGGAAATGGTCGCCGCCCCGGAGCAGGGCGTCGGAGATCATCCTGTAGCGGCTCTGCTCCCCGGGCGAGAAAAAGCCGTCGCTGATCATGTCGATGGCCCGCTTGAGTTCCTGGTTCTCGTCGTAGTACTTCCAGGGTTCGTAGCCGGAGGCGCGCAGATTGCACACCCCCTCGGTGGAGAGGCCGAAGATGAAAATGTTGTCCTCGCCCACCTCCTCCAATATTTCGATATTGGCCCCATCCAGGGTGCCGATGGTCAGGGCCCCGTTCAGGGCGAACTTCATGTTGCCGGTTCCGGACGCTTCGGTTCCGGCGGTGGAAATCTGCTCCGAAAGGTCGCTGCCGGGGATCACGTCCTCGGCGGTGGTGACGTCGTAGTTGGGGATGAAAACCACCTTGAGCCGGTCGCCGATGGAAGGGTCGTTGTTGACGATTTCGGCGACGTCGTTGGTCAGCCGGATGATCAGTTTGGCCATGGAGTAGCTGGGCGCCGCTTTGCCGCCGATGATGACCGTGCGCTTCAGGGAGTTCATGGCGGGGTCGTCCCGCAGGCGGTTGTAACGGGTGACGATGTGCAACACGTTGAGAAGCTGGCGCTTGTATTCGTGGATGCGTTTGACCTGAACGTCGAACATGGACCCGGGGTTCACCTCGATGCCGCGGCGCTCGCCGATGAGGCGCGCCAGGCATTTCTTGTTGTCGTGCTTGATGGCGATGAAGCGCTCACGGAATTCGATGTCGTCGGCCAACGGCTCCAGGCCCTTGAGTTGCGGCAAATCCTGGATCCAGCCCTCGCCGACGTGTTCGGTAATCAGTTCCGCCAGTTTCGGATTCGCTTGCAGCAGCCAGCGCCTCGGCGTGATGCCGTTGGTCATGTTGACGAATTTTTTCGGATACATCCTGTCGAAATCAGAGAACAGGGTGGAGCGCAGCAGCTTGGTATGCAATTCGGCGACCCCGTTGACCTTGTGGCTGGCGACGATGGCGAGGTAGGACATGCGGATACAATGATGCTCGTCGTCGACCAGGGACATGCGTTTGAGCAGGTCGCCGTCGCCGGGGAAGGTGTGGCGCACCTGCTTTAGGAAATGGTCGTTGATTTGGAAGATGATCTCCAGGTGGCGCGGCAGCACCCTTCTCAGCATTTCGATGGGCCAGGTTTCCAGGGCCTCGGGCAGCAGGGTGTGGTTGGTGTAGGAGAAGGTCGGCGTAATGATGTTCCAGGCGGCATCGAAATCATACCCGTGCTCGTCCATGAGGATGCGCATCAACTCCGGCGCCGCCATGGCCGGATGGGTGTCGTTGAGTTGCAGGGCCACCTTGTCGGGAAGGTCTTCCATGGAATCGTGGTTCCGTAAAAAACGGCGCAGGATGTCCTGGATGGTGGCGCTGACGAAGAAGTACTCCTGCTTGAGCCGCAACTCCTGTCCGGTCGCCGTCTGGTCGTTGGGGTACAGCACCTTGGACAGGTTTTCCGACGCCGTCTTGTCCTCGACGGCCTTGATGTAGTCGCCTTCGTTGAAATAGGTGAGGTCGAAGTCTCGGGACGACCGGGCCGACCATAGCCGCAGGTTGGTCACCGTCTTTGAACCAAAACCGGAAAACGGAACGTCGAAGGCCATCGCCATGACCTCGTTGGTGTCGACCCACTGGCAAACTTCCTCGCCGTCGGCGTTTTTAAAGCAGACGATCTTGCCGTGGAAGCGCACCGGATAGATGACGTTGGGGCGTTTAAACTCCCAGGGATTGCCGTAGCGCAGCCAGTTCTCCGGATGCTCCTCCTGTTGGCCGTCCTTGATGCGCTGGGTGAAGATTCCGTATTCGTAGCGGATGCCGTAGCCGAGTCCCGGATAGCCGTGGGTGGCGAGGGAATCGAGGAAACAGGCGGCGAGCCTTCCCAACCCGCCGTTGCCCAGCGCCGCGTCGAATTCGGTTTCCTGGATTTCGTCGTAGTCGCACCCGAAATCCTTGAGGGTCTTCCTCATCCTGTCGTAAAGGCCGAGATCGAGGAGCTGTTTTGTCAGGCTGCGCCCGATCAGGTACTCCATGGAAAGATAGTAGACCCGTTTGGCGTCCTTGTCGTAAAGCGTCCGGCCGGTCCTGATGTAGCGGTCGGAGAGCACGCCGCGGACCAAATAGGCCACCGCGTAGAACCAGTCGCGCGGCGAGGCGAACGCCGGGTCCTTGCCGACGTGCTGAACCATGTAACTTAACAGGCCGTCCCGGATCGACTCGTCGTCCTCGAGGTCGATCAGCGGGAATCCAATGTAGGCCGCGTCGTTCTTTAACCGTGTCAGGGGCATGGCGTCACCACCGTTAAACCAATTCCTTATAGAGCGACATGTATCCGGCCGCCGCTTTTCGCCAACCGAAGTCCTGTTCCATGGCGGTCTTTTGAACCTCGCGCCAGTTCTCGGGGCGGGCATACAGCTCGGCGCCGCGCCCCAGCGCGTCCAACAGTTCTTCAGGGGTCGGGCCGTCAAAGAGGAAACCGGTTCCGGCCTTGCCCTCGGAAACGTCGAAAACGCTGTCGGCGAGCCCTCCGGTGCGCCGCACCACCGGCAGGGTCCCGTATTTTAAAGCGTAAAGCTGAGTAAGGCCACACGGTTCGAAGCGCGAGGGCACCAGCAGCATATCGGCGCCGGCCTGGATGCGGTGGGCCAGTCCCTCATCGTAGCCGATGGCGACCGCCATCCGCCTCGAAGACGCGTCCGCCGCCGCTCTCAAGGCGCGTTCGAACGTCGCCTCGCCCGAACCCAAAACCACGATCCGACAGCCGAGGCCGAAGATGCCGTCCAAGGCGTCGAGCAGAAGGTCTATGCCCTTTTGATGGGTGAAACGGCAGACCATGCCGAGGAGCGGCGTCCCGTCCCGTTCTTCCAGTCCCATTTCACGTTGCAGGGCGCGCTTGTTTTCGGCCTTGCCTTCGAGGCTCGAGGCCGAGTAGTTACAAGCGATGGCCCCGTCTTCGACCGGGTCCCACAAGGCGTGATCGACGCCGTTGAGGATGCCCTTCAACACGCTGGACCTCGCCGAGAGCAGGCCGTCCAGGCCCTCGCCCATCTCCGGCCCCTGAATCTCGCGGGCGTAGGTGGGGCTGACGGTGGTGATCCTGTCCGAGAACTGGATCCCCGCCTTCATGAAGGAGACCTTGCCGAAATACTCGACGCCGTCGATGGTGAAGTCCTCCCGCGTCAATCCGACGCTTTTCAAGACCTTAGGCTCGAAAAGCCCCTGGTAAAGGATGTTGTGGATGGTGAAGACGGACGGTATCGCTTCCTTGGCGCGTTTGAGAAAAAGCGGCATCAGGCCGGTATGCCAGTCGTTGGCGTGCGCCACGTCGGGGCGCCAGCCGTTTGCGCCGTTCTCGCAGACCAAGGCCGCCGCCATCGACAGCAGGGCGAAGCGCCGGTGGGCGTCTGGCCAGGCATTCCCCTCGGCGTCCGCGTAGGGCCCCCCCGGCCTGTCGAACAGGGCCGGACAGTCGACCAGCAGCACAGGAACCCCGCTGTCGGGCATGCGGGCGGGGATCAGGCGGGTCTCTCCGGTCCCCAGAGGATCGCCCAACGCCAAGCCTTCGCCCTTCGCCTCGGCTCCCTCCAACGCCTCCGGATAGGCGGGCAGGACAATACGCACATCACAGCCAAGGGCGGCCAGCGCCGCCGGCAGTCCGGAGGCCACATCGGCGAGACCGCCGGTTTTGATCAGAGGATAGGCTTCGGAGGCGGCGAACAGGAGTCTCATTGCATACTTCGCCTAGCTCTAGAGCATAAAAACCTCATACGGAAGCATTCTGATGGGTTTCAGCGAGGTGTTTCGCTAGGCGCGCGGCGCAACGCGATACGGGGCATCGGGCAAGCCGTGCAACGCCGCGACCGCCCGCAGAAGGCCACCCCAACGGGGCCGGACATATTGAGCATGGGCTGCGTCGAGCGCCTTGACCGTAGCAACAAGGCTACGCTCTGCAACGCTTTCCTTTCCCAGACTCAATATGTCTCGGTCAGAATGCTTCCGTATGAGGTTTTTATGCTCTTATCCCTGGAAAGGTAAAGGGGGAAAAGATTTTTCCCGGCCCCTGCAAGGTAGCGCCGTTCGCGGAAACGTGGAATACTCACGGGAAATAATAACAGGGAAGCGCTGGCCATGCCTCACAGGAAAAAAGATGTCGGCCTCAACGCAGCGCTGAAAAACACCATCGCCTTGGTGCTGGCGGGGGGGCGGGGAAGCCGGCTGATGAACCTTACCGACGTCACCGCCAAACCGGCGGTGCCGTTCGCCGGCAACTACCGGATCATCGATTTCCCGCTGTCCAATTGCATCAATTCCGGCATCCGCCGGGTCGCCGTCCTCACCCAGTATAGGGCGCATATTTTGATCCAGCACGTGCAACGCGGCTGGGGCTTTCTCAAGGCGGAACTCCAGGAATTCATCGAAGTATGGCCGGCCCAGCAGCAGACCGAGGACGAGATATGGTACCGGGGAACGGCGGACGCCGTCTACCAGAACATCCCCACCATCGAGTCCTACGGCACCGAATACATCCTGGTCCTCGCCGGCGACCACGTCTACAAGCAGAACTACGCCATAATGCTGGCCCAGCACATCGAACGCGGCGCCGAGGTGACGGTGGCCTGCGTCGATGTCCCCATCGAGGACGCCAGGGGGTTAGGCGTTGTCGGCGTGGACGACGAGGACGCCATCATAACGTTTATCGAGAAACCGCACGATCCCCCCTGCATCCCCAACCGGCCCGGCCGCGCCTTCGCTTCCATGGGCATCTATATTTTCAACGCCGGGTTTCTGTTCGATAACCTGCGCCGCGACGCCTACGCCGAAGAATCCACCCATGATTTCGGCAGGGACATGCTGCCCTTCCTGGTGGGAAAGTGCAGGCTGTACGCGCACCGCTTCTCCGACAGCTGCGTTATGAACGAAGCCGGCAACAAGCCCTACTGGCGCGATGTCGGCACCGTGGACGCCTATTGGAAGGCCAACATGGACCTGACCATGGTAACCCCGGACCTCGATCTTTACGACGCCAACTGGCCGATCTGGACCTATCAGGAGCAGCGCCCTCCGGCGAAGTTCGTCTTCGACGATGATGAACGCCGCGGCATGGCCGCCGATTCCCTGGTGTCGGCCGGATGCATCATTTCAGGCGGCTCCGTCAGGCGCTCGTTCCTGTTCAACAACGTGCGCGTGAACTCCCATTGCGTGATCGAGGACACGGTGGTTCTGCCCAACGCCAAAATTGGCCGCAACGCCGTAATAAAAAAAGCGCTTATTGACGGGAATTGCCCAATCCCCGAGGGGATGGCGATCGGCGTGGACAGGGAATTGGACGCCAAGCGCTTCCACATCACCGAGGGCGGCGTCGTCCTGGTCACCAAACCGATGTTGGAGAAGGTTTAGATCCCGACGTGTTCCAACGGCCTCGAAGCCCCAAAGCACATGGAGTTCGACGCATTATACGCGCCGAACTCCAAAAGCCGATTTATCTTAGAACGTCACCCTTGCGCCGACCCATCCCGCGTTGATG
>VAPH01028679.1_pt1 | contig 11691 bp, 11 predicted proteins | sample 3393861 | NCBI WGS metagenome assembly VAPH01 (sample SAMN08290439, study PRJNA428436) | hydrothermal vent metagenome | isolation source: Deep-sea hydrothermal vent chimney | place: Atlantic Ocean: South-mid Altantic Ridge | reverse complement strand
CCGCTGCCCGAAAATGCCGAGACAGACATTCAGCTGGTGCAGGCGATGTGGGAGGTCTGTGGCGCCAGGGTGGTCAGGATGTCGCTGGAAGACCATGATGCCATACTGGGGGCGACCAGCCATCTGCCTCATTTACTGGCTTATTCACTGGTGGATTTCCTCTCCCAACAGGATCGACACGAAGAAATATTCGCCAATACAGCCGGTGGCTTTAGTGATTTTACCCGTATAGTTGCCAGTAACCCCATTATGTGGCGTGACATCTGCCTGGCCAACCGGTATGAGCTGATTCCCTTGCTCAAGTTGATGGAGCAGCAGCTGGCCAGCTACAGGGCGTTGCTGGAAAAGTCTGATGGCGAACAGTTACAGCAGGCATTCCTGCGCGCCAAAACAGCACGTGACAACTTACCTGAAGTCACGAAGGTGGGAAATGATGAGTAGTCCCTGTTTGTGGGGTAACGAGTGAGTAAATGTTTCAAGATTAGTCCCGGTGGCAAATTAACAGGCAGTATTCGTATTCCGGGTGATAAATCCATGTCACATCGATCGGTGATATTGGGTGCACTGGCGGAGGGTGTCACCCGTGTGAGTGGTTTACTGGAAGGTGAGGATGTTCTGGCAACGATCGCAGCCTTTCGTGCAATGGGTGTCAATATTGAGGGGCCGGATGAAGGCCGGCTGGTGATCTGTGGGGTGGGTCTGAACGGATTGAGACAGCCACAGCATGATCTGGATATGGGAAATTCAGGTACAGCGATGCGTCTGTTATCAGGTCTTTTAAGTGGACAGTCATTTCCCTCGTGTCTAAGCGGTGATAAATCTCTATCCGGAAGGCCTATGCGTAGAGTTGTTGATCCACTGACCGAGATGGGCGCACATATCAGTACTGCTGAAGGCGGCACCCCACCTTTGCAAATTATTCCTGTCAATGGCCTGCGTGGCATCGATTACCAGATGCCGATGGCCAGTGCACAGGTAAAATCCTGTCTCTTGCTTGCCGGTCTATATGCCGAGGGCAAGACATGTGTGACAGAACCTGCTCCAACCAGAGATCATACTGAGCGTATGTTACGAGGCTTTGGTTACCCTGTCCGCAGTGGCGGTTCCAGGGTATGTCTGGAACCGGGTTTTCACTTGAAAGCGACCGATATGGTGGTGCCTGGCGATATTTCTTCCGCTGCATTTTTCATAGTTGGTGCGTCCATCGCACCGGGCTCGCATATTGAGATCAGGAACGTTGGTACCAATCCAACACGGACGGGAATTCTCTTCATACTTGAACAGATGGGTGCGGATATAGCGCTGAAGAATGAACGAACTGTAGGCGGTGAGCCGGTAGCAGATCTGATTGTTCAGTCGGCCCCTCTGCATGGGATTCATATTGATGAAGCACATGTGCCGCTGGCCATTGATGAGTTTCCAGCTATTCTTATTGCCGCGGCGGCAGCCAGCGGTGAAACCATTCTTAGTGGGGCAGAAGAACTCAGGGTTAAGGAATCTGATCGTATCGCGGCGATGGCCAGAGGTCTAACCCATATTGGCGTTGATGTTACCGAGACAGCCGATGGCATGCGCGTGCAGGGAGGGGGGATTGAGGGCGGTACGGTTGACAGCTATGGTGACCATCGTATTGCCATGGCCTTTTCTATGGCCGGACTGTTGAGTAACACGGAGATTTATATTGAGGACTGTGACAATGTAAGCACATCTTTTCCTGATTTCCAATCTCTAGCTGAAAGCGGCGGTCTGGACATCACGGTCATTAGTAAATGACTGACGTCCCAGTGATTACTGTCGATGGGCCGAGCGGGTCTGGCAAGGGGACGGTTAGCCAGCAGCTGGCGGTGCGTCTGGGTTGGCATTACCTCGATTCAGGTGCGATTTATCGGGCACTGGCCTACGCGGCTAAGCAGGCAGGCCTTAAGTTGAATAGGGATAAGGAAAAAATTGTTTCGTTGGCACTGGCGCTAAAACTTGTTTTTAAACCTACTGCTGATGGTGGGGCAGATGTACTCCTTGCCGGGACAGATATTTCATCTTCGATTCGTACAGAAGAATGCGGGGCGATGGCCTCAAAACTGGCGGCTGACGGTGATATACGCGCCGCTTTGCTGCAGCGTCAGCGAGGTTTTCGCCAGCCACCGGGGCTGGTTGCCGATGGGCGGGATATGGGGACGGTGGTCTTCCCGGATGCCACGCACAAGTTTTTCCTCACTGCCTCCGCCCAAATAAGGGCAGAACGGCGATATAAGCAGTTGAAGGATAAAGGAATAAATGATAGCATCCCGCGTCTTTTTACGGTGATTTCTAAGCGCGACGCACGTGATGCGGGACGCACGAATTCTCCTATGACTCCCGCAGCAGACGCGATTGTGCTGGATACGTCCGAAATGAGCCTGGAACAGGTGATCGGGTATGTCAGGCAGCAAGTCGGGTATCAGAGTCTGTAAAGATTAGCATGCCTAACTGTTGGGCATTATAGTCAGCGGATAACATTAACCAATGCCTACTAATACTTTGTGGGCCATACCCGACGCAATCGAACCGAGTTGTATCTAAACCATGAGTGAAACATTTGCTGAATTGCTGGAACAGAGCCTGTCAAAGGCCGAGATGCGTTCCGGAGAAGTAACGATCGGACAGGTCGTTGATGTCAATGATGATTATGTAATCGTCAATGCTGGCCTGAAGACCGAGGGTGAAATCCCTGCGGGGGAATTCAAGGATGCTGATGGCGTCCTGACAGTAAAGATAGGCGACGATGTAGAAGTGGCTATCGAGTCAATTGAAGACGGCACAGGCTCAACCCGCCTGTCCCGCGAAAAGGCTATCCGTGCGCGCGCATGGGAAGACCTTGAGAAAGACCACGAGAAAGATGTCATTGTTATCGGTCGTATCACCGGCAAGGTCAAAGGTGGTTTTACAGTTGGCCTCGGTACTATCCGGGCCTTCCTGCCCGGTTCGTTAGTTGACGTGCGTCCGGTTAAGGATGCCACCTACCTCGAAGGCAAGGATCTGGAATTCAAGATCATTAAAATCGATCGTCCGCGTAATAATGTTGTCGTTTCCCGCCGTGCCGTGGTTGAGAAAGAATTGACCGCAGAGCGTGACGCACTGCTGGAAAACATGGAAGAAGGTCAGCTGGTCAAGGGTGTTATCAAGAACCTGACTGATTACGGTGCATTCGTTAATCTCGGTGGCATCGATGGCCTGCTGCATATCACGGATATCTCCTGGAAGCGTGTCAAACATCCTTCAGAAGTACTCAACGTAGGTGATGAAATTGAGGCACGCGTGCTAAAATTTGACAAGGAACGTAACCGTGTTTCACTCGGGCTTAAACAGACTGAAGAAGATCCATGGGGTGATCTTCCTCGCCGTTATCCTCGTGATACACGTATCATTGGCAAGGTCACCAATGTTACCGATTACGGCGCATTTGTAGAAATTGAAGACGGTGTAGAGGGCCTGGTCCACGTTTCCGAAATGGACTGGACCAATAAGAATATCCATCCTTCCAAGGTGGTTCAGGTAGGTGATGAAGTCGAAGTTATGGTTCTGGACATTGATGCAGAACGCCGTCGCATTTCTCTCGGTATGAAACAGTGTTCAACCAATCCATGGGAAGCCTTTGCTGCCACACACAACAAAAATGACAAGGTATCGGGTAATATCAAGTCAATTACCGACTTTGGCATTTTCATCGGACTGGACGGAGCAATCGATGGCCTGATTCACCTCAGTGACCTGTCATGGGAACGTCCGGGTGAGGAAGTCGTGATGGATTTCAAGAAGGGGGATGAAGTCGAAACTGTTATTCTTGCTATCGATGCGGAACGTGAGCGTATTTCATTGGGGCTGAAACAGGTTGAGGGTGATCCTTTCACCAGCTTTGTTGCCGAGCACGGGAAGGGTGCTGCTGTAAAGGGTACCGTTGAAAGTGTTGATACCAAAGGGGCGGTCATTAAGCTGCTTGATCTGGTTACCGGTTATCTGCGTGTTTCCGAGATTTCACAGGATCGAGTAGAAGATGCACGCAGTGTACTCAATGAAGGTGATACCATAGAAACAAAAATCACCAGCATAGATCGCAAAAGCCGGAGGATTTCGCTTTCCATCAAGGCGCTTGAAGCAGAGGCAGAAAGTGAGGCGGTACGTGAATACTCAGCAAAACCAACTGGTGGTTCGACCTCACTTGGTGATAAGCTGAAGGAACAGTTGTCAAAAAAGTAAACGGCAATTAGGGGGCGGTAACGACGATGACAAAATCAGAACTTATTGATTTACTCTCGGATGAGCAAAATCAGCTTGGCTATCGTGATGTTGAACTGGCAGTTAAAGTAATTCTTGAATGTTTGACCAGTGCACTATCCAGTGGAGAAAGAATCGAAGTGAGAGGCTTTGGCAGCTTTACTTTGCATCATCGTCGAGCCCGTGTAGGGCGCAACCCTAAAACAGGTAATTCTGTGACTGTGCCAGATAAGCATGTACCACACTTTAAACCCGGTAAGGAGTTACGCCAGCGTGTTGATACGCCCTGATTTTGTTGATTGACACAGCCCACAAAAACCCCGCCACTTGCAGCACGGCGGGTTTTTTAATGCCATTTTCTCCCTGTACAGGTAGAATACTTACTATGTATTCTGTATGGAAGACGATATGAAGCTGTTTTTTTATTTATTTCTGTTCATTGGTATTGTGGTTTTTGGACTCACATTTTCCCTCAAGAACCCGCAGCTGGTTGAACTCAATTATTATCCGGATTTAGTTATATCTGCCCCGCTGGTTGTTGTCCTTCTGGTGACATTACTGTTGGGAATGTTGATCGGCGTACTGACAACTTTAATGCCACAGTTGCGCAAGCACAGGGAATTACAGCGAGCAAAAAAAGAAATTCGGAAACTGAGCAAAGAACTTCAGCAACAAACCCCCTTGCCTACCAGGGATTCTATCTGAAGTGTTTGATGTTGCCTGGTTGCTACTACTGCTACCTCTTGCCGTAATTTCTGGCTGGATTGCTGCTCGTCAGGATCAACGTTCAAAAAAACGCAAGGGTGCCGGTGAAATCCCTTCAGCTTACTTCAAAGGTTTAAACCTCTTGCTCAACGAGCAGCCGGACAAGGCCATTGAGGTTTTCATCAAGGTGCTGGAAGTTGATACAGAAACTGTCGAAACACACCTGATGTTAGGCAACCTTTTTCGTCGTAGAGGTGAGCTTGAGCGCGCAACAAGAATTCACCAGAATTTGATTGCAAGGCCGAAACTGGATCGCCATCAGCGCAGTCAGGCACTGTTTGAATTGGCCCAGGATTACCTGAAGGCAGGTTTGCTGGATAGGGCTGAGAATCTGTTACTTGAATATGCCGAAATTGAGAATGACCCTGAGCCTGCCTTGCGCCAGTTGCTTTATGTTTATCAGCAGGAAAAAGAATGGGATCAGGCAATTGCGACAGCAAAACGGTTTGCCAGGGCCAGCGGTGAATCAGCCGATGAGATGATTGCCCATTTTCTCTGTGAACAGGCTGAGGATGAAATCGGCAAGAACAGACCTGACCAGGCAAAAGCCTTACTGAAAAAGGCCTTATCAAAGGATCCTAACTCAGTTCGGGCGAATATTCTGCGTGGCGATATTGCCCGTAATGCAGGTGATTGTAGAAAGGCTATTCGCTACTGGAAAAAGATAGAAAGCCAGGACCGGAGGTATTTGCCTGAAGTACTGGGGCAACTGTCCGAGTGTTTTAAAGAAATCGGAAATCAGGATGGTTGGCTTGCGTTATTGAATGAAGCACTGGAAAAAGATCGTGCGATCCCGGTCATGTTAAAACTGTCAGAAGAAATCGAATCAAGTGAGGGCTCGTCGGCGGCCCGTGAATTTGTTATTGAAGAGCTGCGTCTGCAACCCTCCATGCATGGGCTGTCCCGCATGATCCACCTTTCAGCCGTGCAGGCCGAAGGTCAGCCGAAGTCTGATCTGGAAACCTTACAGGCAATAATAGAGCGTGTGCTCAAGTCACGAAAGAACTATTTGTGCGAGCATTGTGGGTTTCGTGGTGCCGCCATGCATTGGCAGTGTCCTGGCTGTAAGCGGTGGAATACGGTTAAGCCCGTATGGGATGATAGTGATGAGTAGGGTGTGGTGAGCTCGCTTCGCACCACGCTTGCCCAATCCAGTCTTCCAGTGCTCGACAACCAAAAGGTCTTCATGCTCACTGTGACCGGGTCAACAACGAATATCAAGATCTAAGGCGTACGTAAAAAAGTACAGTCAATCCTTACTGAGGTCAACAGTACGGCGTAGATCTTCTACAGAAAGAGCAGAGGTGCCTTCACTGTCAGCAGGGGCATTATAATAAAGTACAAATTCTAAACTGTCCTGTAAGAAAAATGTTTTAACTATGTCATAAGCATAGGAGGCTACGGTTTTATCACCAATGATAGAAGTTTGTAAATAATAACCTTTTTTATTTATTTCAGAGTTTGGCATAAAGGACCATGCAATAACTTCTGTGCATATAAATCGATCCAGCGTTCTGGAGTCGAAATTATAGTCATAGGGTAGCCCTAAATAAGAAAAGGCCTGTTCGATGCCCATGGCTTTATCAACCTTATTTAATTTTGATCTAAAGGCTGAGACACGATTAACTTTTAATACGGAACGAGTTAGAGATAAGATGACGCCATCACGGACTCCCTCAATAACTGTAAAGGGTTTTTTTGTATTTTGGCTTTTCTTATAGCGGGTAAAGAAAAAGGGGTATTCTATTTCCATATAACCAACAAAATCAACACAGGAATAATTTAGATCAATACACTTTTGTTTGTATAGAGCGGTGGTCTCGGGGTCAGATGAAAAATATGTATTAAATTTATTAAAATCACCAATGTATAATAAACTATGTGTCCAGTTACCTGTAAAAATAACGTTAGATAATCGGCCCGTTTTGTAGACTACAGCGATGTCAGCAGGTTCCATAGTACGATCAAAATTTTTCTGGAAGTCTTTGCTTATTAAATTATTAGAGGCGATACTTATGTGTCCCAGTGCCTCAAGAATTTTTGCTTTTACATTATAAATTGACTTATAAAAAAAAATACTTTTGTAAAAACGTTTTTTATTTTTTAGAATGGTATTGTAAAAACTACCAAAATTTTCTAGATACTGAAGGGACAAAAATTGTAGGGAGCTAGCGATATCAGATTTTACAATAATATTTTTTATATCTGATTTATAGTCCCAAAAATCTATCATCCTTGGGTAGGTGCAGCTGTAAAGGTCGATTTCAAAATTATCGTCCTCATAATAATCATCATTGCTACATGGATATGTCTCCTGGGTAAAATCAGAGATTAATTTATCAAAAAAATTAACAGGTCCATTATGTGAACTCTGATCTTCAAAAAGAAGCCCAAGTAAATTAGGGTATTTTGTAATCCCATAAAGTAGTTTTGCCGCTGCCCCATAATAAATTATTTTATCTATAATCTTGTGCGGGTCGGTGTGACGATTTATAGAAAGCTTGGACAGGTTCTTTTTGCCAAAAATATCTTTAAGTGCTTTAAATTCAACCTGATATCTACTTAAAATTCCAATAAGCGTGTTACGCTCATTTATGGTTAATATGTATTTATTGGACTTTTTATGTTGAAAGCGAATCAGGTTTTTTTGAAAGTCATCCTCTAGATTTTTGATATTATCAAGAACACTCGCAAGAGGATGCTCATCAACATCACTTTTAGCATACAAATTAAATGTGACAAAAAATAACAATGTAAAAATAATTAAACTTTTCATGTCCCCTATTTACCTTGGTCGAGTAGGGCGAGAGAACTCCTCCCTCAGCCTCACACAGGGCCATACGTACCTCTCCGATTCATATGGTTCCTATCATTCAGTCAGAGCTAGCACAAGGTAACGAGCAGTGCATGAATAACTCCCGATGCCGGGATTTAACCCTCTTTAGCCGGGGCTTTACTCTCATAAGATTGCTGCCCCGTTTTTTATATTTCCGTCTAACTCACTTCAAGATCAGATGATCCAGGTGGTGTACCAGAGAAAGTAAACTCGATTTTTAGAAGACGGCACAGTATTCAACCTAACCACAGACAACAGGGTTGATCCTATGCGCCAGAAAACTGATCGAGATTTTCAGTTCTACGCGGTATGCACCAATCCCTGATAATTCGTATAGATTAATTTTCGGATCTTTGGCGCGACAGGCGGTGAAACGTTCGTAAGCGGTTAACAAACGACAGGCTATCTCAGCCGAACTTTATCTGCTCATTTTCAACCTGTCCGGTAACAATGTTTTGAAGTCCTTCACTATTTTTTACCTTTTGTATTCCCGTATAAAGGCATTTTAGATAAGTCTCATCGAGACAGGCAGCCCGCCTGTTCCATTTGTTGTTTAGGTAATTTAAGACCTTGCCAAGGCTACTACCCGATGGCACTTGAGGGAGTATGTTGTCCAAGTAGCCACGTATTTCAGGCAGGACATGCGCCGTATATTTTTGTTGGCGAATATGGCCGTCTTCAGATGTCAGTTTTCTGGATTGTTTCTTAATCTGATAGCGTTTCTGGATTAAGGCCAGACTTCGTTGGGGCTTACCTCGTTTTTTATTCCGGTTATGTGCAGGCGCAATAATCTCCTCATCAGGGGCAATTACCTTGCTCATGAGTATACTACAAAAAAGTAAGAGAGGGTAAAAAATAAACAAGGGGTCAGGCCTATTTTACAACGTAAAGTTCATCAATGTGTTTTTATTTCTGGATTAAACTCCTACAATTGACCGAAAGTAGTGTCTCTACCTGGTTTCATGATATCTGCTTCGGAGATATCCGGGTATTCCAGGGGGGCCGAAGGGTAAGCATGTGGGCATCCTTTCTTTTGCCCACTTTTCTAATACGGACAAGTAAAGAAAAGTCGCTCGTCCATGAAGGACGAGACAATCAGCCATGTGTCAGCCTATGAATAAAAAAATAATATCCCATTGAAGGGTGAAACAATCAGTTGTAAGCCAGCAAAAAAATAAAACAAGAATTACACTCGAATTCTCGACAACGGCATGAAAACGCAGGATAATTGAAGGTTGTGTATGGAAGTCGCAAAATAGATGAAGATCGCGGCATCTGATGAATTTTATTGTTTTGGGGTAAATGAATGAGGATTACCGTCATTGGGACAGGATATGTCGGCCTTGTCTCGGGTACATGTCTGGCAGAAGTCGGGAATCATGTCCTTTGTATCGATATAGACCAGGGTAAAATTGATCGTCTTAATGAGGGTGAAGTACCCATTTATGAACCGGGGCTTGAGGAGTTGGTACAGAAGAATGTGCAGGCTGGGCGGTTGTCATTTTCCTCTAATATAAAGGATGGCATAGACTACGGAGCTATATTATTCATTGCTGTCGGTACACCTCCTGATGAAGATGGCTCCGCAGATCTGAAGCATGTGCTGGCTGTTGCCAGTGACATTGGCAAATATATGAATGAGTTCCGCGTCATCGTCACCAAATCAACGGTGCCAGTGGGTACGGCGGACAAAGTACGGGACGCGGTCAGTAATGCCTTGCAGGAGAAAGGGGCATCGACAGAGTATAATGTTGTTTCAAATCCGGAATTTCTCAAGGAAGGCGCGGCCGTTGAAGATTTTATGAAACCGGATCGTATCGTTGTCGGGGCAGATGATGATCGTGCGATTGAGATGATGCGTGAACTCTATGCGCCTTTTAATCGTAACCATGAGCGTATCATCATTATGGATATACGCTCAGCTGAAATGACCAAATATGCGGCTAATGCGATGTTGGCGACCAAGATATCGTTCATGAATGAGATGGCAAACCTGGCTGAACTGCTCGGTGCCGATATAGAAAGTATACGCCACGGCATCGGTTCGGATCCGCGGATCGGCTATTATTTTATATACCCCGGTTGTGGATACGGTGGTTCCTGTTTCCCCAAGGACGTGCAGGCCCTGCGCCACACAGCCAAAGCCGTCGGTTACGATGCACAAATTCTGGATGCGGTTGAAGCCGTAAACAAGCGTCAGAAATCAGTTCTTGTAGACAAAATAGTAAAACGATTTGGTGACAGGCTTGAGGGTAAAAAGTTTGCTGTATGGGGTCTGGCATTTAAACCTGAAACTGATGACATACGTGAAGCACCCAGTCGCACTATTATGGAAGCACTGTGGCGGCATGGTGCGACGATTGTTGCCTATGACCCCGTGGCGGAGAAAGAAGTTGTGCGGATTTATGGGAACAGAGACGACCTCACGCTGGTTACCGAGCCTTATGATGCGCTGGATGATGTTGACGGACTGATTGTGGTCACTGAATGGAAAGTTTTCCGCAGCCCGGATCTTGACAGCATGATGAGTAAAATGAAGACACCTGTTATCTTTGATGGCAGAAACATCTTTCAACCGGCGACAATAAGAAAAGCCGGTTTTGAATACTTTGGTATTGGGCGCTAGGAATCAATTGCTCGTATGAGCCAGTTCCTACAAAAGATAGCAGATGCCAGAGTGCTGGTAGTGGGTGATGCCATGCTGGATCGCTACTGGTTTGGCGATGTTGATCGGATTTCCCCCGAGGCGCCGGTTCCTGTGCTGGCTATTACCGATAATGAGGAGCGTGCCGGTGGAGCGGCGAATGTCGCCTGCAACATCTCTGCACTGGGCGGTCAGTGTGACCTGATTTCCGTGGTAGGAAATGATGATGCGGCAAAAAGTCTTGAACGGATGTTGTCAGAAAGAGGGGTGACCACCTGTTTTACCCATGATGAGAGGCATATTACTACCGTAAAACTTCGCTTATTGTCCCGCAATCAGCAGTTGCTAAGAGCCGATTTTGAACAAACACCCGACGATGTTTCTATCCTTGCGGCGATGGACTGTTTCAAGAAGAGTCTGGATACTGCCGATATCGTATTATTGTCAGATTATGGAAAGGGAGTATTGCGTGACATTGATCAGATGATTGGTGCGGCAAAAGCAAAAGGGATAAAAGTGCTGGTTGATCCAAAGGGACGTGATTTTGTACGTTATCGGGGAGCCAGTCTGATTACGCCCAACCGACACGAATTTGAGGATGTGGTTGGACCCTGTCCTTCACTTGAAAATATGGCAGTGAAGGCAGCTGAATTACTGAAAATAATCGAAGTGTCGTATCTGCTGGTTACACTCAGTGATAAGGGAATGGCTCTGTTTGACGTAAACGGACTGGTATTTCACCAAAAAGCACGTGCACGGGAAGTGTTTGATGTTAGTGGTGCCGGTGATACGGTTATAGGTACTGTAGCGGCCATGCTTGCTGCCGGTGCGGACTACCGGGAAGCCATTCACATCGCCAATGCAGCGGCCGCCATCGTGGTTGGAAAATTAGGCGTTGCCGCTGTCTCGGTTAATGAAATACTTGCTGAGGTTGGAAAAGAGGAGGTCGAATGATCATCGTAACAGGTGGAGCCGGCTTTATCGGCGCCAATATTGTCAAAGGCCTGAATGACAGCGGTCGTGATGATGTCATTGTTGTGGATAACCTGGAAAAAGGTGAAAAATTTCTTAATCTGATAGATTTGGAAATTGCCGATTATATCGATAAACGTGCCTTCATCGATATGATAAATGGTGGTGAATTCAATGGTGAATTGGATACTATTTTTCATCTGGGAGCCTGTTCCGATACCAT
>VAPH01014321.1_pt1 | contig 11692 bp, 10 predicted proteins | sample 3393861 | NCBI WGS metagenome assembly VAPH01 (sample SAMN08290439, study PRJNA428436) | hydrothermal vent metagenome | isolation source: Deep-sea hydrothermal vent chimney | place: Atlantic Ocean: South-mid Altantic Ridge | reverse complement strand
TCAAGTGGTTTCCTTTATTACCGCAGCCGGGTTTATCTTGGTGGCGTGGTTTTTTGTCTCGCTTATATGGGATATGCCAGCAAGGGCTTTTGCAGAAGCCGAAGAGATTTTGTCTGTTGCCAAAGACAGTGGAGGATTTCCGTCATTTGTTGATGTGGTAAAAAAAGAAAAACCGGCAGTTGTTAACATCTCTACTACAAAAGTTATTCATAAAAAGGGATTAGGGCGGTCGCCTTTTGCTCCAAACGACCGTTTCAGGGAGTTCTTCGGAGACGACTTTTTTAACAAATTTTTCCGCAGCATGCCTCAGAGGGAATATAAAACCCAGAGTCTCGGCTCGGGATTTATTATAGATGAAAAGGGATATATTCTCACCAACAACCATGTTGTGGAGAATGCGGACGAAATTATAGTGAAGCTCTCCGATGAAAGGGAATTTAAGGCAGAGGTCGTGGGAAGAGACCCGAAGACCGATATCGCCTTGATAAAGATCAAGGGTCATGACCACCTGCCGGTGGTGAACATTGGAGACTCCGATAAAATTCAGGTCGGAGAGTGGGTACTGGCAATAGGAAATCCCTTTGGTGTGGGACAGACGGTTACGGCAGGTATTGTAAGCGCAACGGGCCGGGAAATAGGCTCCGGTCCATATGACGATTTCATACAGACAGATGCATCAATTAATCCGGGAAACAGCGGTGGCCCTCTTTTTAACACAAGAGGGGAGGTTATCGGAATAAATGCAGCCATCTACACACCATCGGGCGGCAATGTGGGGATAGGATTTTCTATTCCGATAAATATGGCAAAACGGATCATTCCCCAGCTCAAGGATAAGGGAAGTGTAACAAGAGGCTGGCTCGGCGTTTCGCTACAACAGATCACAAAGGAACTTGCCGAAAGCTTTAAACTTCCTTCGGCTGAAGGTGGTTTGGTAGGCAGTGTGGTAAAAGGCAGCCCGGCGGAAAAGGCCGGTATAAAAAGAGGAGATGTAATAATCGAATTTGACGGAAAAAAAATAAGTAAAATGAGAAGCCTACCGTCTATTGTAGCAATGACTCCTATTGGCCAGAAGGTAAAGATAAAGGTTATACGGGATGGAAAAGTAAAAACTCTTAAGGCCAAGATTGAAGAAATGAAAGAAAGTGAGATCGCAAAAGCCGATGAACCAATAACTAACCTAGGCATGTCCGTACAGGAAGTCACGCCGGACATTGCAGAGCAACTCGGTCTTGACACAATTGAAGGGGTTATTGTTGTAAGGGTCGAAAAAGGAAGCCCTTCCTACCTGGGAGGCATAAGAAGAGGAGACGCTATTATCCAGGTCAACAAACAGAACATCAAAAATATTAATGACTACAGGAACGCTATGAGCAAGTTCAAAAAGGGGGATACAGCTCTTTTTCTTATTGTCAGGGGCTCCATTAGTTTTTATGCCGCAATAAAGGTCGAGTAGCAAAGAGAAGGGATATTATTAATGGCGAAAACAGATTTCAAGATGGCGGGGAAAAAGCCGGATATCGAAATCAACAAACCAGGAGAGCGAAAGTTCTGGCAGCGGCCTGACTTTACACTAATTCTTTACGCTGTTGTCCTTTTCGCCTCCTTTTTTAGCTTGCCAAGTGGCAGGCCACAAAATGCCCTGGTTTTGTTTCAACAAGGCTGGGAATGACTTTATCGCACAGCTCAAAACGTTTCGGACACCTTGTGTGAAACCGACAACCGGTTGGAATATCGGATGGACTCGGAACATCGCCTTTCAGAATTATACGCTTTCTTCGCTTATCCGGATCAGGTTCCGGCACCGCAGACAGCAGCGCTTCGGTATATGGATGAAGCGGGTGGCTAAAGAGAGCTTTGGTTTCAGCCTGCTCTACTATTATCCCAAGATACATAACCGCTACACGATCGGAGAAGTGGTGAACCACATGCAGATCGTGACTAATTAACAGGTAAGATAGGTTTCTCTTTTTTTTCAGGTCGCCAAGTAGGTTCAGAATTTGCGCCTGTATAGAGACATCCAGGGCCGAGAGGGGTTCGTCAGCCACTATCATTTCCGGTTCGAGCGCCAAAGCCCGGGCAATGCAGATTCTCTGCTTCTGCCCGCCACTGAATTCATGAGGATAACGATCGGCTGCGGCATGCGGCAGCCCAACCTGATCAAGCAAATCAAGCACCCGGAGCCGCAGTTCTGCACCACGCGCCAGGCCATGGATGACAAAAGGCTCTCCAACTGCATCCATAACCTTCATCCTGGGATTTAAAGAAGCAAAAGGATCTTGAAATATTACCTGCAAACGGCGGCGAATAGCCTTTAATCCGGCCCGGCCTGCCTTCTGAAGGTTCTCTCCGGCAAACCAAACATTTCCTTCTGTTGGCTCAAGAAGGTGTAAAACAAGCCTTGCCAGTGTGGATTTACCACAGCCCGATTCGCCGACAATGGAACAAACCTCGCCGCGCTTTACGCTAATGGATACACCGTCAACAGCCCGAACAATAGTTTTTCTACCAAAAACTCCGCCGCTGGTTTCGAAATATTTTTTCAGCCCTTCTGTTTGCAACAGGTCTTCCACTATAGAAAATCCTTTGCCTTTAGACAGCGTACCAGATGGCCGGGTTTAAGCTCCTGTAACTCCGGCTCGCTTTGACGGCATTCGTTAATTCGGTACCTGCATCTGGGTTCAAAACGGCAGCCAGGAGGAAAATCATCCGGCGCAGGAACTGAGCCTGGAATGGGTTTTAAGGGTCTGTCTTTTTCACCAGGGAGGGACTCCAAAAGGCCTTGCGTGTAAGGATGAAGAGGACCTTTGAAAAGGCCTGAAGCCGGGGCCTGCTCCATGGCGGCTCCAGCATACATAACCATAACCCTCTGGGATATCTCTGCCACAATACCCAGATCATGTGTAATAAAAAGCATGGATGTGCCGGTGCGCTGCCGTAAGTCCTCAAGAAGTTCCAGAATCTGCGCCTGAATTGTCACATCCAGAGCAGTGGTTGGTTCATCGGCAATTATCAGTGCAGGATCGCAGGCCAGCGCCATGGCTATCATAACTCTCTGACGCATACCGCCACTCATCTGGTGCGGATACTGCTTGACGCGAAGCCCGGGCGATGGAACCTTGACGACTTCCAAAAGTTCCACTGCGCGGTCTAAGGCCTTTTTCTTTGATTTTTTTTTGTGAGTAATAAGAAGCTCGGCTATTTGGTAACCCACTGTGAATACGGGATTAAGGGAAGTCATAGGCTCCTGAAAAACCATCGCAATCCTGTTACCGCGAATGCGGCGCATCTGCTTGTCGGAATTTAGAAGCAGGTCATCCCCTTCAAAAAAAATCTCACCACCAGGCCTGCCTGTAACAGCCGGAAGAAGACCCATTATGGACAGGGCTGTCATGGATTTGCCGCAACCGGATTCCCCCACTAACCCGAAAACCTCGCCGCGCTGGATATTAAAACTCACATTATCAATGGCTCGAAGAACAGAATCGCCCGGAGCTGGAATATTGACTTGCAGCGAGTTAATCGAAAGGAGGGACAAATTAAATTTCCAAAAAAAATCAGATTTCGAGCAGGTTGCTCAGGGCTTTAACCTTTTCATCAAGGAATTGGTTTGTGTCATCGTGTTGTTTTTTACATTGAAAAAGCTGATCTGCGAGATTAATCGAAACCATAATCGCAGCTTTAAGAGGATTAACCGAAGGATTTTTTTCGAAGAGTTCCCTCATACGGCAGTCCACCGCTTCTGCAAGTGAACGGATGTAAGCCTCATCCGCATCACCCTTGATTGTGTAGGACTGACCCATGATGGTGACTTCGATGGTTTTAGAAGACGCCATATATATTATTCAGGTTAATCCAGTTCGATACTGTCCAGTTCCTTTAAAAGCTCTTCTACCTGGGTACGAACCGTGTCTCGTTCCTCTATCATATAGTCCATATCCTGCTTCATGCGCTCTGATTCCTTCTCTTGCATTTGTAGTTGCTGAATCTCATCGTCTTTGGTTTTGACGTGGTCTTCCAATCCAGTGATTTTTGCATGCAGATCATTGTTTTCTTCGCGCAATTGCTTAATGATATTAACAGCTTTAACAATCTTGTTTTCGAGTAGTTTTACTTTATCTGTTATACCTTGTTCTAACGTAGCTTCTTGGTTCAAAGGCGGTTCTTCCTCCCATTTAAAACTTTCTTGGTTCACCAGGCCTTACGATAACAGATAAATTAGGGGGAGTCAATCCCCAAAGCCTGTTATATTCCATGTAACTTCTAAGTACTTTTTTTACATAGTTTCTGGTTTCCGTATACGGAATTTCTTCGATGAATTCATCCAGCGGGATATCGCCGGTACGGCCTATCCATCTTTGGACCGCGCTTTCCCCTCCATTATAAGCGGCTATTGCAAATACCAGATTGCCCTCGAACTCTCGTACAAGCTTACCTAGGTAATGAGAGCCAATTGGAATATTTTTTTCAGGCAGAAACAGATCTCCTTCTCCGCTTAAATTCACCTGCGCGGATGATTCAATCCTCTTTGCTGTTCTCGGCATGAGCTGCATAAGGCCCATTGCGCCGGCCCTGGAATAGGCATCGGGATCAAACCTGCTTTCCTCCCGTATTATCGCCGCCACCAGATAAGGCTCGATTCCTTCACGACTGGCAGTTTTTTCTATAAGCATCCAGAATCCTTTCGGATAGGCCAAATGTTCGAAAAAAGGGTTGATACGTGCAAGCGGAGCAGCCATTCTGATCGCCCTGCGGTAATCTCCAAGCTCTACCGAAAGATACCCCAGATATAGAGCCTCTCCAATACCGCTGATCTGGCTGGCAAGACCGGGAAGATCCAGCCTGGCCTCATCATCCATTCCCAGGATTCTCATCTCCATGACACGGCTGAAGTTTTTTGAATCCGGAGTAGGCGGAGGTATCCAGCGTGAAAGGAGTATAGGCTGCCCCGGCAACATACATGAGGCCAGGTAACCATAAAATGAGTGCGGAGATTTCCTTGAAAGTAGCCTTAGAAGCTCTGTGGATTTTTCGGGCAAGCCTGCTCTTTCCAGGCTTCTGGCCTGCCAGTAGGCTTCACGGGGATAGTTAGCAACATCGCCGCCTGTCAATTTTTTAAATACATCAGCGGCTTTTGTAAAGTCTTTTCTTGCATAGTGGTTCCAACCGATTGACCAGAGAGTCTGTCTTTTTTTCGAAGGATAGTCGTGAAGCAGGCTGACCAGCTTGGCACCTGCCTCCTCGTATTGACCCTTGCGGCGAAGGTCCAGGGCTATTACGAGCTGAAGACTGTAAAAACGCGGTTTAAGCTCCGGGTAACGCTGCTCGGCACTACGAAGCCTGGTCATGAATTCCTGCTGTTTGCCGCTGCGATAGAGAGAGCGTGTCTCCATAAAAGAGGTTTCAGCACTGTCGGTCTTTTGGAAAACAGATGCTGCCTTATCGTACTTTCGTGCGCCAAAAAGGGATTTGCCAAGCGCTTTCAGTAGTGTTGGATTTTTCGGCGAATCTCTAAGAAGCGCCTCGTAGATTCGCTCCGCTCTTTCGAATTTTTTCTGTCTTCTAAGCACATCGGCCCGCCTAAGCCGTTGCTCGAATGTAAAACTGTTGGCGCCCAGGGATATAAGCATCTCGAGCGCCTCCTCTGATTCCGGAGTATCCGGGCTTTCGATATATATTTTTTTAAGATGCGGTGTTGCGCGGTCAGCCTGCCCCAGGTCAAGCATACCTCGGATTACCAGAAACCTTATCAGGTTTTCCTCCGGAGTGTATCTGTTTCCAAGAAGGGGTTCAATAGTTAGTATGGCCTCGTGAGGTTCGTATATCTTCAGGTGTTCTTTTGCCTTGAGTATCATGGCATCCCGAACAAGGGGACTTTTCGGATACTCGCTTATCAGGCGTTCAAGGGATTCAATCGCCTTGTCGTGAAGCGCAATACCAGCATATGCTTCAGAAAGAAGCAGCAACACATGGTCGCCAAGAATTGGGTAGTTTGCTGCGGCTTTCTCCAGGTGGTTTACAGCGGCCTGAAAGTCAGATTTTTCACGCAGGTGATATCGACCGGCAACGAAATCCAGTCTGGCGGGCCAAAGCTCACCCATGAGACGCAGTTTGGAGAATAGCGTTTCGATGCGTTTGTGGTCGTTGCTTTTCAGCGCATCTTTAAAATCCAGAATTCTTGACCGGTCCAAGTCCAGATCGACAGTTTGGACAGCCGATACCTGGTGTGCAAAGGTAAAGCACAAGGAAAAGAACAAAAAAGTGCAAAGCAGCATGAGGAAGATAGAGAACCATCTGCAAGGTATGGTGGATTGGCGCGGATTCATAATATTTCTACTCCTACCTCCATATACACTCGTAATATATGCTTATCAAGCTAAATGATAGGCAAAACAGAGCAAGAAATCAAGTGTTCTCACGGCATTTTTTCACGCAAAACAACCGAAAGAATACTGCATTATGCTTGCAATACCTCCTCGGGTGCCTTAAACTTTGCGTATAACTGATATCATCGGCCAAACTTCCATGAAACCACTTACCGAAGGAGATATATACTGCACAGATAAACAGCGCCGGAAAAGCTTGCTATCAACGATTTTGCTTTCACACCCGGTGTCTTTTTATCCGCAGATAACCGCCATATTTTTCTGGTCTAGAATGCTGGTAGGCTTGGGCCGTTACAGCCGGGAAGCATGGCACAGGGCATCCTGGCAGGTTATTTGTGCCTGCGAAAGGGTGGGTATGGATATGGAATTTTCCGGCCTCAACCATCTGCGACAACTTGATGGTCCAGCGATCTTTACGGCCAATCATATGAGCACACTTGAAACCCTGATTCTGCCCGCTATCATTGATCCGATTAAGCCCCTTAGTTTTGTGACGAAACGTTCTCTTATCGGATATCCACTGATGGGGCCTATTCTGCAATCTATAGATCCTATTGTGGTTGATCGCAGTAACGCGCGAAGCGACCTGACAACGGTTTTGAAAGAGGGGACAGAAAGGTTAAGTAGAGGCTTGTCTTTGATTCTTTTTCCCCAGAGCAGCCGGTCCCACGTATTTGATCCAGATAGTTTTAATACCCTTGGCGTCAAGCTCGCGGCCAGGGCCGGGGTGCCGGTAGTGCCGGTCGCGGTTAAGACCGATGCCTGGGAAAGAGGTCGGCTTATACGTGACCTGGGACCGATCATCCCGGCAAAACCGGTTAAAATAGCCTTTGGTAAACCGGTCGACATCAAAGGAAAAGGCGTGGCGGAACATAAAATTGTGAAGGAGTTTATAGTCTCGCAGCTTGATGAGTGGGGAAAAATGTTTAAAGATTTGCCAAAGACAGGAATTAGGAGACAATATAAGAATTGACAAAGACATCCGATGACATAGCCTTTTACAGAAGGCGCCTGATGGTGGAGGAGCAGTTACGAGCCAAGGGCATCCGTGACAAACGGGTGCTTTCTGCAATGGAAGAGGTCCCCAGACACGAGTTTGTGCCAAAGGAGATCGGCCTTGGAGCATACGAGGATCTCGCAATTCCCATAGGCGAGGACCAGACAATCTCGCAGCCATACATGGTGGCGGCAATGACAGAGCTTCTCGAACTTAAAAGTTCTGACAAGGTACTTGAAGTTGGAACCGGATCAGGATATCAATCTGCTGTGCTTTCTCTTTTGTGCCGTGAGGTATTTACCGTAGAGAGAATCAGCAAACTTTACCTGCGGGCCAAAAAAATCCTGGAATGCGGATACCTAAACGTGCATGTCAGACTCGGCGACGGATCACTGGGGCTTTCGGAAGAGGCCCCCTTTGATGCTATAGTCGTCACAGCAGCAGCTCCAGAGATTCCGGTTCCTCTTATGGAACAACTGGCCGAAGGTGGACGGCTGGTTGTTCCGGTTGGTCCACGTTATACACAAAGTCTGGTTCTTGTGGTACGACACAGCGATAATTTTGAGACTAAGAGGTCCACGCCGTGTGTGTTTGTACCGCTTTTAGGCTGTCACGGATTCAAGAACAATTCTCTCTAACTAAAATCATGTCTATAAAATCGAAGTTGCTTTTTTTTGATGTACTTATGCCGATAGCCTCTGGCCCGTTCACCTATGCTCTTGGTGAAGACATGGAAGATATGCCGGCACCAGTGCCCGGAAACCGAGTTCTGGTGCCTTTTAAAAACACAAAAAAAAGCGGTGTTCTGCTTGGCCCTGCATCTGATGTATCCTCTGAGATTCGAAAACGCATGCGCAACATAATTAAAGTCGAAGATGACGGAGATATTCCGTTTCTTCCTAAATCGTTGCTTGAGCTTATCAATTGGACTGCAAGGTATTACATGAGTTCGCCCGGGGCTGTGCTTAAGTATGCTGTGCCCACAGGAGTCTGGAAGGGAGTAAAACGACGAGCTGTTAACACCACATCTTTACAGACAGATCCACTCCGTTCTTCAGATATTCGTCCCCGGCTTGCGCCGCAACAGGCCGAGGTTCTTTCTGGGATAAACTCCGACGATAAGGGAGTTTATCTCCTTCGAGGCGTTACCGGAAGTGGAAAGACAGAGGTTTATATAAGAGCGATAGAATCGCTTTCTGAAGGCATGGGAGCAATCGTTCTTGTGCCGGAGATAGCGCTTACCAGTCAGATGATAGCCCGTTTTAGGGCACGTTTTGGCAAGCATTTGGATGTTTTTCACAGCGCTCTGTCAGAAGGAGAACGAGTCAGTGCATGGAAACGAGCCAGAACTGGCGCTTCAAAAGTGGTGCTTGCAGTACGTTCCGGTATCTTTTTGCCCTTTGAGAGGCTTGGGATTATTATCGTTGATGAGGAACACTCAGCCACATACAAACAGTCGGATGGGCTTAAATACAGCGCACGGGATCTGGCAGTGGTTAGGGGAGCTTTGCAGTCGGCAAAGGTGGTTCTGGGATCGGCAACGCCGTCAATAGAGAGCAGTTACAATGCGGTGCAGGGAAAATACAGGTTATTGACAATGCCGGAGAGGATAAAGAAAAGGCCGATGCCTTTGGTCGGCCTAATCGACATGAAGAATGCTGCAAGGGCTTCAATGTCTATATCTGTAGAGCTGGCTAAAGCTGTAGAGCAGGTAGTGGAGAAGAACGAGCGGGAAAAGGGACAGGAAAAGGGACAGATCCTGATGCTTTTAAACAGAAGAGGCTACTCTCCCATGGTTTTGTGTGAGGACTGCGGCCATGTCAGTAAATGCGATTCATGCAACGTATCCCTTACATGGCACAAGCGTGACAGAACTCTCAGGTGTCATCATTGCGGAGGAGTGCGAAACCCTCTGGATTTCTGCCCCAAATGCGGAGGAGTAAAAATATCCTATATTGGTCAGGGAACACAGCGGGCCGAAGAAGAGCTTACCGGGTTATTTCCTGATATCAATTCCGTAAGAATGGATCACGATAGCACAAGAGAGAAATTCTCCCACGAGCGGATTATACGATCAATGGAGACTTCCGAAAACCAGATGATTCTCGGCACCCAGATGGTCGCCAAAGGGCATGATCTTCCAGGTGTTGTGCTGGCCGCTGTTATTTCTGGTGACGTACTTCTGGGGCTTCCAGATTTTCGGTCGGCAGAAAAGGGGTTTCAGCTATTTACCCAACTTGCCGGCCGTGCCGGTCGCGGCGAGCAGGAGGGACGAGTGTTTATCCAAACCTTTGATCCAGAACACTACGTTTTCCGCTATGTCTGCAAGCATGACTACGAAGGTTTTTTCAACCACGAAATTAAACTGCGTCAGGAATTGGGTTATCCTCCCTTTTCTCGTTTGGCTCGAGTTGTGCTTCATGGAAGGGTAAAGGACAGGTTTGATTCTGCTATGGCCAAAGTTACCCATGTGTGCCGCGGTTTCAGAATGCATGGTGTAAGCCTGCTGGGACCCGCACCATGTCCGTTGGAACGTTTAAGAGGCAGGTACAGGTGGCATCTGCTTCTAAAGAGCAGGAGTTCTCAGCAGCTACACCAGGCAGTTGAAATGTTTTTGGTTAAGACGCAAAATATTGGAGCTATCAAAATTGATGTGGACATTGATCCCTCCAATATGATGTAACAATGTAAAAGGTATTTAGGCTGTTCACCCAAGTAGTTACGAATATTGTATACTTTTTTCTCAGCGCTTAAAAGAAAAGAGAAAAGGAGAGTGAAGATGGAAGAGAAAAAAACCGCGTCCCAGGACGAAAAAGACATAATCATCAGAAAACTGTGGGTGATGAACGAGTCCATAATGTCCACGGTAAGCGAGCTTGACATTGATACTCTGCTTAGCAAAGTGGCTTTTTCAGCCAGAAATCTGATAAAGGGTGAAATGGGTTTTGTGTTTCTTAAAAAAAGTGGTGAACATTCTCAGCAGATTGTTTTTTTCCCAGACACCGGCATGAAGATCATCGAAAGCGAGGAATGGACTGAATACATCCACAATGTTGTTGAAGAGGCGAGTGTAGTCAGAGAGGGTCCGGAACTTGACAAAAACCTCTACATATCCCTTCCTGACGGTCAAAGTAAAAAAGTAACTTCAATTCTGGCATCTCCGCTTATCGCCGGCGACCAGACGCTTGGAGGACTTTTTATAATGAACAAGCCCGGTAGTGCCTCTTTTAGCGGTGGTGAGGAGGACCTCTGTCTCACATTCTGCATGCATATCGGACTTGCTATAGACAATGCTATTGCTCACAGCAAGAATTACCAGAGAACCGTCACAGATGCACTTACCGGTGTTTTTAATCGTAAATATTTCAAAGAGTTTCTGGAAAATGAAATTCGGCGCTCCAAGCGATACGAACACAAGGTTGCACTGCTGATGATCAATATAGATAATTTCGAGAGTATCAACGAGACCTACGGTCGTCTATCCGGAGATACTATGCTAAGAGGCATCGCACGCTTATTTTCTAAATCTACCAGGGATACAGATGTGCTGTGCCGGTACAGCGGGGACGAGTTTGCCATAGCGCTGGTGGAAGACAAGGAAGGAGTTTCAGGCACGCCGGTACCGGCACGAATACTGGACAACGTCAGCAGACACAAGTTCGCAACAGGTGACGCTCAAGAACCGATCCGTATAACCGTCAGTATAGGGTCAGCTTCATTCCCTGAAGACGGGCAGACGGCTGATGAATTGTGTCAGAACGCAATTAGGTCTCTGCATAAGGCTAAAGAAGAAAAGGAAATGAGTGAGGAGAATTGATATGGAATTTCAGGAAGTTATAAAGCAACGTTACAGCGTCAGAGCTTATAAAAATATTCCGGTAGAGGATGAAAAACTTAACAGAATTCTTGAGGCGGCCAGGCTTGCTCCGACAGCCGTTAATAGACAGCCATTTAAGCTTTTTGTGATCCATACATCTGAAAGACATGAAGAGTTACGGAAAATTTATAACAAAGACTGGTTCGTTAATGCACCCATAGTAATAGGCATCTGCTACCTTAGTGGAAAGGGCTGGACCCAAAAAAACGGCAAGGATTTCGGAGATATAGACACCGCAATAGTTATGGATCACCTAATTCTGGCAGCAACTAATGAGGGGCTGGGTACTTGCTGGATAGGAGACTTTGATCCAGAGGGGGCCAGAGAGGTTCTTGAACTGCCGGAAGATATGAAGCCTGTTGTATTCACACCCCTTGGGTATCCTGATATCGACCCTAAAGAAAAACGCCGTAAACCTCTGAACGAACTTGT
>VAPH01030753.1_pt1 | contig 11695 bp, 19 predicted proteins | sample 3393861 | NCBI WGS metagenome assembly VAPH01 (sample SAMN08290439, study PRJNA428436) | hydrothermal vent metagenome | isolation source: Deep-sea hydrothermal vent chimney | place: Atlantic Ocean: South-mid Altantic Ridge | reverse complement strand
TACGCCGTGCTCGAGATCTATTCCGCGCGCCCGCGCGCGTGGTATATCTATCTTTTGGTATGGCGCGCGCTTTGGCGTTCGTTGTTTTAATTTTTCGGCAATGCAAAAACGCCACATTTTTCCTGTGGCGTCTAGTCAGCTATTTTCTTTGATTATATTTTTTAGGGTTTGGGAAAAAAAATAATGAAAAGAAAATTTCCTTTTTGGGACCAGTATTAACTCGCCCGTTTTTTGTTTTTCTCTTTTATAATTCCAAACAGCCCCTTTTGTGCTCGGCAAATCTCTTTTTTTATCCTCCATACTTCAAAAAAATTTAGTTATCCACAAGTTGTTAAAAGTTATCCACAGTTTATCCACATTTCAAACATAAAAAATACGGCTCTGTTAAGCCGTTTTTGCCACTTTTCCACAGTTTTCACCTCCCTTAATAATAAACCTTTTTTTTGTAGGTTCGAGCCCCCCACTGCGTTTTTAAAAAAAACACAGTGGGGAACTCGAATTTTAAACCCTTTTTCCTCTCTATTTATAGCTGAGAGGAGCCAAGTATACGAGCAAGAGAGTCTTAAAATAAAGCAAAATACTTACTTTACCGACGACAGGCTGTTCGGGCCACCTTGACTGCCGTTCTTTATAGTCGCACTCTGCTTATGAACCCCCAGCGACATGTTTTCGACAAATTAACTGATGTCTATAATACTATATTTTTTAAAAAAGAATGTCAAATCTTGTCTGTGGATAGCACATTGCTTTTTTTTGAAAATTGTTTAAAATTATGTGTATGGAATATTTTTTGAAAAAATTAAACCCCTCCGATATTATTGCTCTCTCTGTGTTGATGTTTGCATTGTATATAATATCGCAAGGTATAAATAGTACAGTTAGCGGTATTGTTATAATGATTGTAACTTACTATTTTGCGAAAAAAAGTCATTACGATCGAACTAAGCCCCCTGGCACATATGAATAAATATATTTTATGATAACAAATAATCTTATAAAACTAACTAACGCAATGGCGGAATTTGAGGGTTGGAAACCCGACGGTAATTTTGATAAACAAGCGCAATTTCCGTCCGTTGCATATAGAAACCACAACCCGGGCAATTTGCGGTCGTCTGTCTTTATGTTAGGACAGCGCGACGGCTTTGCGTTTTTCCTAAGCGATATGGTTGGAATGTTTGCAATGCAGTATGATATAATGCAAAAGGCGAGAGGTAAAACAGTTACCACATTAACCGGATTTTCTACGATATCAGATCTGATTCAGATCTATTCGGCTAGTGAGGGCGATGAGTTAAATAATTATATTCAGCATGTTGTAAAAGCGACGGGTTTTGAGCCCTTTATGCAACTAAAGGATATAATTGCATAAAGGTCGTTATTATCAATTTTTTAAAAGTTTAAATATATGGAAAGCGAAACTCAAGAAAATAATGTTCCTACGGAGGAAAACAAAACTCCCGAGGCAGAAAACGGCGCTCCGCTTGATTCTGAAACTGTGGAGGATTCCACCGATGAAAGTGACGACGACGAGCCTGCCCGTGTTATGACCACTGCCGAAAGGCGAGCCGAGGCTATTCGCGTAGCGAAAGACGGCAAGGTGCCTGTTAAGAAAGAAGAAGAGGAAGAGGAGGTTCCTGTTGAAAAAGAGGAAGAAGAAAAGGAGTAAAGTAATACTCAAAATAAAAAAGCCGTGCTAATGCACGGCTTTTTTGGCCCGAGCTTAATATATAACATACTCGTTTAAATAAGTAAAGGGTTTTATTCTTTTATGCAAAACAATTCTCTGGCTAAATCCTGACCTTTTCTGTAAGTAAGTGTATATCCACTACCACTTCTATTGAAGTCATAATCAAATGCTGTAACGAGTTCAATTAAGCCCATATTCCGCAATTTTATTACTTGAGTTTTTAAGACACTAATCCCTATATGTGTTTCTTTCTCAAGCCGAGAATACTGCATTAAGTAACTTTCGTCATTAAAATACTCATCGTCAAATTGTAAATCATAAAATTTTCCAAAAATTATTCTTTGAATATCTGTAAGCTCTGAAGTTTTTTGTTTTATTGTTTGCATATTTATTAAATTTAACCTATAAAATAAGTAAAGCGTTTTTTAGCTAGAGAGATCTTATAAATATTAAGCAATTAGCAATATTTTCTCGTTGATCTTCCGTTTGGAACCTTTTGGTAAAGCCGTTGCCGTCATTACTGTATATCGAAATATGATCTATATTGTCGGTACACCCGATACCGACATAACAATCTTTTGTTTTGGCTATTTTTTTAATTTCTTTGATATATTTCTGCATGATTTTTATTTTTATTTATTATTTAAATCCCTCCATTACCACTCTATATGAATCTAGTTTGTGCTTTTTTCCGCAGTCATTACACGCCCATTTGTAAGTTTGCCAAATGACTTCATACATAAATTTTGTATATTTTTTTATTCCGCAGATTCCGCACCTGTGGCGCGTTTTGTCCTGTTGGACATTCTCCGGGAAACTTCCGTGATAATGACCCATATTATTTTTGTAAATTTTTAAATTCCTCGTTTGCTTTTTCTTCTATTTCTTTAATAATCGCTTTCCCTTGAGCCTCTCCTAATTTTTTACATATTTCCTCTTTCTTTTTGGCAGAACTTTTTTGCCAAATCGGGAAAATAAGCGTTTCCTCCATCCTAAATTCTGCTTGCAATTTTGGACTAATCATATCTAAAGTATATCAGAATGGTCGCACATTGTCCAACATTTTGGCCATAATTATGGACATTCTGTGGATAACTAATAACCAAATAAAAAACGGACTGCGTAGCAGTCCGTTTTTTGTTTTTGGTATCACAAGTACCTGTCAAGTGTTTAGACTTGTAGATCGCTTTGTAGGGCGTCCCACTGTGCTCCCGTCCAAGACGCTAGCGCAGTAGTATACGGTGCACCTGTAAAGCCTTGCGCGATTGCCGCCTTAGCCAACAGATAAACTCCCAACGCCTTATCATATGGAGCGTAGGTTGCGTATGAAAGATCAAACGCAAGGATTCCTAAACTATCCGCTACAACCTGTATTGAGGTGTACGTTGTATGTCCCGTAGTGGCCGCTAACTCCGCCGCATAAAGTGTTCCAGTACTAAGATAGTTGTCTATAATGTACTTAACTTGATATGACTGCTTTGTTTGTCCGCCGGGGATCAATCCAAGAGTGATAAGCTGTTGGTGATATGAAGCGTCTTTGACCATTTTGCCAACCGCTCTACCAGTACCACCCATAGCGATTCGTGTGTCCCCTTGTGCTGTTGACTGCGGGTTTGACGGCTTCAACCACTGACGAACAACATTTGTACCTTTCCAACCGAAAAATACTATTGCGTCAGCAATTTTACCACTCGCAGACATTGACATCAAAGGTCCTGTTACTTTTGCCATGTGTTTTTTTGCTTAAATTCTTATAAATTACCCCAAGCGACTTTTAGTTAGAATTGAGATATTCTCGCATGTATAGATTTACTCCATGAATGGAGTAAACTTTTGCCCTTTCATTATACACGTCTTTTTGCTCTTGTGTCAAAGAGCCCCATGCTGTCATGCCCGCCGTGAATTTTGAACGATTGCTTTGTTGCGGTATTGTCTGCGGATTTTTCGGAGTGTAGAAACGCATTTGTGAATATATCACTTTGCCTTTTGCATGCCGTCTTTGATATATACCCCACATATCGCCCCGTTGTCCGTACGCAAAATCGCCATATGCTCGCCCGCCATATTCGCTATATGGAGCGTAAACTTCTTCGTTCCCGTAATAATTCGCCCCCTCTATCCTTTGCCCGTATTCGTATGCCTGCCCGAGTTTCTTAATCAAGCCGAAGTCGTGCGCTCTTTCTGTGGATCCGACTTTTGCCATGTTATAAAAATATATTGTTAAAGTATGTTTGTAACCTTGCGATATTGTCTTTGTCTTTAATGATAATTGACACTTCGTAATTTATGTTGAAAGCGTTTTTTGTATAGTTATGACTGCCTAAAATCGCCGTTTCGCTATCAATTATCATCAGCTTAATGTGTAAAAGTTTGTTTGATAACATCATTCGTACATCAATGCCTAGCTGAAATAAAATTGACTTAATAAGCCGTTTTTGCACCACTGCCCTAACTTTTACTCCGTTGCGGTTTGCGTTATAAATTGCATTATTAAAAATCTGTATTTGCTCGCCAATCTCGTCGGGGTACCAACCCCAATCAAAAACAATAATGTCAATATTCTTTTTTGCTTGTTTAATTAGCGGAATAACTTTTTTTGGAAATTCCCGACTGATTATCACATCACTGCCTAAATTTGCGGTAAAATTTTTAAAATCTTGCATATATTTTTTAACTTGGAATGTCGGCTTCCCAATGAAAACCTTTTATATATAACTCTCGAGCTGACGCTGTTGTTGCTTTCCAGTCAATCCATGGGGTGTTTAACACAAAATCCATTGTGGTAACTAGACTTGCGGTAGTCATGCTGGCTATCAAAACATTGTTAACATAAAAATCTATCCGTGCGGGGTATGTAACAACCGCCTCTACTTTATAAACAGTACCCACGACAAGCGTTAAAAGCTCCAGTGTGTCCTCTGAAAAATCAGCTTTGTAATAAATTCCATACAACTTATTGTCTAAAATTTTAAAACCAAAACCCCTGCCCTCATCTCTTTCCCCGACAATTAAGTATCCTAGTTGTGACGTTATCTGCGTAACCATAAAAGAAGTTAGCATTCGCGGTGCTAGTTGGTAGTAAAAAACAGCTGAGGTTGTCATGTCGCTCTGTCCTCCGTAAAGTTGCCTACTTGTTGAAGCGTCCGGAGAATTAAAATAGAGTCCATTTATACCGTTTAATTCAACACCGGGAGTTATTGAGAAAGGAGATAGACTGTCAAAAATTATATCAACAACATTTCTATCAAAAGCGAACTTGTCGTCATAAACAGAACGAGCCGGATGGTCAATAATATCTTGTGTTTTGTGTGTTTCTAAACTCTCCCCTTGGCCTGTGTGGGCGTTTGCGTCTGCCTCGTGCGCCGTAATAAGGCGAGCAATCGCCTCCTCAATCGTTTCTGCGTCGTCTTGTGCTTTTGGTAATAGTCCCCATACTGGATCCGCCATATTTTTTGAGTTTAGATAATAATACTCTAATACTACCCCAAAAAATGAGAATACAAAACTCGTCAAAATAACGAGTGCGATGTAGCGAGTTATTTTCATTGTTTATTTTTTAAGTTACATTACCCGTAAGAGTTGTATTTGTTCCATTGTTTACTATTGCGTCATTAGTTCTACAACCAGTTATTTGAGTTTTATCTGCACTTGCGTCAATAGTTATTGTTTCGCCCGCCGCGTCCCCAACACGGCTACCGGTCATTGAATTTCTGTCGCCACTGACAGTCGTATTTTTTAAAATACAATTGCTAACAAGATTGTCGGAGCCGGTTAATTCTAATAAGACATGCTGTGCTGATATATTTGAAATCATAGAGTTAGACCCCACCATTTTTAATTTACCACCGTTCCATACAGTACAATTTACCACCGCGCCAGCGGTCCCTATTTCAAGCACTCCCTCGTCAAGATAGGCATTAGCCAAGAATCCCGCTACATAAATATATACCCAAGTATTAACACCTTGTTGCATTTTATTTACACCTGAAACCATACCTCCAGTACTTACATATACACCAAACTTGATACTATCAACAATTATGTTACTTACTAGCCCGCCAGCTAGTACATATACAATCGCTTTTATAGCAGAAGTTGTACTTTGTGCAAATGAACCCGTAAATAATACGTTTGATACTGACGCGGACTTTTGGACTTCTAAAGCGTATTGACAATTACTTCCACCACCAACAAAATGGCAACTATCCATAGTACAACCCCCTCCGTCAAAATCAATACCACAATACTGATAACTCGGTAGATCAAACATACAGTTTGATATTTGAACATGGGTCGTGCCGTAATTATTTGTTACGCTTACAATTTTACATGAATTTACTACTGAATTGTTATCAATATATAAGTTTTCAAGTACCAGTTTTTTGAATGTACCAAATAAATTACCTGCGACAGAGTATGCGAATGTGATTTTTAGTCTTGCAAAATCAAAACCGCTATTTGCCCCTGCATTATCTAAAAACTTGAATGTCGCCATGTCCACATTTACCGCCTCCCGCCCTATCCCATGCACAACCAAATTGCTCGGCATTGTAATATCTGCGACTTCTGTCGTGTTGTCTATCACAAGAATACGAGTTTTGCCTGCGTCAATTGCTCCCTTTAGTGTTGTGTAGTCCGCACCCGTTGCCCCGACAGTTGCCTCGTAGATTGTTGGACCTCCTCCCGCCGGTGTTGTAAATTCAAGCCCTGTTTCGCCGACATTAACCGATACCACTTTGCTTGCTTGTCCTGTGTAATCTGCGGGCGTGTCTGCAAGGTCGGTAAAGTAATTTACCGCCGCGCTTGTTAGCGCGGTTAGCCACGCCTTAACCGTTGCATATGCACCGCTTGCGTCCGTTCCGAGCTCTGTTTCCACCGCCACGACTTCGTCGTCTAATTTTGTTACATCCTCGGCATAGCCGACAGTGGGTTTATTGACGTCGTAAACGACGCCAGATTTATTCGCTTTTGTTCTTGGGTTGTATATGCCTGCGGGATATGCCATGTTTATTTTTAGATTAAACTTGTTTTATAATTATAGCACGCTTAGAAAAATTTATAATTCTGAACTTTGTGAATTATTGAAAATGTCCCTATTTGCAATATAAATGTCCACATTTGATTAAATGCCGTGCTCTTTTTCCAGTAACTCAATACGCTTTTTATTAAGCATTTTTTGGATAGGATCCTTTCCGATTTCAATAGATCTTTCCCACGCTGTTTTTGCCTCTGTGTATTTGCCTAGCATGAAAAGACAAAAACCTATTTTATCCCAAATGTCCCCGTCGTTTCTTTCTTCCGGCTTAAAACTAAAATCGCCCTCGTTTTGTTTTAAACTATCTACTAAATATTTTACACCTTTTTCATATTGATCAAACGCCATGTATGTCAGCCCGATATGTTTTGAAATTTCCCAACGGTCGGGGCTTGCCTCGTTTGCTAGATTAAAAAATTTCAATGCTTTGAGCGGTTTATTCATCGCGTTTGCGATGATACCCGCTTCATAAGCACAAAGCCACTTTTCCCCTATGAATGTACTTTTTCTCAAATATTTTTTATAGTATTTTAGCGCTTTATTCCATTCGCGGAATTGCCTATAATATCTCGCCAAGTAAAATAAGGCGCGCGTTTCGTAGCCGGGGATTTTTAATTCCTTTTCCAACTCTTTTTTCATCATTACTTTTACTTGCTCCATTCTTTTGCGCGTGGATTCTATTGCTTGCCCCCCCGCCCTGTCGTGCACAATAATAAAATCAGTGTATTTGTCGCTTGTTTTAACTGGTATCGCGTTATGTATTGCGTGCTCCCAAGGTAAACCTTGCCGATAAATTCGTGGAACAATAAAAGTATCTCCGCCCTCCATTCTCATTGTAATTATTAAACCGTCCACGTCTTGCTTTAATTTATCGGCAAGGTTTGGCGCTTGTTCGATAAACTCATGCCCGTCCAGTGATAAGATCCATTTTGAATCTATGCCCTCATCAACGAAGTTGCGTGCCTCTGCAAAATTATCTTTCCACTCGTGTATTTTTACGATATCCGCATATCTCCGCGCAATTTCTAGCGTTTTGTCGTCGCTTTTACTGTCCACCGAAACAACAATTTTATCTACTATTTCAATGGTGGACAAAATTGCTTTTTCTAGTCCTTTGCCCTCGTTTCGTACGATCATAGATAAAGTCAAATCGTTTTTATTTTCTTTGCCTAAATCTATGGTCATTAAAATACGTCCCTCTACTCCGAGCCAATTATAAAATGATACTTTGCCAAGTTTAGAAAATCGTGCTCGCATTGAGGGAATTGTAAACTCCCGAAAATGATTTTCGTCGGGTATTCGGTCGCCGTTTGGTACTGATATTATTATTCTCGCATTTGCTTTCGCAAATTTTAGGATATTTTGAAAAAGTATGTCGTCGTTTTCTAAATGCTCCAAAAACTCTGCCATTACGATTGTGTCGTATTGGTCCCCGCCCTCTGTTATCGGCTTTGTCCAATCTGCTACCAAAAATTCTGCGTCTTTTCGTCTGCTTTCTTTTGCCAATTTAACCGCCACATCGGAAATGTCCACTCCGACATATTCGCCTTTGTAATAATCCGCCAAATCGCCCGTTCCGCATGCAATATCTAAAGTCCGCCCGCGACACAATTTTGCGGTTTCACTAAATCGCACAGGGTCGGCGTGTATTCCCACGCCGTGCTTTTTATAAAAATCGTTATATATTTCTCTTTGCATATTTTTTATTTTTTATTTTTTATACTACTTATCGCTTCTTCTTTAGATATTATGTTTCCGTACATGGCGCTACTTAAATCTTTTGAAATTTGTTTTAGTAAAGCCCTGCGCATTGGTCTGCTATAATTCTCTACTGCATACTGGTATTGATTACGATATGCCTCTATTTCTTGACTTGCCCTAAAATCTATATCTACAAAATACTTTTCCCACCACTCATCAGGATTATCTCCTTGCTGTCTGGTGTGTGTTTCTTCGTGCTTAATAAGTGCCTCGTCAATATTGCCTTTGTCTGGGTTATAAAGCGTATCTCCGTAAGTAAATATTATACCCTTATGAAGTGGAAAAACCGCTCTTATCTTTTCTATATTCGGGGGATACTTATGTTTTATTTTCATTTGTTTATTTCATTTATTATATGTTTTAAACTAATGTTAAATTAACGGCTGTTTACCATACTCATAATAACCGTATAAACGGTCGCCGTAAAATGATAAACCAAGCGTTCCGATAGGATCATTAAAGGCCTGTTGATAAAATAAATTCCACCCCGACATATTCAAATTGCGCGCTTTGGCGAGGTCGTTCCAGTAGTCTTTTTGTGGCTGTGTTTTTGCCTGCCACACGCCGACTGCTTCGGCGTAAAATTCTCTTTTCGCGACTTGACTTGCCGACGGTGAAAAAGGATTTTTTCGCCCTGGGCGACTGTACCCAGTGACAAAAGCCCTGTTCTTTTTCATTTTAAAAATTAACTCGTTGCCAAGTTGTTTTTGTGCCGTCATGGACATGAGCGGGCTTTTAACTCTTGCCATTTTCTTTTTTAATTAACTTTGTAATCCAAGTATCTAATAAATTACAGTTGGACATCACGCAATGCCCCCCGATTTTCCCTTTTATATATTTTAGCACAGGTCTGGCGTATTGCTTGTACCCCATTTTTGAATACCCCTCGTTATATGTTTTTGTCCAGTCTGTATACACTATATCAAAATCAGCTCCGTGTTTTTTTGATAATTTGTACGCCTCTTTGTTGAATAATATATCAAGCCCATATTTTGCTGTTGATAAAATTTTTGCTAATTCCGTTGACTCTGTCTTTAAGACTTGTCTTATAGAAATATTGACCTTTAGAAAATACTTTGCGAGTGTCCTATTGTTTGGAGCGAGGTATTTTATAAAGGTCGTGAGCGAAATATCAAGGTTTGGATGTACGCCCCTTATCGGCGAATGATACGCTTTGCATTTTCTTGATGTGCCGACAGGCACAGTGGAATGTATTACTGTATATTTAGGTTTGTATTGTTTTATATAGTTTTTTGTGTCTTGCGTAAAGCGTTTTGAGTATGGATAGCAAATATGCAAAACTTTTATGTCCTTTATGTCCCATTGTTCTATGTCTTTTATAAATACCTCGTGTCCATTACTCAAAACGCATGCAAGCGCTTTTCCTACTTCTCCATTTCCTATGATTAAAGTTTTCATATTTTGCTGAACTTTGTGAATTTTAAACTGGATAAGTGGAATCGTAATCAGTCCCCGGGGGAAGTGTAATCGGTGCCCAATTTTTCGGAACTTGATAAAATGCTCGTGTAAATATCTGGCTAATATCTCGGCAGTAGGTATCTCTGACCCAATTTTGCCCCGAGTGTGTCGCTTTCACATTGTCAAAAAGGAGTGTTCCGGTTGCCTTATAAACATGAATAAATAAAGTATACCCCACTACTTCGCCCAAAACAACAGATAAAGTCTTTGTCAAATTTGCCCAACCCCCTGACAATGGAATGTTTATTTCTAAATCTGTATCGATGTCGCGCCCTTGATAAAAATGCCGTACTCTTGCATAAAACTTGCAAAACGAACCTGCTCCCGTCGAAATTAAACTGCTTTTGTAATTTATTGACAAAGTCAAAGGGAGCGAAACCGCCTCTGTAACTTGCACAGGATCGTATGTGTTTTTTGTGCCCTGTACTTTTTTCTTGACATAGTATGTCCCCGGGTGGTATTGAGCGATTAAAACTTCTTCCGCCGGACCTACTATATCAATTCCCCCGACTAGGTCCTGGTGAAATTGATTTGGCGTAGCCGTGCCGGCGTAGCCGAGTTTTATTCGCTTTGACTGGTCGGCGACGAATGTCCGCCAACCGTGTTGCCGAGGGTGTGGATCCACGTCTTTCCACGCTTGTTTTTCCGCCGTAGAAAATCCTGCCCAAATACCACTTATAATCGGCAAATATGACTTTGCCGTGAGCCCCTTTATTTTCTTTCGGCCGAAAAACTTGTTTTTTCTGACGATACGAGGAAAAACAAAACGGTCGCCCGATTGCAATCCGGCATAATATAAATTTTCTTGTCCCAGTGGGAGATCTAAATAATTAGTCCTTGCCATGATTTAATAATGTTTATTTTCGCACCTGTCGCATTTTCTTTCAATTCCGCCTAGTGCTTTATAAAAAAAGTTGTCAAAATGTATTCTGAAAAATGCAATCTTTCTGTGGCAAAAACTTTTTTTTGCTTTCATGCCTCTGATTATATCATTTGTTTGTGTTGTTTTCCCCCCCCTCCCCTTGAGGGGAGGGGGGCAGGGGGGAGGGGTAGACTTCGCGTGAGCCCCTCCGGGGGCGAACGTGTCTGGCGGGCGTCCGGCTATGCGCAGCGAAAATGGCTAAAAGGGAGGGCACCCCGACAGTTCCAAACCAAGGAACAAACAACCACGCACGTCGAAGCGGCGGGGGCGGGGGGACGGGGGAGGGGGCGCAGCGCCCCCCCCCCGATAGAACACGCCCATTTTTTTTCTGTGCTATTTGCGGAGCAGAGCACTGAAAAAAATGACGGCGTGTACAAAGTGCCCCACCTATTAAAACTACCCGTGCCCGAGCCCAAGCGAGCAGAGCCGGCGGGTGTCTTTTAGAAATGTCTTAAAAAACTCCCATTTCTAAAAGACACCCGAGCCCGCCTTGTGGGGCGATGCGACCGTACCCGGTGCGCCACTTTGACCAAATAAGCCAACAAACCCCCGACATAGCGTTTCTGTTTTTGTCTTTTTTACGAAAAAAACGAAAAAAAAAAATCCATATTTCCCAACACTTGCAAGCATTTTTTTTTTCGTTTTTTTCGTAAAATACAAAAGAGAAAATACAAATTTTTTCCTAATGTTTGCGTTTTTTTTGCATCTTGCCGAAAAATTAAAACAACGAACGCCAAAGCGCGCGCCATACCAAAAGATAGATATACCACGCGCGCGGGCGCGCGGAATAGATCTCGAGCACGGCGTA
>VAPH01003832.1_pt1 | contig 11730 bp, 7 predicted proteins | sample 3393861 | NCBI WGS metagenome assembly VAPH01 (sample SAMN08290439, study PRJNA428436) | hydrothermal vent metagenome | isolation source: Deep-sea hydrothermal vent chimney | place: Atlantic Ocean: South-mid Altantic Ridge | reverse complement strand
TCGATTGCAGCTATGCGGGGTGACGGAAATTAGAGGAGGTGGTTACTGCACTTTTACGGACGATCAGCATTTTTTTTCCTATCGTCGACAGGGAGATTGTGGTCGGATGGCGACACTTGTCTGGCTTGATCATCAGGTTTGAAATAATCACCAGGCCGACGGCGGACAAACATAACCATTTTGAACCATAAGAAGGCGGGCAGCAGTCCAAACAGAGCAAAACGCCAGATGATGCCAAAATGGTCCGGCCAATAGCTGATCGAGACCATCATCATAACGTACAACCAGGCGAGAATGATTATGTGCATTCAGTCAGCCGCAGCAGGTTTCTCATCTTTCTTTTTCCAGCTTGTGTAACATTCAAGGCCACAAAAATAATGGACATAATCTTTGCCTTCTTCCGTCATGGCAACAGATTGTGGAATTTCTTTAAGACAAACTTCACACCCTACCCGTATGGGCTCACTGGGTACAGACTTATCATTCATTACGAATCTCCTTACAAAATTGTATTTAATCACATAGGCGCTTTAAAGAGTAAGAAATCAACAGAAGAGGGACATTTCAGGTGTCGGTTAAACAGAGGTACGCTAAAGTCAGGCGAATATTGCCTTAGTGTCCCGTATTTTGTGCTTGCACAGTGAATTGACTATTGAATATCATGCACAGACGATAATTATAAAATTGGCAGACACTTTGAGTACAACTGGAAAGTATGATTCAGATGCGTTGAAAGGAGGAAAGGGAAAACCTCCTGCTTCTGCCGGGCAATTGTTCAGGCGTCGTTTCCTGTTAAGAATCACCTTGTCGCTTATCATCCCTGCATTTTTTGGGTTGGGTTTTCTGGGCTATCTGGAAATTTTTCAGCCAAAACAATTGTTAATCATTGTGATATCACCTTTGATGGTGTCCTTCATGATTGCAAGCCTGTTGATCATTGTTGGTTATTTCAATCGTTTTTCCGAGCCATTCAGGGAATTTCTGGATGACCCGGATAGGGTTGATATGGTGGCGGTAGAGCAGCAGCTAAGGCGGTTTCCATTAAATTTCTGGTTGCTGTTCCTGGGTTATCTCATCATTGCGCCTGCGGTAACAATTTTCAGTGGTGAATTGTATGCTGATTTCTCACCACAACCTGTGGACTGGTTCCGCGTTCATCTTGTCGCCTTAATAACGTCAATCATCGTTGGATTGCCAATATTTTTCGGTATATTTGATCTATTTGGACGCTCTTTAGGCACATTGAAGCTTGTTCGTCCAGTGTTGACCGTTAAAACACGTGTCTTCCTGATCGGGGCGCTGGTTCCTTTACTGATAGATACTATGCTGGTGCAGTATTACTGGACACGAACCGGCTTTTTCACCATGGAAACGTTCTTCATCTGGGTTCTGCTTGAGATACTGGCAATTGTCGGTGCCCTGCTATCCGTCAGAAGTTTTTCATTTGCATTGCAGCCACTGCAAAGCTTATCGAAACAGGGGGGAGGCATGGCAATTCACGATGTGTCTGAGATCTTTCCTGCATCGACTGATGAACTGGGGATTTTTGCCCGCGAACTCAAAGAACGTATCGAACAGCAGAACCTGCACCAGAGCCGGCTGGCTTTCAGCAACAAGTTATTGCGCGCGTCACAGACGAAAGAAGACATGGCCTCGTTGATGGAGACGGCTGTCATTGCCACGCGGGACAGTCTTGCAAGTGATCACTGTTTTATTGGTCTGTATGAGAAACAAGCAGATGAGCTGGTATGGGTGATTCATTCTGGTTCCCAATACCGGGAGCAGGGCTATGGCAGGATCTCTGCGGCTGAAGACCTACTGCCAGCAAATATTCTTAAACAGGCAAAAAGCATGGTTTCAACTGCATTAGGAACACAGCTTGAATACAGCGAACTACCCGGTAATATTCCAGATAATGCCAATAGTGCTGGTACTCCATTGATGCTGGGGGAAGAAGCAATCGGCGTGCTGCTGGTGAGTCGTGAGTCAGAAAATAACCAGTACAGCCTGGAAGACCTTGAGATTCTGGAAAATTTTGCACAGGAAATCGCACTGGTCATTGCCTTTTTCGAGGATCAGGAATTGCGCAAAAAGGCCGAGTCTAAAATCAGGAAAATGGCTTATTTTGATGGCCTGACAAATCTGCCAAATCGTGAGTTATTAATTGATCGGCTTGGTCAGGCACTTGCCTATAGTGGCAGCAGCGGCGAATCAGTTATTGTCATGCTACTGGATCTGGATTATTTCAAATCGATCAATGACTCACTGGGCCATTCTATTGGCGACCGCTTGCTCATTGAGGTAGCTCAACGCCTCAGTTCCTGCCTGCGTAGCGAGGACACTGTTGCCAGGCTGGGAGGAGATGAATTTGTCATTCTCCTTCCAAATATCCGTAATCAGGCAGAAGCCCTGAAAATTGCGACGCAAATAGCCGAAAAAGTACGTCAGACGCTTTTACCTGCCTATGAGTTAGATGGAAACAACCTGGTATTGTCACACAGCACAGGGATAGCGATTTCACCGGCAGATGGAAGCTCAGCAGAAACATTAATTAAGCATGCTGATACAGCAATGTATCAGGCGAAGAAAAAAGGTCGGGATAATTATCAGTTTTTTTCCCCGGTCATGTTTAAAGCTGCGGTGGAAAGACTTGAACTGGAGAGTGCACTGAGGCTGGCGCTGGAGAATGATCAGTTTGAAATCTTTTATCAGCCAAAGTTGTCGGTCGAGACTAACCGTATCATTGGCTCGGAAGCGTTAATACGCTGGCGTCGTCCGGGAAAAGGACTGATTTGTCCTGATCAATTTATACCGATAGCCAATGAAACTGGACTGATAGTCCCGATAGGTAGTTGGGTGCTTGAAGAATCCTGTGAAATGACAAAGAAATTCTGGTGTGACAATAGGCGCTGTGAGAGATTGCAGAGCATGTCGGTCAATGTCAGCATGCGGCAGTTCGCTGAGAAATATTTTGTTAAGACAGTCAGAAGTATAATTGGTAAAACCGGTCTGAAACCTTCCTGTATTGAGCTGGAATTAACGGAGGATGTGTTAGCTCAGGATATCAATGTTGTCAGAGAAAAGCTTTATGAACTGAAAGAATATGGTGTAAAAATTTCAATTGATGACTTTGGAACCGGCTATTCATCTCTGCGCTATCTGCAGCGACTGCCCATCGATATTATTAAAATCGATCGTTCATTTATAAAAAATCTTGGTGAGAATGAAAGTGATGCAAAAATTGTAGAAACTATACTGTCTATGGCCAGGCATCTGGGTAAATATACGATTGCAGAAGGCGTTGAAACTGAGGAGCAACTTGATTTTCTGCGAAAGCACGGCTGTGATGCCTATCAGGGATTTTTGCGTAGCAAACCTATGCCATCAGATTCTTTCAGTCAGTTTCTTGATGAGGATTTTGATCGCTGACCCTAAATTACTATCGTTCGGACAGCAATAATCAATGCCAGCACAATCAGAGTAATAGACCAGAACAAAATGATCCAGGCAATAGACTGGCGAGCTTTACTTTTTTCCAGCCAGGTACGTGGGCGTATCCCTTTCAATACAAAAACCAGACTGGCTGAAAGATTGACACAAACCACGTTGATGGCGAGCAATAAGGCTGCACCTGTCGCCAGGTCATAGTTCCCCATTACCAGCATCAACCCTAATGTTGCGGTGGGTGGTAGCAGGGCGACTGCAACCATGACACCAACCAGCGCGCTGGGCAATACCACTGGATAAAGATAATGCCGCAGCAGCACCGGAAGCGAGCGCCAGTAGTATGCCGTCAAAGCCGACATTGGTTCGTGAAAGTATCTCCGGGCTGGGGTCTGCATAAGGCCAGAGCCAACCTATTGCCATGGATAATATTAGCGCTAGTGAAACGCCGGCAAGATTTGTTTTCAGCGAATCCAGCATCAAGGTTTTGTCACCGAGTGTGGTAGCAAGTGCCAGAGCAATATTCGGACCAAGCAGTGGCGCTATCACCATGGCGCCGATAATCACGGCAACGTTGTTTTCCAGCAGACCGATAGCAGCAACAATGGTGGATAAAAATGTCAGGACAAGAAAATTAAAATCCAGACGTGAGCCCTTTTCGATCTGGTTATACAGCTCTTCGCGCGTCGATTTTGAAGGAGCTTTTTTGTTGTTAGTTGATTCCTCATCCTGTGTGGGTCGCGGCAGGACGGCTTCTACTGGCATGACAACAATGCGGACATTTTCGCTGCTGCCAAGCATTCCCTGTAGCGTGTCTAATATTGGCTGACGTGTCTCATCGTCGACCAGCATGCGAAAACTCTGGCGCTCGCCTTCACCCGCCAGAGTATACCAGTAATCGAGTAATTTATGTTGCTCGGCCAGGCCAACCAGGGTATCAAGATGCCCAGAGTCCGCAATAACTTCAATAAGTTTCATTGTTAGAGAAGTTACCTGGTGCAGTATGGCCCTGGATCAGGGCATTAAGATAGTCAGTCGCTGTTTTGATTGCCATCGCCTCAGTGCTATCTATAGTGAAAGTGTTAGCTCGTTCCTCATCGGTTAGCGGGTCATGATTTTCCCGCTGATGGTGCAGAACTTCCAGTGATGCTTCCGAGGCATCGTTGCTGAACATTTGTCTTTCAGTAATACGCTGCTCCAGTATTGCATGCTCAGCATGGCAGTCAATGATGCGGAATGGCAGCGCGAGTATGCCGGCAAGCTGTGCGAATCGTTTACGTTGATCTGCCTGTAAAAATGCACCATCAACAATTACTGATTTTCCCGAAAGTAGTACATCCTCAGTGAGCCTTCGTAGATGATCATAGGTTTTTGCGGAGGTCTCCTTATTATAAATACCTTTGTTAATTTCAGATTGGCTTTTTTCTTCAGGTCTCAATTTATGTAGACGCTTACGTTCAACATCAGAACGAATTCGTATTACCGGTAAGGCCTCCAGCAGAAACTGGCTAACCGTTGATTTACCTGAGCCACTGAAGCCATGCATGATTATCAACACAGGCTTCTGTTCTATAATATAGCTACTACCTAGATTGATATAGTTTTCGCATTGTTTAACGATGGCATTTATCTGAGATTGAGGAATCGCTTCCTGCTTTAGCTGGAGGGCATTAACTTTTGCCCGCACTATGGCGCGATAAACTTTGTAAAACTGATATATATTGAGGTTGCCATAGTCCCCGGTAAGCTCAAGATATTTATTCAGAAAACGTCTGCCAAGATCCGGTCGCTGATGATCTTCCAGATCCATCACCAGGAATGCGACTTCACTCAGGACGTCTATCCAGCGCAGATTTTCATTGAATTCGATACAGTCGAATGGAATGACTTTTTCATGTAGCAGGATGATGTTGCCAAGGTGTAAATCTCCGTGGCACTCACGAATAAACCCCTCCTGTTTACGCTGACGAAATGCTGTTTCAAGATTGATGAAAGCATCATTGCCCCATTGCTCTATTGCATCCAGTTGCTTCAGGGTTTCTGTATCCTGAATGTTTCGACGAATCTGCCGGAAGTTTTCACTTACCGGTTGTTCAATGCTAGCCAATGACCCGAAAGCAGACTTAGCATCTGCCACATCTGCTTGTTGATGGAAGCTGGCAATGCATTGTGCCAGCCAGTCCATATGGACTTCTCTAAGATCACCGGCATTAATCATGTTGATGAGAAGGCCTTCTGTTGGAAATTGTTTCATTTTGACAGCATATTCGAGTACTTCACCTGACCCGTTTATGTGAGGTTTTTCCTCACTGCCGGTGATGGCAATAAGCTCCAGATAGAGCGCCGGAGCAAGGCGTTTGTTGAGTCGCAGCTCTTCCTCACAATAATGTCGGCGTTTCTCCAGCGATGAAAAATCGAGAAACCCAAAGTCCACAGGTTTCTTGATTTTATAGGCAAAGTCACCAGTGAGTATGACCCATGAAATGTGGGTCTGTAGCAGTTCGATTTTTTCGACCGTGTGGTCGTAGACCGATGGATTGAGCAGAGCATTTATTAGTCTGGTCACGCTAATCACTGTCCGGGATCAGATTCGCAATTCAACACGTGGACTGGCATCTTTGCCATCATCATACTCCGGCGAGCACAGGATCAGCCGGCCATCATTAATCTTGAAATCTGATATGAGGAAATCCTTGATGGCTTTTTGTCTCGCCTGGCCAAGTTTAAACGACTTGTTTTTCTGGCGCTGCGACAACTCAGTAGCCTCCTTTTCTTTTGCTGAATCTTTTTTTATGGATAAGTCAGCTATTGTTGTATAGGCACAAATCTGCACATCAATTTTTGGTCTGTCCTGCATCACTTTGCCAAGTTTTTTGAGGTAGTCTTTTTGCTTGCCATCGAGTTCACCCTTACCGGCCTCAAAGACGACGGGATCGAGGCTGATTTTACCCATCTGTTTGCCCACGGCCTGTCCAGCTATAATGAGCGCACCATAGGGCTGAAAGGCATACAACAGATACGTCTTCATACCAGCCGTAGTCGCTTTTCTTAATGCCGTATTGATAATTTGTCCTGTACCGAATTCGACTTCATCAAGTTTGCCTGTTATCGGTATTTCAAGCTTGATATTGTCTTTTCTGTCACGCAATAAGCCGAGAGCTTTGTCCAGTGGCATACCTATGCTAGCTTCACTATTTTTTACGATTGTTTCATCAGCCTTGTCCATCTTAAGCTTTTTCATAAACAAGGTATTTTTGGCATCTATGTTGCCATCTTTGATGACTACCGTTGAGTCAATGTTCAGTTGGCCAGCGCGTATTAAATAGCCCGTTGCTGCAATCGCGTAGGGCGACAGGCTAACCATGTTCTGATTCTCCAGATTGATCTTCAGGTCAATGCCGGGTTGCTTTTTGAAAGGCCTGACGGAACCACTAATTGCTATAGTCGCATAGGTATTGAGCTTGCCATCGAGTTTAATTTCAATGGGTTGATCCGGCTTGCTGCTATCAATGTCGGTAAATTTAAGCGAGGCAATATTCAGGGTGGATTTGAAAGCCGGTGAGACAGTTTTGTCAGCAAACCTCAACAGGCTGTCGTCTTCAACAGAAACTTCATTTATTTTTATGCTAAAGGGGGTGGCCGAAGTTGTTTCTTCAGCTTTTGTCTGAGTTTCCTTCACTTCGGCTATTTTTTTTGCACTGGATATGTTCGTGGCATTCTCTGTAGCATTTAACATATTGCTGATATCAATAGAGCCGTCTTTTTCTCGCACAAAACTGCCCGTTAGCTTTTTCAGCGCCACTTTCTGTATGCTTACACCATTGCCAGTGTAGTTTAAGTCTGTGATTGTTGCATCATTTATGGCAAGGGTGGGTTTTTCACTCTTCAGCGACTGAATCAGCTTTGTTCCCTGTATAGCGATGCCGGTTACACTAACTTTATCCAGAGCAGTTGCATTGATACCGTTTATATCCAGTCTGCTAATTGCCAGCAAGGTCAGTTCTTTTGCGGTGTCTTCTATTCGTGTGCCGCTTGCCAGAATATTAGCTGTGCCGCTTAAGCTGGTAGCACCATCTGACAATTGCAGCGACAGTTGCGGATCCATGCTGATTTCCTGTTGCTGAATAAAAAGCTTTTGTTCTACGAGCGCAAGCGATAGTTTTTTAGCATCCAGCTTGCCGTTGATCTTGATGTTCTGTGGAGCAGGGTTTTCTATTCTGGCGAAATCAACTGTACCCTGCCAGGACAGGCTGTTTCCCGTCGCATCGAGTATTTCAGGCAGTGAAATAGCCAGATCCGTTGCCGCTAAATTCCCATCAAGTTTAATAGTTTGTTGTGAATTATCAGCCTGAGTCTTAAGCGATAGACTGCCATCCCATTTAAGCTCTGTGCCCGCGATGGCAAAATTCTTACTGTTGACATCAGTGTCGCTAATTCCTGCATTGCCGGTGTAGCTTGCATCTATATCTCTACTGCTGGAGACCGAGACTGTAAATTTGCCTGACATATTTATCAGGCCGGTGAGTTTGTCGAGTATGTTGTCAGTGAATCCAGAAAACTCATTAAGGTCAAGAGCCTGAAGTGATATGTCACCGTCGGCCTTAACTTCAGGTGTTAATTCTTCCAACTGTATCGTGGCATTGATATTGGACTTGTTTAGACGCGCCTTAAGGTCGAGTTTTGCAGATTGCGCACCCGGTCTGGTGCTTAGATCCTGTAGTGAAGCAGCATCAATAAACAGGGTGGTTTTCAGTTGTGGGCTTATATAACGTATTTCCCATTGGCTGAGAGAAATTTTGTTCAACTTCAACCACCAGGAGATTTTTTCTTTAATCTCTTTTTCTGTCACTTCATCGGTTTGACTGCTCGGATCGATGATCAGGCTTCCGACCCGAATCTTGCCATCAGCAGTTCGTTCTATATCAAGCACCAGCTTATCTATGGTGGCCGCTTTAATAGCAATACCTTTTTTCAGTAAGGCGGTGAGGCTGATATTGAGGTACACAAGGGAGTTTGAGGCGACAGACTTACCCGCTATCCTGATATCCAGTCCTTTTACCGCCACGGTTCCAGTAAATGGATTGAAGTCTATGTCTTCTATCAAAACATTGTCTGCGCCATTATCCAGTAACCAGGACTTCATTGAATTGCTAATTACGAAAGGCAGCACCGCAAGTATGAGTACAAAAACTATGGCGGTAACAGAAGTCACACGAAACCAGCGTCTTTTCCAGACTGGTTTAGCTGGTGTTTTATTATTATTGTCAGGCATAGTAGATATTTACCAGTGAGTGAATAGAATGAAGTATTCCTTTTTGAACCAGTCTATCGCTAGCGAATAATGGAAACAACTTTGTAACAACAAAGACTACTGTTAATGGTTTTAGGCACTGCTGTCCCATACATACTTCATAAGCTATTGTGATTCATAAGGAAATGCGAAAAATCCACCTCTGTCATACCGGCGCAGGCCGGTATCCATAAGTTTTTGATTTTAAATGCCGAAAGAGTCACTGGATTCCGGCCTGCGCCGGAATGACGGGTTTATGGGGCAGCAGTGGTTTTCAGGAAAACGCATGCGAACTATTTCACTGAAAACTGAAAACTGATTTCTTTATCACTGTTTTTTGTTGAAGATAAACTCACCATCGGCTGCATCGACTTCAATCAGGTCACCCGGCAGGAATTTACCGCCGAGTATTTCCTGTGCGAGGGGGTTCTCTATCTCGTTCTGAATTGTACGTTTCAGCGGTCTGGCACCGTATACCGGATCAAAGCCCTCTGCGGCCACAAGGTCGAGGGCTGCTTCAGTGAATTTCAATGCGAGATCTCTATCTAGCAGCCGATTACTCAGATACTGTGTCTGGATTGCAGCGATGCTTCGTAGCTGCTCACGATTCAATGGATGGAAGACGACGATCTCATTTATTCGGTTAATGAATTCGGGACGGAAGTGCGTACCGACGATGTTGAGTACGGATTCCTTCATTGCCTCATAATTATCTTCGCCAGACATTTCCTGAATGACATCCGAGCCGATATTGGAGGTCATAATGATGACTGTATTGCGAAAATCAACTGTACGTCCATGACCATCGGTCAGGCGGCCATCATCAAGTACCTGTAAAAGAATATTGAAGACATCCGGATGTGCTTTCTCTACTTCGTCAAGAAGAATAACAGAGTAGGGCTTTCTGCGGACTGCCTCAGTCAGGTATCCCCCTTCCTCGTAACCGACATAGCCGGGCGGGGCACCAATAAGGCGTGCGACAGAGTGTTTCTCCATAAATTCGGACATGTCAATCCGAATCATGGCTTCTTCTGTATCAAAGATAAAATTAGCCAGCGCCTTGGACAACTCGGTTTTACCCACGCCCGTTGGCCCGAGAAACAGGAATGATCCTGTTGGTTGATTGGGGTCTGAAAGGCCAGCGCGTGAGCGTCTGATGGCATTTGAAACGGCGGTAATCGCCTCTGACTGGCCAATGACACGTTTGCCGATGGCCTCTTCCATGCGCAGCAGTTTATCGCGCTCACCCTCGAGCATTTTTGATACAGGAATGCCGGTCCATTTTGAGACGATCTCGGCGATCTCTTCTTCGTTGACCTTGTTTCGCAACAGGGTCATCTCCGTGGTTTCTGCCGCCTCGGCAGTTTCCAGCTGTTTTTCCAGTTCAGGTATGCGTCCGTACTGGATCTCAGACATGCGACCCAGATCGCCGGCACGACGGGCATTCTCCAGTTCATTGCGTGCGGTTTCCAGCTCTTCCTTGATGTGTGTGGCACCTTGCACAGACGCCTTTTCCGCTTTCCAGATTTCTTCCAGATCGGAGTATCTTCTCTCCAGTTCAGTTATTCCTGCCTGCAGATCGACCAGGCGCTTCTTTGATGCGTCATCGGTATCTTTTTTTACTGCTTCGCGCTCGATCTTGAGCTGGATCAGGCGACGATCAAGCTTGTCCATTTCTTCCGGCTTGGAGTCGATCTCCATGCGGATCATGGCTCCGGCTTCGTCTATCAGATCGATCGCCTTATCTGGCAGATTACGGTCTGTGATGTAGCGATGGGACAGGGTGGCAGCAGCAACCAGCGCCGGGTCGGAGATATCAACACCATGATGGACTTCATAGCGTTCCTGTAAGCCACGCAGGATCACAATGGTGTCTTCAACACTGGGCTCATCGACCAGCACTTTCTGAAAACGGCGCTCAAGTGCGGCGTCCTTTTCCACGTATTCTCTGTATTCATCCAGTGTTGTGGCACCGACGCAGTGCAACTCACCGCGTGCCAGGGCGGGTTTCAGCATATTGCCAGCATCCATTGAACCCTCTGCCTTTCCTGCCCCAACCATGGTGTGTAATTCATCGATGAACAGGATGACATTGCCTTCCTGTTTTGCGAGGTCATTCAGTACGGCTTTAAGTCTTTCTTCGAACTCACCGCGGAATTTTGCACCGGCGATCAGGGCACCGAGGTCAAGTGAAAGCAAACGTTTGCCTCGCATCCCTTCGGGAACCTCATCGTTTACTATGCGTTGGGCCAGTCCTTCCAGAATGGCTGTTTTACCGACGCCGGGTTCACCGATTAGTACCGGGTTGTTCTTGGTACGACGCTGCAGCACCTGTATGGTGCGGCGAATTTCATCATCACGCCCAATGACCGGATCAAGCTTGTTCTGTTCAGCGCGTTCGGTCAAATCGATGGTGTATTTTTGCAGTGCCTGACGCTGTTCCTCCGCATTTGGGTCATCGATATTCTCACCCCCACGGACATCATCGATCGTCTTTTCTATGGCGCCGCGAATGGCGCCAGCATCACGTAATAGCTTACCTAGCGTGTCTTTATCATCCACTGCAGCGAGGACAAAAAGTTCACTGGAGATATACTGGTCATTGCGTTTCTGCGCCAGCTTGTCGGTGACATTAAGTAAACGGCCAAGGTCGTTGGACAGATGCACTTCTCCAGCGTTACCTTCGACCGTAGCAAGCCTGTCCAACGCCGCATCCAGGTTGGAACGCAAGGCCGCAATATTTATACCGGACTGAGCCAGAACAGGGCGTACACTGCCGCCTTCCTGATCCATCAAAGCCGCCATTAGATGTACCGGCTCGATATACTGATTGTCACGCCCAACAGCAATGCTTTGGGCATCCGCAATCGCCATCTGAAACTTGCTGGTTAGTTTGTACATGCGCATGGGTTTTGATCCTCATAAATTAATTTTCTGTAGGATATGTGGGGGTGGAAAAGATGAGTTCAAAGCTCAAAGCTCAAAGTTTAAAGTTT
>VAPH01047975.1_pt1 | contig 11732 bp, 10 predicted proteins | sample 3393861 | NCBI WGS metagenome assembly VAPH01 (sample SAMN08290439, study PRJNA428436) | hydrothermal vent metagenome | isolation source: Deep-sea hydrothermal vent chimney | place: Atlantic Ocean: South-mid Altantic Ridge | reverse complement strand
CTGTTAAACTTTGCCATCGGAAGAGCCTCCCTTGCCCTTCCTCCTTTGAATCACGGATCGGTTAACAAAGATTCACCAGACTTTTGCAACAGGTCTAATGGACTATCTTTTTCCTATGGTCAAACGGAAGGAGCTGAAAAAAAGGGGAATAGCTCAATTTCCGCTTTTTCTAATCTTGAGATATGATGCCTTCATGAAACGAGGATAACGGTTATGTCGCAGGCCATGCGGTTAGATAATGAACAAATATCAAGCTTCTGCCGAAAACACGGCGTGAAACGATTGTCGCTGTTCGGCTCGGTGCTGCGGGATGACTTTTCCACCGATAGCGACGTGGATGTGCTGGTGGAATTTCTGCCGGGACTGACGCCGGGGCTCGCTTTCTTCGCCATGGAAGAAGAACTCTCGAGGATATTGGGTCGTCGGGTTGACCTGAATACACCTGGATTTCTAAGCCCGGAAATTCGTCCTCACGTTTTCGCCGAGGCAAAGGTGCAATATGAGCAAGCATGACCCTAACGCCGCCTTGCGGCAGATGCGGGATCATGCGCAAGAAGCCCTCCATATGATCGAAGGCCGGAGCAGGGGCGATCTCGATACGAACCGGATGCTTAACCTCTCATCGGTGAGGCTGCAAATAGGGTTCCGGACGAAACACGGCCCCTTTATCCCGGCGTTCCTTGGGCTGAAATCATCGGTTTGCGATACCCCGCATCGCTACGCCGCGCGTTCCTAGCCAAAAGCCCTGGGATGCCGTCTCTATAGGTCATTATTAGTGCAAGTTGGTATTATCCATGGTTACGATAGCGTGGATTTTGATATTCTTTGGGAAATCCTGACCAAGGATGTGGCTTTACTAACCCGGAATCTTGAACTGATTTCTTGATTACTCCCACTCGATGGTGCCCGGCGGTTTGGACGTGATGTCGAAGACCACCCGGTTGATGCCTTTGACCTCGTTGATGATGCGGTTCGACACGCGGGATAAAAAGTCGTGGTCGAAGGGGAAATAGTCCGCCGTCATGCCGTCGGTGGACGTGACCGCGCGGAGCGCGCAAACAAAATCATACGTTCTGGCGTCGCCCATGACGCCGACGGTCTGGACCGGCAACAATACGGCGAAGGCCTGCCAGATGGCGTCATAGAGGCTTGAGTTGCGGATTTCGTCCAAGTACACGGCGTCGGCCTTGCGCAGGATTTCCAGTTTCTCGGGCGAGATGCCGCCCGGCAGCCGGATGGCGAGCCCGGGACCGGGGAAGGGGTGGCGGCCGACGAAGCGTTCGGGCAGGCCCAGTTCCCGGCCCAGTTCCCGGACTTCGTCCTTGAACAGTTCGCGCAGGGGTTCGACCAGCTTCATGTTCATTCTTTCGGGCAGGCCGCCGACGTTGTGGTGCGATTTGATGGTGACCGACGGGCCGCCGATGAACGAGACCGATTCGATAACGTCGGGATAGAGCGTTCCCTGGGCCAGGAAGTCCGCGCCGCCCACTTTCTTCGCTTCTTCCTCGAAGACGTCGATGAAGGTGGAACCGATGATCTTGCGTTTTTTCTCAGGGTCCGACACGCCGTCGAGTTTTCCTAAGAACAAATCGCGGGCGTCCCGGTGCACCAGGTGGAAATTGTAATGGTCGCGGAACAGGCCGACCACCTCTTCGGGCTCGTTCATGCGCATCATCCCGGTATCGACGAAAACGCAGGTGAGCTGGTCGCCGATGGCCTCGTGCAACAAGGCGGCCACGACCGATGAGTCAACGCCGCCCGATAGCCCGCATATAACCCGGCCCGAACCCACCTGTTCGCGGATCTTGGCGATTTCCTGGTCCTTGAACGCCGCCATGGTCCAGTTTCCGGTACAGCCCGCCACCCGGTGGGTGAAATTTTCGATCAGCTTCGCCCCGTGCGGCGTGTGAACCACTTCGGGGTGGAACATAAGGCCGTAGAAGCGCCGCTCGTCGTCGGCGATGGCGGCGAACGGCGAGCCCTCGGATTGGGCGACGGTTCTGAAACCCTTAGGCAGGCCGATGACCCGGTCGCCGTGGCTCATCCACACCTGTTCCTTTGCGCCCTTGTCCCAGGCCCCGTGGAAAAGCTCGCAATCCCCGGTCACATCGACGTAGGCGCGGCCGAACTCGCGGTGTTCGGCGCTTTCGACCTTGCCGCCCAGCTGCTGGACCAGGGTCATCTGGCCGTAGCAGATGCCAAGGACGGGCAGGCCCATCTCGAACAATTCGTCGGGCGCGCGCGGCGTGTCGGTATCGATGACCGAAGCCGGGCCGCCCGAGAGGATCACCGCCTTGGGATCGAAATCGGCGATGCTTTCGGGCGTCACCTTGTTGAAGGGATGGATTTCCGAATAGACGCCGCTTTCGCGCACCCGACGCGCGATCAGCTGGGTCACTTGCGAACCGAAGTCGATGATAAGAACGCGGTCGGTCATGAGACTCCCTTGGAATTGGATTAAATCTGGCCGGACATTACCCCAACACGAAGCCCGCCGCCAGACCGGGGTGAGCCGGTCAGGGTTAAAAGTCCCTCAAGCGCCGGGCGGGACTTGCGCCGGTTTTACCCGGGACATAATCTTAGACCATGGACGAATCTGAATTTGACCAGATGGCCGCCTACCTGAAGGCGGGGGCGGCTCAATGGAAGCGAGGCGGGCCGGAAAGGATCGTCGCCTTCTTCGCCGCCGATGATCTCGGCGGTTTCATTTGCCAAAACATCGTTTGCGCTTCCATCGTCCGGGCCTTTCCGGGGGCCGACGTCATGGCCGTTTACAGGGAAGCCCTTGGGGAAATGGCTTTTATCGCCGATTGCAATCCCTGTTTCCTTTCGGAATATAAATCGCCCGCGGGCGCGGAAATCACCCTGCCGCTCGATTGGTTCGACATCGGCGTCGCCGGACCCGTAAAATGCCCCGATCCGGAATGGACGATCCGCAAGCGCGGCCACCCGGACCTGCTCTTGACGCCCGGCCTGTTGTCCGCCGATCCGGCCCTGGTTGAAGGCCTGGCTGATGCCCCGCCTTCCTTCCGTCTTCCCCTCGATTTGGAAAAATCGCTGATCGATGGATTGGCCGGGATCGGCCTCGAAAGAAAGACTTGGTTCGTTTGTTTTGAGGCAAGCCTCGAGGGAACGGAGGCCCTTGCCGCCGGAGTCGCCCAGGCTGGGGGCCACGCCGTCGATCTCTCCACCCTTCCTTTCGAACTTCAGGCCGCCGCCATAAGCCGCGCCCGGTTCGTGCTCGCCACGGAGCCCCCCATAGCGGCCCTCGCCTCGGCCTTTTGCACTCCCGTCGCGGCCCTCGGCGTCGCCTCGCACCGTGGCAGGGTCTGGAACAAGGGCGACGTGGTGCTCGCCGAAAAAACCGCGCCCGGCATCGTCGAACACATGCTGGGCCTGACGCAAGATTGTCCGGGATGGCGCGGCCCCGCCCGCTCCAAACCCCCGCCCGAGGCCCGGGGGCTCACCTATCCCCTTGACCTTAAATCCGAACCGTTGGTGAGCCTTAACCCCATATTGTGATTTGGGCCTTATCGGCCGGGTCGGTTTTGGGCAACGGCAAGGCGACGACGCCGGGCGGCTCATAGGGCGGGTCGGCGCCTTCTTCGCGCCAGCCGGGGCAATCGGCGGTGGCGTCGAACATATGCCGGGCGACGGCAAGAAGCCGTTCTGAGGAATTATCCCGGATTTGAAGGTCGAGGGGGCGCTCGTTGCCCAACAGGGGCAGGATGGCGCGCATGGTTTCCATGCTTAGGGGAGCGCCGTCCCGGTCGATAAAGTCTTTCAACACCAGGACGTCGCCGTCGTTCCAGACGCCGAGCCCTAAGGCGTTGGTCGAGGCCGCCGGCGTTTTCAGGGCGCAGGCCAGTTGGGTCGGGCCGGTATCGCACCCGATAAAGTATCTTGCCCGGCTGAGCGCGAAGGCTTGTTCGAGGAAATTGTTTTCCTCGAAGCAGAGATCGACGACGCCTTTCATTTCCGGTAACGGCGTCATCGAAGGATGGCCCAGGCGGACCACTTGGCCGCCCTGGTTTTCGATGATGTCGGTTATCATGGGGATGTAGGTTTTGGGATCGACCGAACGATCGCCGTCGCTGCCCATGCGCCACCGATAGCCGTCTTCGCGCATATGAAGGCAAGCGAACCAGCGGTTTGAATCCAGGCCTTTTCGCCCAAGCAAGGCCCCGAGGGGGCCGTTTAATTCGCAGGGGAGTCCGAACCGGGGCGGCGGGCCCTGGCAGTGGGTCATCGTCATCATAGACGGCGTCAGGATGATGTCCGGGGCATGAAACCCGGCTTCATACCAGTCGCGTCCGAAGGGCCGTCCGGGGCCGTCGAGTTCGCCGTCGAACCAATCGAGGGGAAGGACGAAGTTGGGGTCGGCGGCGGCTTTTATGGTCGTTGCGATATACGGGTTGAACGAATTGACGAGCGTTTTATAGGGCCTGTCGTCCCGGTAGATCACGACCAGTTTGCTGCCCGGAAGGGCGCGTGCGACGGAAGCCGCGACCAGACTTTGCATGACATAATCGCCAAGGGCCTGGGTGCCCAGGAAAGCGGCGATAACGATGTTGGATTTCATCTCGCCCTCACCCGCGCCTCCGGTAGCGGCCGATTTCCCGGTTTCCGTTCCCAAGCGCCTATGATCCGTATTGGAAGCCATAAATGACGGAAAAACATTAAGGAACGGTATTACAAGAAGTTGAGAAGGCTGAGGCTGCGGATTCTGCTCAGGGCCTGGTAGGAGGCTTCAAGGGACTGGGAATCGTCGAGCAGGCGCGTTATGGCGTCGAGATTGTCGACATTTTCGATTCCGGCGGTCCTGGCCTCGAAATAACCGATGAGTTGCTTGTTGATCATATCGGTGTCCGTAATCAGGTTCCGTTTATAGCCGTTGTCCAATTCGACGACGCTGAGATTGCTGCTTTGTTCCGTTCCGTAAGGCTCGGTGGCCGCTCCCGCGGGCTCGAGGGAAAGGCTGAGAAGGTTGAGCGCGTCGGCGGACCGTGTCGTGTTCTGATCGAGCCCCCCCGCCGTTCCATAGACGCCTTGGGCGATGATGCCCATGGCCCGGATCGCCTTTTCGAAAGCCGGGTCGATGGCGTTGATGTCGAATTCGAAGTCCTGATTGTTATCGACCCGGTGGTTCAGCGAAAGATTGTCGCCGCCATAGTAGTTCGAAACCGAAATGGTGACGCCCGAATCGGGGCCGCCGTTGGTGACCGTGTTGGCGACCGTTTCCGAACTTCCCCCTGAAAACGAGAGGGTGCCGTTGATGACGATATTGGTTCCGTCGTTGCTGACGACCGTATAGTCGCCGTCGTTCGACGTGCTGCCCGCCAGCGTGATTTTCGAGCCGACCGGAATGCTCGACAAGGTGCCCGCGGTCGCCGCCGTGATGGTGTCCGTTCCGGAAAAAGTCATGGCCCCGGTCGTCAAGGCGCTGGTGGTCAGGCTGGTTTCCACATGGGCGCCCCGGGTCATGGGATAGAGCACCGTGGTCCCGTCGTAAGTGCCCTGGAAGGAGGACAAGGACGAGGCGTTGAAGTCGACCGGTTGGGTGTCCGTCCTGGCGCCCGAGAAAAGGTATTCGCCGTTGACGTCCGTATTCAGGTAGGCCTCGAGATCCTGCAAGGCGCGAAACGCCTTTTTCTGAATTTCGCTGACCCGGTTCTGATCGGATGAACTGCCGCCGTTGAATTCGAACAAATAATCCCGGAAGTTCCGGATGGTCGTCTTGATGCCGTCGAGGGTGGTTTCGAGGACGCTGAGCTTAAGGTCGGCGATGGTGTTGTTGGTCGCATAACGGTTGAGCAGCGTGGTGTCGTTCTCGATGTTGACCAGGCGTTCGGCGTCGGTGGCGATGCCTTTGTAGGTTTGAGAGACCTTTTCGCTGGCGATCTGGACCTGGGCGTCCTGCATGCGCTTTTGGGTGCGCAGCAGAAGGTTAACGAGTTGGGTATTGGAGGCGAGATTGGCGATGCGGGTCACGGTCCATACCTCAATTTACAGTATCTTTTCCAGGGCGTCGAACATCCTCTGGATAACGCCGATGATACGAGCCGAGGCCGTATAAGCTTGTTCGAAGACTAGCAGATTGGACATTTCCTCGTCTATGTTCACGCCCCTTACCGTATCGGATTTCAGTTTCAAGCTGTCGGTAAGTTCCTTTTTGATGTCCATATCGGTTTCGTTGGTGTCCGCCAGGCTGGCGTTCCGGGACAGAATGGCCGCCCCGTAATCCTCGAAATTAACGCTTAAATTCGACAGGCCGCCCGCTTCATCGAAGGTGTTCGTGGCGGTAAACGTGGTCGCCAGGGCCTTGATCACGGTGTCGTCCGACGCACTGGTGAAGTATTCGCCCGCTACGCCCAGGTCCGCGTTCCATGACAAGGCGCCACGGGAAATTTTTCCCGGCGTGGACGCGATGTCGCTGCGCACGGACAAGGCCCCGGCGACCCGGACGTCGGCCCGCGCGATCCCCAGGTCGGTCAGCAGCGTATTGCCGCTGGCCTGGGTGATGACCAGGCTTTTTCCCGAATCGTGGGCGATCCGCAGGCGGACGCCGGCCCCGTCGGGCACCACCGATGCGGTGACGCTGAGATTGGCGTTGTTGATGGTCGTCGCCGTCTCGGACAGGGTTTTGCCCGCGGCGATGGCGACGCTGCCGAGCGATCCGGTGGAGTCCTTGAAGGAAAGCGTCGCCGCCGACGTGGTCGTGGAACTGGAGACGATCTTAGAGGCGTAAATATTTTCGGCCAGGTCGTCGACGAAGAAATCGTTCAAACCCAGGAAATAGGAAAATCCCGAGATGGTTTCGTCCACATCGCTGTCGCCGTCGGAATCGAACCCGATTGACGCGTCCTGTTGGCTGCTTCCGTTGGCCGAGGCGGTCTGGTCGCGGAAGGAAAGGTTCAGGGATGTCGTGTTGAGGTCGATGGCGAATTTACCGTTGCTGTCGACCGCCACCGTCGCCGAGGCGGCGCCGTTGGCCCGTATCCAGGCCTGAATGTTGGCGGCGACGTTGGCGATGGACCAATCGTCACTGCCGCCCCGGCTGGAATAGGCGCCCACATAAGTGGCGCTGGTCATGATGGCGTTGAGCGTGGAGACGGCCGATTGATCGCCGTTGCCGTCGAGCAGGGCGATGGCGACGTCGTCGACGCTTCCCGAGGCGTCCAGATAAATTCTCTGTTCCCCGGCCGGCGCGGCGGCGCCCGCGGCGCTGGTCGTGGTTCCGGCGATGAAAACCCTGGTGCCGGTCAGACTTTGGGCTCCGGGGAAGGCGACGCCCCGGTTGTGCACCTGGTTCATGGTGTCCCTGAGTTCGCCGGCGAGTTCGTCGAGCTGGCTTTGCAGGCCGGTGAGCACCGTATCGCGCAGGGTTACCAGCCCTTTGAGCCGCCCCGATGAAATTTCGTTGGTGATGTCGTTGCCGGCGATGTTGTTGCCGATATAAATGGGGGAAATGTCGCCTTCGGCATGGGTCGTGGTCGCGCTGACGGAACTGGCCGCCGTGTGGACCAGGACCGACGGAGAGCTGTCCACAAGGGTCCGCCCGCCGGAAGTGAAGACCACGATATCGCCGTCGGAACGGGAAAAATATCGAATGTCGATCAGTTCCGCCAGTTGATCCAGGGCCATGTCCCGTTGGTCCTGCAGGTCGGTGACGTCGCGATTGATGCTGCCTCTGGCGATAATCTCGTCGTTGAGGTCGCCGACTTTTACGATCAGTTTGTTGGCCGTGGTCACATCGTCGGCGATGGCCTTGTCCGTTTGCTGGCGCAGATCCTGGATGGTGGCGCTCATGGTCTGCAATTGAGTGGTCAGGTTCTTGGCCCTGCGGACGATTTCGGTTTGCTCGAGGGTTTTCGACGGGGCGTCGGAGAGCGACTCGATGGCGGCGGTGAACTGGGCGATGGTATGACTGATCGAGGTGTTGTCGTCGGGCGTTCCGAAAAGCTCCTGCAGGCGAAGGTAATAATTGTCCTGGACGCTCAGCGAGTTCAACGCGCTGGTTTCGTTGCGCAGCGTTTTAAGAAGCCCTTCGTCTAGTTGGCGGGTCAGTTGCGAAAGCTGGACGCCGGCCCCGGCGCCCGCGACCACGCGCTGTTCCAAGTTGACTATCTTGCGCGAATATCCCGGTGAATTGACGTTGGCGACGTTGTTGGAGATGGCGTTGAGCGCCGACTGGTTCGCCTGAAGGCCGCTTTGGGCGGTGCGGAGGGCTAGGGTCAGACTGCCGGCCATGGAAGGTTCTCCCCTAATCCACTAAAGCGAACGGTTGACGGAAATCGGCGAGGTCATGGACGCGGCCTTCCCCGGATCGTCGCGCACGGCGCCGTTGGCGGAATAAATCCCCGGTCCCGGGGAGTGGCTTTTGACCGCGTTGGCGATGGCTTCCATGACCCGCTGGTTGGCTTCGATGGCGACCTTGAGCAGGCGCTCGTTGACATCCATCAAGGCGTTGACCTTGGCGCCGAGGGTTTTAAGTCTTTCAAGCAATCCAGGGTCCATATCCTTGAAGGCTTCGGGAGTCTCCGACAGTTTGGAGAACCTGATGATGCGGGCTTCGTAAACCCGGCTGAGCGTCTGCTTTTCATTGAGCAACCCGGCGACGTCCGCCGGACGGTGCTCTCTGAGCGCGGTGTTTTCCCGCTCCAGCAAATCGGCGAGATTTCCGGTCAGGGTGATCAGGTCCTTGATTTTCGCCTCGGTGTTCATGGTTATGCCTCCTCTTGCGCTTTCAGGAGCTCCTTCAGCACGGCGTCGGCTATGCCCACGCCGCCGTTCGCGGCCATGGCCTTGCCGTATTCCTGGACCTGCATGGAACGCCATATTTCCTCGCCGTCGCCGCCGCCGAAGGGTTTCTCGGCCGCGGTGTTGGCGAACATGGGCTGCAAGACCTTTCCCAGGAAAAACGCTTCGAAGTCCTCGGCGACCTGTTTGGCCTGCTTGAAAGAGGCCGTCCGGGCGACGTCGGGGATGTTTTTACTGGACGCAAGAGCGGTTTCCGCTTGAAGGGAAAGGACGTTGTCCATCATCACATCACCTCGATGTCGGCTTGCATGGCTCCGGCGGCCTTGATCGCCTGGAGTATGGTTATCATATCCCTCGGCCCGATGCCGAGCGCGTTCAGTCCGTTGACCAGTTCGGAAAGGGTGACGCCGTCGTTTAAAACCGCCAACCGTTTGTCGGCGTTTTCATCCACCTGGATTTGGGTGCGCCCGACGGTCGTCGTCGCGCCGACGGAGGAAAACGGCCCGGGTTGGGACACCTGCTTGGATTCCGTGACCCGGATGGTGAGGCTGCCCTGGGCGATGGCGACGGTGCTGATGCGGACGTTTTGGCCCATGACGATGATGCCCGATTGCTCGTCGATGATGACGCGGGCGAGCTGGTCCGGTTCGACCCGCAATTGCTCCAGGTCCGTCAACAGGTTGACGACGTTGTCCCGGTAGCTCTTGGGGATCTTGACGCGAATCGTCGAAGGATCGCTGGGCCGCGCCGAATCGGACCCCAGGAATGCGTTGATGGCCTGGGCCACCCTGCGCGCGGTCGTGAAGTCCGGGTTGCGCAGGCTCAGCTTGATCGTCCCCTTGGCGCCGAGGGTGAAGCCGACCTCGCGTTCGATGATCGCCCCGTTGGCGATGCGCGCGCTGGTCGGAACGCCTTTGGTGACCGTTCCGGCCTCGCCCGCCGAGACGAAGCCTCCAACCGCCAACTGTCCCTGGCCGACCGCGTAGACTTCCCCATCGGCGCCCAAGAGCGGCGTGACCAGGAGCGTTCCGCCGAGAAGGCTGGCGGAATCGCCGAGTGCGCTGACGGTGATGTCGATGCGGCTGCCTTGGCGCGCAAAGGGCGGCAGGACGGCCGTGACCATCACCGCGGCGACGTTCTTGGACGTGATGCCGTCGGTCGTCGGCTTGACGCCCAGGCGGTTGAGCATGGAGCGCAGGCTTAGCTGGGTGAACTGGCCGTCCTTCAGCGTGTCCCCGGTGCCGTTGAGGCCGACGACGAGGCCGTAACCGACCAGCATGTTGTCGCGAACGCCCTCGACCTCGACGATGTCTTTGATCCGGGACGAGGCATGGGCCGTCCCAAGCGCCACGGCGATGGCCATCAGACCCGCAAACGCCCCCGCCAGGAAGCGAAGCGGCGCGCGTCCCGGGGGTGGGGTGGGCGATGATGTTCCCATTTTCAACATTGTCGTTATCCGTTCAAAACCCTGAAGAGTCATTCTCTCACATCTGGCGATGCGAAAAACGTGCCAGGATAACAAAACAACCAAGTAATTGAAAAACAACAAAAATATAAAGAATAAAGGGCCTTGTGGGGCGCCGGGATGGGAAATCCCGGCAGTGCTCGGAAGATATTGCCGAGCGGGGGGGAGAGGGGGGGGATGGGAAAAAACCGCCGTCCGTGGTGGGTAAAGGGGCCGATCCCTATCGTTTCAGGTCCCGGGCCGCCTGGGTCATTTCGTCCAAGGTCCGGAACGTCGTCGCCGAAGCGTTGTAGGCCTGTTGGGTTACGATCATTTTCGTGAATTGCCCGGCCAGATCGACGTTCGAGAGTTCCTGGGTGTTGGCCAGGAACGAGCCGGCGCCGTTGGAGCCGGCCGCCTTTTGCGAGACGCTCCCCGACTCGGTGGTTTCGGCGAACGTGTTTCCGTTCTTGATTTCCAGCGCGTTCGGGTTGGAAAAGACGGCCAGGGGAAGTTTATAGATTTTGCGGTTGGTCGAGTCTTCGAAAGTGGCGAGGACATATCCGTTGGAATCGAAGGTGAACGAGGTCATGTCGGCGGCCGCGCTGCCGTTCCGGCTGTAGCTGGTGGGCAGGAAAGTTCCGGCGTATTGGGTCAGGCCGGTCAGGTCGAGCGCCATGGTCGCCGTGCCGCCGCCGGCGAATGTAAAGGCGAGGCTCGACGCCGCCGAAGGGCTCGACAGGGTTCCCATGGCGTTGAAAGTCAAGGTGATCGGGCTCGATGTGGTCGTTTCCGTTGCGTTGGCGGTCGTGGTCGATGTTGTGGCCGTGTTGTCGTTGAGAGCGGCGTAGTTCGCCGTTGTGTTCGTTAGGGTCGAGGTGTTGTCCGCCGTCGCGCCGCCGTTCGCCGCCGCCGCCGCCGCGGTGAAGGCGGTTCCGGCGGTCGCCGCCGTCAAGGTGATCGCGCCGGTCCCGGAATCCGCCGCCGTGACCAGGGGGCCGACGACGCCGTCGGCGTTGACCGCCGCGCGGAAAGCGGACCGGACGGCGGCCAGGGAGCCTTCCGCCCCGGTCACGGTATAGGTGACGGTGTTGCCGTCGACGGTCACGCTGTAGGCGTCGCCGGCCTCGACGGTGCCGGCGATGGTCACCGTATCGACCTGGGATACCGCCGTTTGCGATGTGGTGTAGGACATTTCCCAGGTGTTGACGGTGTTTTTGGTGAAGTTGAGGCGGGCGGTCTGTTGCTTGCCGTTGGAATCGATCATGTCGATGTTGTAGACTTCGAGTCCGGCCACGACCTTTCCCGAATCGGCGGATGTGACGGCGGCGGAATGATCGGAGATCAAGGTGCTGTTCGCGGGCAGGTTGAGCAGAAGGGTGCCCGTGGTGGTGGCGACGCTCTGGTTGGTGTAGGCGTACTGATCCACCCTGAGCGAAGAAAGCGAACCGGTGTTGGTGAAGGAGCCGTCGGTTTCCGGCGACCAGCCCTGGACGTAATACCCGTTTTTATCGACCAAATAGCCCGT
>VAPH01031848.1_pt1 | contig 11737 bp, 10 predicted proteins | sample 3393861 | NCBI WGS metagenome assembly VAPH01 (sample SAMN08290439, study PRJNA428436) | hydrothermal vent metagenome | isolation source: Deep-sea hydrothermal vent chimney | place: Atlantic Ocean: South-mid Altantic Ridge | reverse complement strand
TTCTGATTGTAACATCCACAATAACCTCTTTACCAAATATCACAACATTTGTAACAGAATTACTGTCAACCAAGTTTTTGCCTTCTCCCGGTGCTGTTATATTCTCTAAAGCACTATATATATCCTGTTTTTTATAGCTCATTTTATTCTTAATTATAATCATTCTAAACAACAAATATACTAACTTAATCTTACAATAAAAGAAAAGTTAAGTTAGCCTAGTTACAAATTCAAAAATAAATACAACTAATTAAATATCAGATAAATAAAAAGTGTGTTATTTTCTTGAAAAGACCTCGATAGCTTCCCAATTCGCTTTGGCAATTATAATATTTTTAAAATAATACACTTCTTCCGGTTGTTGTTTTAATAAAAAATTACCGGAATCCCACTTTTTATTTTTGTTGGTATCGTAAATAATTCTAACCATAAAACGCGATGGTTGCAAATTTATAAATTGATATTCTTCCTGATCTTCAGAATATTTTGTGGCAACAACCTCACCTCTATCATTTATTAGATTAACTATTATAGGGTAACTTTTAATATCATTTAAAGTTAAAAATACAGAACTATAATTCGATACTTTATTCGTTCTGAATTGAACTTTTAATGAATCATTTTGTGTTCCGTAAAAATCAGTGATAGCGCCCGGTAAAATTTGAATTCTATATTTCTCTTCAGTATCTTTTTCAAAATTAAAAACCAGTTCTTCTTTGTTTTTAGCTATTAAAGCAGAATACGCTACTCTTACAGAATCTTTATTTATAAAATATATTTTAGAAGTATCTATCTCTACCAAAGGAACATTAGATATTAATTTAAAGGTATCTCTTAAGTGTAACGTACCTGATGTAGATAATTTTAATTTTAATGAATCCATTTCTTTTGCAAAAAACTTAACTGTTACCGTATCGATGATTTGGTTTTTTGTAATCTGAACCCTCATAGAGTCTTTATCAAAGTTTTTAAACCAATAATGCAAAGTATCTTTTTCCTTATCAAAAGTTGAAATGGATTTGAATTTAGCAGGTACACTCGAAATCGCTCTTACCTTAAAACCGCGAGCATTGCCTTCATAACCGAAAATTATATGGCCAATAGCAGATTCTATTGGTTTTGATGCAAGTCTAAATGGCAAAACCTCATTAAAAAGAGAAATATTATAAGAAGTGTCTTTGGGAACAGTTATATAATCGGATACGTAACCAATTTTATCTTCCTTGGGATTAAATTTGTAATTTTTACTTATATCGTTCAATGCCAATAACAAATACTTCCCTGCTTTTATATTAGTAATATTCCAATTTATACTATCAATGGTACTTCCAACGTACATTGGTTTATCGCTATAAATAATTGAATCCTTAAAATCTTCATTCACCCGATACAACATCAAAGTTGGCTTTTCAATCATCTCCAGATCGAATGCATCCTTTATTGTACCTTTTACTTCTAGAGAATCAATATAATCTCCCGTAGAAAAAATATATTTGAAATTTTCCAGAATATTACCTTCTGTATTGTCTATGATACTTTGCCCAAAATTAAAAGTGTAGGTCGTATTTTCTTGTAAGGTATCTTTTATTTTTATAGATATTTTTTTACTTGGGGTACCTTGCGGAGAAATTATAGGAGGATATTTTAGCGGTGGTGAAACGATGAGTTGTGAAGTGACATTGTTCAACTTTATATATTCATCAAAATAAATTTTAATTTCTTTACTTTTAAAATGTAAACTTTTAAACTCCGGTTCGGTTTTAACCATTATGGGTTTATCAAAATCTTTGGGACCTCCTTCGGGTCGCCCGCGCCTTGCACAGCTAAAAAGTAAAATCAATAAAAACAAAATTACAATAAAGTAAAACTTCATGTTTTGGAATTTGCTGCAAAATAATAAATATTTTCGCCTTATATCAGATTTATTTTTATATAGTTTAAATGGTATAAGCCATGGTTGCAATGCTTATTTTAATATTTTCAATTTTTAAAAGCTGGATACAACAAGCTTCTAGAGTAGCACCGGTTGTTATAATGTCATCAATTAAAAGTACATGTTTATTTTTCAAGACCTCTTTATCTGATACATCAAATTTTTCTTCAACATTACTAGATCTTTCAAATCGATTTTTAAAAGTTTGTGTTTTTGATTTGGTAACACAGATCAGCACGTCTTCAAGAAATTCAGTATTTAATTTGTTTCCCATACTTTCGCCAAATGTTGTTACCTGATTATACCCTCTCTTTTTTAATTTATTTGTATGCAATGGAACCGGAATTATAAAATCAAACTTCCCGAATCTTTTAGTGCTTAATATTTCCTCTCCTAACCAATCACCTAAAACCTTACCAATCTTTTGTTGATTTTTATATTTTAACTGATGTATTAATTTTTGCACATTTCCTTTTCTTTTATAGTACAACAATGAAGTTGCATTTTCAATAAGTATTCTCCCCTGGAAGGATGTTTCAACTTTATTATTTTTCCATTTACTAAAATTCGTTAAAGGTAAATCTGATCTACATGAAATGCACAGAAGATTCTCTTCTTTGATTAGTTGATTCTCACAAATAACACATATATCAGGGAAAAAAACATTAAAAATATTTTGTAAGGTATTCAACATACATTTTTTAATTAAACAAAAAATAAATATAATCTGATTTTTTTTAATAAAATTGTTAAAAAAAATTTAAATTTGCGTACAATTTATCTAATTTATTGCGTTAAATGAGTTAAGATTAATCTAATACGTAAAATTAATTATACAATTATGGAAGAAAAAGCTAAATCTTCGAACAACAAAATTAAATCTTCGAACAACAAAATATTGATAATTGCCTTATTGGTATTATTGTTTGCTCTAATTGGTTACACTTTTTACAACAACAATGACCATAAAGAAGCTGTTAAGTTTTTGCAAGATGAAAAAGAACAAATTATTGGTAATTTAACTGCTATGGAGGAAAAATATGATATCGCTATTGCACAAAATACCAGTTTATCGGATTCACTTACCGTTGAAAAAGAAAGAATTATTGCTTTTAAAGATTCTGTAAAAAGTTTGAAGAAAATTAATTCAAGAACCTTAAGTCGTTATCGTGGTCAATTAGCCAATTTAAAAGCTACTAATGAACGATTATTGGATGAAGTTGATTCTTTAAGGCTGGCAAATAATATGCTTACTGAAGAAAAAGATAGTATAAACAGTCAGTTGCAAGTGCAAACCACTTATAATGATACTTTGGTTGCACAAAACATGGAATTGGCCAAAAAAGTTGAAATTGGAGGAGCAATTAATGTTGAAAACGTTAATGTAACCGCAATGAAAATGCGTTCAAACGGGAAATATACTGAAACTAATAAGGCACAAAAGACAGACGCAATTAAGGTTGAATTTAGATTGATCGAAAATGAAATAGCAACTCCCGGTGATAAAGAAGCATATATTGTTTTAAAAAATCCTGAAGGAAAAGTTATTAATGCGAAAGGAACTTTTATGTTAAAAGATGGTTCTGAATCAAAATATACAGACCAAACCATTGTGAATTATGAAAATGCGGATTTAGATGTTGTCATGTTAGTAGAAAGAAAAGGTGAAAAATATTCAAAAGGGAGTTACCCAATTGAAGTTTATGTAGATGGGAAACTAGTAGGATCAGCAAGATTAGAACTTAGCGACTCATTTTTGGGTCTATAATGACCTCTAATAAAAATATTAAAAGGGAAATACGAATTGTATTTCCCTTTTTTTTATATCCAATATAATAATTTCTTTATTTTTGCCGAATGAATTAAAGGTAGATTGCATTAAACAATTATGTTGGTATACTATCTTTGTTGATTTTATTCAATTTTTTTAAATAAACAATATATTGGTTACTTAAATTTCAATTTTAATTAACTTACTAAAATACAACTAATTACATATTATAAACGAGTGAATAATAAAGAAGATCATTTCAAAAAAGTAATTTCTCACGCCAAGGAATACGGGTATATTTTTCAATCGAGTGAAATCTATGATGGTTTAAGTGCCGTATATGATTATGCTCAAAATGGTGTTGAACTCAAAAACAATATTCGGGATTATTGGTGGAAAGCAATGGTACAACTCAATGAAAATATTGTAGGATTAGATTCGGCCATATTTATGCATCCTGCTACCTGGAAAGCTTCAGGTCACGTAGATGCTTTTAATGATCCGTTAATTGACAATAAAGATTCAAAAAAAAGATACAGGGCGGATGTTCTAATAGAAGATCATGCTGAAAAATTGAATTTAAAAGCACAAAAGGAAATAAAAAAAGCTTCAAAACGATTCGGTGATGCCTTTAATGAGGATGAATTTGTTAAAACCAATCCAAGGGTAATAAAATATTTAACACATCGGGATGAAATATTAAAACGTATGGGTAAATCTTTAGAAAATGAAGATCTTGCCGATATAAAAGCTTTAATCGAAGAATTGGAAATTGTTTGTCCGGTTTCCGGCTCTAAAAACTGGACAGATGTAAAACAGTTCAATTTGATGTTCGCTACCAAAATAGGAGCATCAGCTGATTCGTCGATGGATCTTTATTTACGTCCGGAAACTGCGCAAGGAATTTTTGTAAATTTCTCTAATGTTCAAAAAACTGGTAGAATGAAAATTCCTTTTGGAATTGCTCAAACAGGTAAAGCCTTTAGAAATGAAATCGTTGCAAGACAATTTATTTTTAGAATGCGGGAATTTGAACAAATGGAAATGCAATTCTTTGTACGACCGGGAGAAGAATTGAAATGGTATGAAGAATGGAAAGAAAAAAGATTAAAATGGCATTTGTCATTAGGATTGAGTAAAGAAAATTACCGCTTTCACGATCATAATAAATTGGCTCATTACGCCAACGCAGCATCAGATATTGAATTTAATTTTCCTTTTGGATTTAAAGAATTAGAAGGTATTCATTCTAGAACAGATTTTGACCTAAAAGCACACGAAGAGCATTCAGGAAAAAAATTACAATTTTTTGATCATGAAGTAAATAAGAGCTATGTGCCTTATGTAATTGAAACATCAATTGGTTTAGACAGAATGTTCTTAGCGGTATTTTCAACGGTGCTTCAAAATGAGAAATTAGAAGATGGAACGGAAAGAATTGTATTAAAACTTCCTGCTGTTCTGGCTCCTACCAAAGCGGCTATTTTACCATTGGTGAAAAAAGATGGATTACCAGAAATTGCAAGAAAAATAATGAAAGATTTAAAATTTGATTTTAATCTTGCTTACGATGAAAAAGATGCTATAGGAAGAAGATACAGGCGTCAAGATGCAGCTGGAACTCCATTTTGTATTACGGTTGATCACGAAACGAAAAGTGATGAAAGAGTTACCATTCGCTATCGAGATACTATGGAGCAAAAAAGAATTAAAATTACTGAATTAAAGGATCGTATTTCAAAGGAAGTATCAGTAAGTAATTGGTTAAAAAAAATGTAGCTTATTTAGATTCAAAGAAGGGAGCAGATCAAAATATCAATAATTCATGGATACAAAAGATAGTGTAGGAAATATTTTAAACGATGCTGATACCGTTACGGTAAACAAAGATCTGAAGATAAAGGGTATGTCAAAAACCATTAAAAGAGGTACAAAGGTTAAGAATATTCGATTGACCAACAACAACCAGGAAGTTGAATGCAGATTTGGTAAAAGTACCGTTGTTTTGAAAACACAGTTTTTAAAAAAGGCCTAATAATATTTTAAAATATTAAAAACTTGCTCTTAGCTGCATTGAACCAGTGTGAATTGTTTTTGATGTGTCTGAACTCCTTCCAAAGTAGTTTAAATTTAAGTCTAAAAATGAAGTCAATCTTTTCTGTAAACTCAATGTCCAGGTTAGGTTGGTTCCCGGTTGTAATCCTTCCAACATTTGAAAAGCAACCGGTGAATTCATATTACCTTCAAATTTATTAAAATAAATATTCAAATTGGCATTTACAGAAAACCTTTGCTTATTGGCATATTGAAAATTTGAGCCAAAAACATGCATTTTTAATGTTTCATTGCCCGCTATTCCTGCAGGAGGATCAGCCAATTGATTTTCTTTGGATTTATATTCATAAAAAGCTTCTAACCTGGAATTTATATTGTACAAATAGGATATTTTCGGATTGATGTTATAGTTTTTCAATTGATAATTCCTATTAGCAAAACTAACTGATTCACTTATACTTTCACTTAAGCCTCCTTTAAAATCGAGCAGCCAAAATTTACCGATTTTATGCAATATTTGAAATTGGTGAGTAAGCAATTTGACATCTTGGTCTCCAAAAACGAAAATTGATCTATTTTCTGAATTAATAAAAGTGTACACCATGCTATAATTTTGTAAACCCCTATTATAAAAAAGACTATTTTTAAAATTTAGATCTAAAGACAATAAATTATCATCATCATATGCAAATGGATTTAAATTTAGTATTGAACCCTCTCTTTTAGTTTTGGCATCAATTAAAAAAAATGCCTGATTACTGAAGTGTGATATTGCTTTTTTAAAACCATTCTTGTTTTTCCACTGTACCGCATTTAAATTTAACGTTTGACTAAACTTATTCTGGTTCGTTTTAATAAAATTAACATTAGGTAGTGAAACTCTAACATATTTCGCCTGATCCTGAAATTGGGCAATTACAAATTCATCTAAATCCTGAATACCATCTTCGTTGAAATCGATCCATTCATAAAACCCTTTACCGGGTTCAACTTCAATATAAGTAAATTCCTGTTGTGGTAAATTACCAGACTGGGTTTCATAAAATGTTTGAAAATTGACGAAATTATTGAACAAACCCTGCCGATATGTAACTCTTGAATTCAACGACTCATCATTCTCAATATTTACATTTTTTACCGTTCTATAATTAACATACAGAATCAGATCGGCATTTTTAGCTTGAATCAATTTTGATTTTAAAAAATAAGTGCTGGCTTTACTAACATTTTGTACTTGAGATAATCGTAGACTATCCGTACTTCGGTAATTATATCCAATTTCAGTATAGACACCTGTTGAGTCACCAATTCCGAAAAAACCTTCAATTTCACTAAATTTATGACTGATATTACTAATCTCATTGGTGATTTTATTCTTGGGTTGATTACTTTCAAAATTGTACTTTGCTCCTAACCAAGTTTTTGAAAAAGTTTGAATTACCGAACTATAAATTCTATAAAAGGTGTTTGCTTCGATTATATCCTCATTGTATAAAACACTTCCATCGATAAATATTTTTGTCTTATTCAGGTTTAAATCTGCTAAAAAGCTATGCCTGTTTCCTTTGTATTCATCCCCTATTTTTAAATTTTCATACAAATAATTTAAAGAGCCGATACTATCGTTTTTAAAATTGATATTACCCAAAGCACTCTGCTGTTTTTGATTGGTAAGCGAGCCAATATTGTTTATATTCCAATCTCTTGAAAACTCAACATTCCTAAACCTTTCAACCGTTCTAAAATTTTCATCAATATATTCATAATCAATATTGCTCCTTATCTTCCATTTTTTTTTATTTCTAAAAATTTGTTCCCAGTTCACTTTTGTTGCAAAACCTTTGTTGTTATTGTTATCTATATTTGAAAATAAATTTAGATCCTTATCACTAAATGCTATTTCAGAATTGAAATTAGTTTTATCACTGGGGTTATAATTGGCGTTAACTACTATCATTTGCAATTTTTCTGGCGCAATTAATTGTATTACAGGCAGGTATGATCCCTGTTTTACACCATTTATTTCGGCAGTATATGCGTATACTCTTCCTGTTGCTAATGTGGTTTGAATAAAATAATCTCCCTCATTATCGCCTACAAAACTAAAACTTACCTGAAACAACTCATCATTGACGTTTGTTGAATATTCAAAATATTCTTGATTATTTACAATTACTTTTTTGTATAAAATTTTATTTTCGGCAAACACTGCAGGTGAGGCTGATGGTGCGATCATTTTTGTTTGATCATCTCCAGCATCAGCTAAAATTTGTTTTTGCTCATCGGTCAAATCTTGTTGAAGTGTATTGTTCTTGGAATCGGATTCATTAAAATATTTTATACCAACATTTAATTTATCCGAATTAAAATCTGCACCATCAAAGGTCAAAAATCTTGTGTAATTTCTGTCGGCTATTTGATATTCAATTACAAAACGCAAATTGGAAGTAACCGTGTATAAAGTTGTAAAGGTAATTTCTGAAGTGCTGTAATCAATAGTGTAATCAAAATTCTCTCCTCTTTTTAATAAAACACCATTTGCAAAAACCCTCTCGCTCCCGGAAATCATTAAAACAAATTTTTCATTAACCGGACCCAATATTTTATAAGGACCTTGATTTCCATCCAAACCATTGAATTTAAAACTATCAAACCTACCCTTCACCAAAGACCCTGAAGCAAATACTTTTGTTTGTGCACTACTATGATCTATATTAGCCTTTACTAAAACACCGGATATTTTTTTTTGAAATCGCATCAAATAACTATTTGCGTTTTGAAGATCAATATCACCTGCGGTAACCGACCATTTCTCGCTAAACAATTCAATAAAAACCCTATCAAATTCATCTAATCTTTGCGTAAACCCACCTTTTTGAAGGGGGATTTGATTATCGGTAATAGAGGCTCTAATGCCAACATTTTTTGCCAAATTTCCCTCTATTTGCAAATTAAAATTTGAATTAACAACCGCGTCTTGGTTATTACCAACAGTAACACCTCTTGACAAACTTCCACTTGTATATAACCCATCAAAGGGTTTTAGAAAATTACTTTTATTTTTTGCCTGAAAACTGTATAATTTTGATTCGTCAGTTACCTGTGGCACTATCAGATCTTTATCGAAGGCGATATAGGTTTTAGTTAAAAATTCAGGTAAAGGCTGGTATTCAACTTTTACTTTATTCGAAGAATTTATAATTTCTTTTTTTAGAATGAGATAGGATTTTGTAAAATTGACATCGTAATAAATAGATTTAATTATTTGATTTTCTTCATTATATACTTTAAAATAATTAGGATTTATACTTAAGGAGTCTATTTTTATCGTATCTGAAATACTTATAAAAATTTTAGTTTTTAGATTTTTAGGCTTGTTTTGACCATAAGCTATAACGCCAATTAAAAGGCTTAAAAAAACTAAAACTTTCTTCATCAAATCCATTTATTGTAATAACAAAAATAGAAGATTTTTTTTTGAAATAAATATTCCAAGCTTGATTTAAAATAAGGATGTTTGATTAGGTGGGTTTTCATGTTCCAAAAGCCATTTTTTTCTCCACAATCCACCTGCATATCCCGTTAGTGAACCATCGGTACCAACTACCCGATGACAAGGTATAATTATCCATATTGAGTTTTTACCATTTGCGGAAGCAACAGCACGAATTGCTTTCATATCACCCATTTTTTTTGATTGTTCTTTATAAGTAGTTGTTGTAGCATAGGGTATTTTCTGTAATTCTTTCCAAACATTATTTTGAAAAACAGTACCTAATGGATTGAGATTAAGATTGAATGTAGTTCTTTTTTTTTGAAAGTACTCATCCAATTGATCTACACAGTCCTTTAAGGATTTGGGTATATTTTTTGAGGACTTTACTTCATCGTTTATAATTGAAATTGAATTGATTCCTTTTTCATTTCCAATAATTTCAGCTGTACCAATTGGAGTTTTATAATATACTATGTCTCGATTTATTTTATTCATAAATTAGGTTTATACACCAAATATTTCTTTTGAATTACGGGTAGTTATTCGTGCAATTTCTTCGGGAATTATTCCGTAGATATCTACTAGTTTATCAACAATATTTCTCAAATAGCTACTTTCATTTCTTTTTCCGCGATAAGGGCTTGGAGCAAGATAAGGTGAGTCTGTTTCTAAAACAATATTTTCTAACGAAATCTTGTTCAAAAATTGATCGATTTTGCCATTTTTAAATGTAACCACTCCCCCAATTCCCAATTTCATACCCAAAGAAATAGCTTGTTCAGCTTGAGAAAAATTACCCGTAAAACAATGAAATATTCCAAATAATTTATCATCTTTTTCTTCCTCTAATATTTCAAATATTTCGTTAAAAGCATCTCTACAATGAATAACAATTGGTAATTTTTTTTCTTTTGCCCATGAAATTTGCAGCTTAAAAGCATCTTGTTGTTGTTGTAAAAACGACTTATCCCAATATAGATCAATTCCGATTTCTCCAACCGCATAAAACTCTTTTTCCAATAACATTTTTTTTACCAGAGCTAATTCTTCCTTAACGTTTTCTTTTACGTGTGTTGGATGTAATCCCGACATCAAAAAAATATTTTCAGGAAATTGTTTTTTCAATGCAAACATAGATTCATAATAAGTTGAATCAATTGCCGGTACAAAAAATCTGGTAATATTATTATTGATGGCCTTTTGTATAATTTCGGCTCTGTCATTATCAAATTGTTCAACATACAAATGCGTATGTGTGTCAGTTAAAATCATGTTACAAATATAACATAGCTTTTCAAAAAAGATAAATTTAAATGGTATTAAAATCAAAATAATATTAGGTACAAATATGTTAAGAAGTTCTATTGAATTTAATCTCAAAAAAATATAATTTTGTTAAATTTACATCCTTAAAAATCAATAACTAACCCATGAAAATATATCACAACCCAAGATGTAGTAAAAGTCGGCAAGGATTATCCATATTAAAAGAAGCAAAAGTCGATTTTGAAATTATAGAATATTTAAAATTTCCGCCTTCTAAAAAGGAAATTATCGATATTGTTACCAAACTAAATATTGACCCCATCGATTTAATTCGTAAAAGTGAAACCATCTGGAAAGAAAATTTTAAAGACAAAAACCTTAGTAATGATGAGATTATCAATGCAATGGTTGACTACCCAAAATTAATTGAACGTCCGATTGTTATACATGGTAATAAAGCAGTTATAGGTAGACCACCTGAAAAAATTGTTTCAATTTTATAAAATAATGTCGTATAAATGATCATAAGATTATTATACGAACATGATTTAAAATTAGTGGTTTTTGGTTATAGAAAAAAATACCCTAAAACCACTATTTTTTGGTAAAATTTAAAAAACTATTTTGGTGAAATTATAATGATGCGAATGAAATTGCTGTTTACATTAATAATTAGCTTGATTTCCCTAAGTCTTTTCAGTCAGCAAGTTAATAAATATTATAAGGTTACAGGTTCCGTATATGATGCTGATACCCATAGCCCCTTACAGTTTGTGACAGTAACTTTACAAGATATTGACTCAAATGAAATTATTGGTAATGTTACAAACAAAAAAGGTGAATTTGAATTAAACGTCCCAAAAGGTAAGTATTACTACATTGTTGAATCACTATCATTTAATCCTTTTATTATTAAGTCATTATCTATTGGTCAAGATATAGAACTAGGAATTATCGAATTAAAACCCAATTTTGAAAAATTAGGTGAGGTTGAAATTGTTGCAAAAAGTAACTTACTTGATTACAAATATGGTAAAAAAGTCTACAATGCTTCAAAAGATATTGCAAATGTTGGTGGAAACGCCATAACAGTTCTTGAAAATACACCATCTGTAAGGGTTGATGATCAGGGAAAAATTACGGTAAGAGGAAATACAGCTATGGTTTTGGTAAACGGAAAACCATTTGGCGGTGCAAAAAGTAATGCTGATGTATT
>VAPH01047478.1_pt1 | contig 11752 bp, 9 predicted proteins | sample 3393861 | NCBI WGS metagenome assembly VAPH01 (sample SAMN08290439, study PRJNA428436) | hydrothermal vent metagenome | isolation source: Deep-sea hydrothermal vent chimney | place: Atlantic Ocean: South-mid Altantic Ridge | reverse complement strand
GGCGGCGGCGGCGGCGGCGCAAGATGCGGCGCAACCCGAAACGCCCCCCGCCCCGTCTCCCGCTTTTTCCCCCGCCTCTTCCCCGTCGGCCGATGAAGGGGGCCGGGCTTTTCCGGGCCCGGCAAAGGGGCCCGAAAAAGCCGAAGGACAACCGTCCGCTCCGGATGGCGTCGCCCCGGCCGAGCCCAAGGTCGCGGAACATTCCGATCCCGTTCTGGAGCCCGAGACGAAGAAAATCGTCGCCGTTCCTTCGGAACAACCCACCGCTCCGCTCGAAGCGAAAGCGACTGTGAAAACCGAAGCGAAGGCGACCGTGAAAACAGAATCGAAAGCGGCCCCGGCCGCGGTGCAGGTCGCTTCCGTTCCCGAGGCGGCGGCCGCGGAAGGCGCCGCCCCCGAAACCGGAACGGTCTATGGCGAGGAAAACAAGAAAGCCCGTATTATCGTTCGAGCCAAGAGCAACAGTTGGATTCAGGTTCGTGACGACATCGTCAATCAACTGGTCATGACGCGCCTTCTTCGGGCCGGCGACAGTTACCGCGTTCCCGACCGGGCCGGGCTCAAGCTTTCGACCGGGAACGCCGGCGGCCTTGAGATCCTCGTCGACGGCGACGCCGTGCCGTCCATCGGCGGCGCGGGAGACATACGCAAGGGCGTGGCCCTGGATAGGGAGCGCCTTCGCGACGGCACGGCGGTTCTCGAATAACTCCGCCTCGCGGCCCTTGACGCAAGCGCCAAGGTTTTTTGCTCCACCCCATTCCCCTGATATGTCATAACTGCCCTGAACGGCTCCCGTTCACGCCGGAGACGGCATGGTGGACCCGATTGTTAAGGATTTCCGGAAATGTCCAGCCGCCAGGAAACGATTCAGCGCCGCAAAAGCGTTCCCGTCAGGATCGGCTCCGTCCGCGTCGGCGGCGGAGCGCCCGTCATGGTGCAATCCATGACCAATACGGACACCGCCGATGTGGCGGCGACCGTCGAACAGGTTACGGCCTTGGCCCGGGCCGGGTCCGAGGCCGTGCGCCTGACGGTCAACGGAGACGCCGCCGCGAAAGCCGTGCCCGTTATTCGTGAAAAGCTGGACCGCGCCGGGGTCGAGACGCCCTTGGTCGGCGATTTCCACTATATCGGCCACAAGCTGCTGAGATCCTATCCGGACTGCGCGAAGGCCCTGGCCAAGTACCGCATCAACCCCGGCAACGTCGGACGGGGGGACAAGGGAGCCCGGCGGTTCTCGGAAATGATCGAGGTGGCGCTCGAGAACGCTAAGCCGGTGCGCATCGGCGTCAACTGGGGCAGCCTCGACCAGGATGTCGTCGTCAGGATGATGGACGAAAATTCGGCTTCCGCCACGCCCAAGGACGCCGCCGAAATCACCCGCGAAGCCCTGGTCGTCTCGGCCCTGGAAAGCGCGGAAAGGGCCGAAGAACTCGGCATGGGGAAGGATAAGATCGTCCTTTCGTGCAAGGTCAGCGGCGTTCAGGACCTGGTCGCGGTCTATGAGAACCTGGCGGCCCGCTGCGATTACGCCTTGCACCTGGGCTTGACGGAAGCGGGCATGGGCTCGAAAGGGATCGTCGCCTCGACGGCGGCCATGGGGATCTTGTTGCAAAAAGGCATCGGCGACACCATCCGGGTTTCCCTGACGCCGGAACCGGGCGGGGAGCGGACCAAGGAAGTTATCGTCGCCCAGGAAATTCTCCAGACCATGGGGCTGAGGTCGTTTTCCCCGCTGGTCACCGCGTGCCCCGGCTGCGGCAGGACGACCAGCGCCGCGTTCCAGGAACTGGCCGCCGATATCCAAGGCCATGTCCGCTCCAAGATGCCCGAATGGCGAAAGACCTATGAAGGCGTTGAAACCCTGAACCTCGCCGTCATGGGGTGTATCGTCAACGGCCCCGGTGAAAGCAAGCTCGCCGATATCGGCATCAGCCTTCCCGGAACGGGCGAGGAACCGGCGGCGCCGGTTTTCATCGATGGCGAGAAAGCCATGACCCTGCGCGGTCCCGGCCTGGCGGAAAAGTTTCAACGGATCGTCGATCGCTACATCGAACGACGCTATGGCAAAAAAACCGCCGCCGAATAGTTCTTTTTAATCGAGATTGAATGAACCATGTCTTCCCTACAGCCCGTCCGCGGCACATACGACCTTCTCCCCGACGCCAAGAGGCGTCACCGCAAGGTCGAGGAAACGGCCCTTGAATTGGCCTCGCGTTACGGTTTTTCCGAGATATCGACGCCGATTTTCGAATTTCACGAGGTCTTTTCCCGGACGCTCGGCGACACCTCCGACGTCGTAACCAAGGAGATGTATTCCTTCGAAGACAAGGGAGGGGATGCGATCACCCTGCGCCCGGAAAACACCGCCGGCGTCGCCCGGGCCTTTATCTCGAACGGATTGGCCCAGCAAACGCCGTTGAAATATTTCTATTCCGGGCCGATGTTCCGGTATGAAAGGCCGCAAAAAGGCAGGCAAAGGCAGTTCCATCAGGTCGGCGTGGAGGTGTTGGGCGCGCCCGGCCCCCAGGCCGACGTGGAAGTCATCGCCCTGGCGGCGGATTTTCTCAGCGCTTTGGGAATCCATGAGAAAACGGTTTGCGAACTCAATACCCTCGGCGACGGGGAAAGCCGGGACGCCTACCGCAAGACCCTGGTCGGCTATTTAACCGACCACCGGGGAAAACTGTCCGAAGACAGCCTGAAAAGATTGGGCCGGAATCCCCTTAGAATCCTTGACTCCAAAAATGAAGGCGACCGCGCGGTCGTGGCCGGCGCGCCCGAACTCATCGACAGCCTCAACGACTCCTCCCGGCGGTTCTTCGACGAACTGTTGGAAGGATTGGACCTCGCGGGCGTGGCCTACCGGATCAATCCGCGGCTGGTCCGTGGTTTGGATTACTACTGCCACACGGCGTTCGAATTCACGACCGGCGCGCTCGGCGCGCAAGGGGCGCTCGTCGCCGGGGGCCGTTACGACGGCCTGATCGAGCAAATGGGCGGGCCGCGAACCCCCGGCATCGGTTGGGCGGCGGGCGTGGAGCGGCTATCGATGATGATCGAAGAACCGCCGCTTCCCCCCCGCCCGATCGCCGTCATTCCGGTTGGAGCGGAACAATCGAACGAAGCCCTGGCCCTGACCCTCCGGTTGCGCCGGGCCGGGTTCACGGTCCATATGGGCTATTCCGGGAACATGGGAAAACGGATGAAGCGGGCCGACAAGGCGCGCGCCCGGGCCGCCGTTTTGTTGGGCGAGGACGAACTCGCCAACCGGTCGGCAACCGTCCGGGACATGGAGACGGGGGATCAGGCGACCGTGCCCCTCGCTTCGATCGAGGAGCATCTCGAACGGTATCGTTAATGGCCGAGCTTCATACAACACAAGGCAGGCCGTTCGTTCTCGGGGCCAACCACCGGTCCAGCTCCATGTCGCTGCGCGACAGGCTGGTGATCGAGGACGGGGCCCAGCCGGATTTCCTCGAAAAGCTTAAAGAAGAAGGCCTCGATCAGGCGCTGGTGTTATCGACGTGCGACCGGATCGAGATCCAATCCGTCCACCCCGACCCCGAAGGCGCGGCGCAAACCGCTCTCCGCCTGCTTGCGAAACAGGGGGAAATGACGCCCGATGAACTCGACGGTCACTTCTATACGCTCAAAGACGATGACGCCTTGCGTCACATCTTCGCCGTTCCGGCATCGCTCGACAGCCTGGTGATCGGCGAGACCCAGGTGCTCGGACAGGTGAAGGCCTGTCTTAAAACATCGCACAGGGCCGGACTCCTCGGCCCCGAGTTGGACGCCATCGCCCAGGCGGCGCTCAAGGCGTCGAAACGGGTCCGCGCGGAAACGGAAATCGGGCGTCGGCCCGTCTCCATTTCCACCGCTGCGGTTGGTGTGGCCCGGGACCTGCATGGAGACCTGGACCGCTCCGCGGGCCTTCTCATCGGCGGCGGCGATATGGGGGAAACGGTGGCCGAAGACATGTTGGCGGCGAACCTGGGCCGTCTCTGCGTCCTTCACCCCAAGGCGGCGCGCGCCGAGGCCTCGGCCCGGGCGCTGGACTGCCATTGGGCGCCGTTTGAGGGCCTTCCCGAGGCGCTCGCCGGAGCCGACATCGTTTTGGCGTCCCTGGGGACGCGCCAATTCGTCGTCACCGGAGATATGGTCGCGGCGGCGCTGAAGAAACGCCGCAACAAGCCCATATTCCTGGTCGATGCGGGAATTCCAGGCGATATCGATCCGGCCGTCGAACGGTTCGACGGCGCTTTCCTGTATAATCTGGACGACCTGGAACGGGTCGCCATGGAGGGCCGCGCCATGCGCCGGTCGGTGTCGGGAAAAGCCTGGGACATCATCGATGCGGAAGTAGAGGCTTTTTTGAAAGCGACTGCGAAAAAGGAGAAGAAATAAAGTGAGCTTGGAAGAAAGCCTGACCCGTGTCGTCAACCGATACGGGGAACTTGGGAAAGCCCTGGCCAGCCCGGACGCTCCATCGAGCGGGGATTTCGCCCGCTTGTCCAAGGAATTCTCGGACCTGACGCCCATCGTCACCTCCATAACGGAACTTCGCGAGGCTCAAGCCGAAATGATGGACCTGGCGGACCTTATCGTGGATGCCGGAAGCGATCAGGACATGCGCGCCCTCGCCGAGGAAGAGTTCAAGGCCTTGAAGGAAAAAATTCCAGAGATGGAAAGCAGGGTGAAAGTCCTTCTCCTTCCCAGGGATGAAGCCGACGAAAAGAACGCCATCCTGGAGGTGCGCGCGGGCACCGGGGGCGACGAGGCGGCGCTGTTCGCGGCCAACCTGTTTCGCATGTATCAGCGGTTCGCCGAAGTAAACAGATGGAAGTTCGAGGTCATCAGCCATAACGATACGGGCATCGGGGGATGCAAGGAAGCCGTGGTTTCCGTTTCGGGAAAGGGCGTTTTCGCGCGCCTGAAATATGAATCCGGGGTGCACCGGGTGCAAAGGGTTCCCGCCACCGAATCCAGCGGCCGCATCCACACCTCGGCGGCGACGGTCGCGGTCATGCCCGAGGCCGAGGACGTGGACATCAAGATCGAGGACAAGGACCTGCGTATCGACGTGTTCAGGGCCAGCGGCCCCGGCGGCCAGTCGGTCAACACCACCGACAGCGCCGTGCGCGTGACCCACCTTCCCACCGGCATCGTCGTTTCCCAGCAGGATGAAAAATCCCAGCACAAGAACAAGGCCAAGGCCATGAAGGTTCTCCGCGCCCGTCTTTACGAACACAAACGCCAGGCCCTGGACGCCGAAAGGGCGGCGGCCAGGAAAAGCCAGGTCGGGTCCGGGGACCGTTCGGAGCGTATCCGCACGTATAACTTCCCCCAGGGCCGGGTGACCGACCATCGGATCAACCTGACCCTGCATAAACTCGACCGCATCATGGATGGCGATCTGGACGAACTCGTCGACGCCTTGACGGCCGAAGACCAGGCCCGGCGCTTGACGGAAGTTGAATGACCCCCGGCGCAACCCTCGGCGCGGCGTATAGGGACGCGCGCCGGCGTCTCGCCGGCGCGGGAATAGACACGGCCAGGCTCGACGCCAGGATTCTCGTTTCCTTCGCCCTCGGCGGCCCGCCGACGTTGGTGCTGAGCGAACCGGACAGACGTTTGAGCGGCCCGGAAAGGGACCGTCTCGCCCGCCTGGTGAACCGGCGGGAAAGCCGAGAACCCATGGCCCATATCGTCGAGGCCAAGGAGTTTTGGTCCTTGGCGTTCCGGGTCGGGCCGGACACGCTCATCCCCAGGCCCGATTCCGAAACCCTGATCGAAGCCGTCCTGAAATATTTTCCGGATCGTGGAAAACCTTACGCCATCCTTGATTTCGGCACGGGCGGCGGATGCCTTCTTCTCGCCCTGTTGAGCGAATACGGCGCATCGCGGGGAACGGGCGTCGATATAAGCGGCAAGGCCCTCGGCGTGGCCGGGGAAAACGCGGAATCCTTGGGGCTGGCGGGGCGCGCCTCTTTTTCCCGAAGCGACTGGGGTGACGAAGATTTGGGGGGACGTTACGACATCATCGTTTCCAACCCTCCCTATATCCCGGAAGCCGATATCGCGGGGCTCGCCCCGGAAGTCTCGATCTTCGAGCCCCGCTTGGCGCTCTCGGGCGGCGAGGACGGGTTGGCGTGTTACAGGGCCCTCGCCCCACGCCTTTCCTCACGGCTTGCAAAGGGCGGTCTGGCCTTCCTGGAGATCGGCGAAGGCATGGCCGGGGATGTTTCTTCTCTGCTTCGCGGGCATGGTTTGAGGACCGTAGAGCGGATCAAGGATCTTTCGGGGGTTGAGCGATGCCTCGTGGCCGGGGAGGAAGAATGAAGAATGTTGAAAAAAAAGGTTGGAATAAGGGCGCTTCCCCATTACTTTCATTTATAAGGGTGGTCGTAAGAGACCACGGGTTTCCGCGCCAGGGCGCTTTTTTCGGTTCCGTTGGCGGCGTAGAAATCGATAGCTTTCTTCCCTCAGGCCATGGCCGAATGGATTAAGAGCCGACAGTACGGACATCGACGTCTGCGCTGTTTAGGACGTAGCCGGGAAGACCACTCAAAGTCATAGAACGCAGGTGTCATGAAACACGGTTCCAATCCTAGGCGGGCACGTTCCCGTGGTAACGGCAAACGGCCTCCTTCAAGGGGCAGCAACAGCTTCGAGAGCAGCGGTCCCGAGACCAAAATCCGTGGATCTGCTCAACAGGTTCACGACAAATATCTGGCCTTGGCGCGAGACGCCGGATCGGCGGACGACCGCATAGCCGCGGAAAGCTATCTGCAATACGCCGACCACTATTATCGGATCATCCAGGAACAGCGGAACGCCCAGGAGCAAAGGAACTCTTCACGTAACGCCCAAGGGCGTGGAGGGCGCGAGCGCCATCAGGGGCCCAAGCCCGAAGCCGGCCCCGAAACCCCAAGCCCCAAAAACGAGCGCACGCGTGAGGAAAAAACCGCGGCGCCCGATTCGGGCCCGGATTCCGCTAAGGAAGAAGAACAGCCTTCGAAAAAAGATAAACCGGAATCGCCTGAAGCCGCGGCTTAGAGAACGATTTCATCGCCCGGACGGATCGTCCCGCCCTCGATCACTCTGGCGTAAACCCCCATGTCGATGTTGCCGAATCCCGACTTCAGGGCCTTGACCAGGTTCATGTCGCGTTCGCCCGTCGCCGGATCGACGTTGATGGCGGCGCAACGGTCTATGCGCTGCGTGACCCGAAGGCGGGCCCCGCCGATGGTGATCTCGCGGCCCAGCCAGCCGAACTCGGCCCAGGGCTCGGCCCCTTCGATCTGAACGTTGCCCCGGAAGCGGACCGGGTCGATTTCCTGTCCCGCCACCCGTTCGAGATCCCTGACGGAAGCGAGGTTTATCAGGGACAGGACGGCGTTTTTGTGATCGGAAAACATGTGCTCCCCGGGACTTTCGACCAGACGCGGTTTCCCGCCCGCCTCGGCCTGCATATAGGCCGAGAAAAAGTCCTCGATCAAGGCCCGCCCCACCGGGGTGGTGATGTTCCCTCCGGCCAGCTTTTTCCCGTCGCGCAAGACCGAAAGCGTACCGGCCGCCTCGTCGAACCGGGTGGTCAGCGTCGCCAGGCGGGCGTTGCGCATGAGCATGAGGAAGCTCGTTTTCGGAAGCCATTCCGGGTTGTCGGGGTCGATCCGGGTCGAGGCCCGGGCCAGGGCGAATCGCCGGTCGAAGGGCACGCCCCGGCCTGGCGTCAGTTCGACGGAGTCCAACTCCTCGGCGCTCAATCCCTTTACGGGATAGCGGTGGATATGGGCGGCTATCATGGTCATGGCGGGACTCTCGAAGTTTTGGAGATACCTGTCAAGATAGAGCCTGTCATGATGCAGGGCGCGTGATGAACGGCAAACCCCAACTGGGCCAAACGGCCCCGCCGAATAATTTCGGCGTGAGCCAACTGGGCCGCTGAGGCCCCGCCGAATAATTTCGGCGTGAGCCAAGGGCGCGAACGCGCCCGCCCGGCGCTTGAGGGACCTTAAACCCTTAACTACGCCCGCCCGGCGCTTGAAGGGCGATTCTACGCCAATATTAAAGTTGGCGCGAAAGGGTCTTGCGCCTGGGATTGCTTCACCCATATCAAGCAAGTAACCTGATCCTTGGAAGGGTTTCTGGGCGGCCTTAGAGCATGAAAGAGGTTGAGGGAAAATGGAATTTGAAAAGTACACCGAGCGGTCGCGCGGGTTCATTCAATCGGCGCAAACCCTGGCTCTCCGTTCGAGCCACCAGCAACTAACGCCCCTCCACCTTCTCAAGGTGCTTCTCGACGACAAGGAAGGCTTGGCGGCGAACCTGATAAACGCCTCGGGGGGCGACGCAAAAAAAGCCCTGAGCGACACGGAAGCGGATTTGGCCCGGTTGCCCAAGGTCGAAGGGGCCGGGGCCGGTCAGGTCTACATCGCCCCCGAGACGGCCAAATTGTTCGAACAGGCCGAACGGGTTTCCGAGAAGGCGGGAGACGGCTTCGTTACCGTCGAGCGGATTCTTTTGGCCCTGGTGCTGGCCGCGGGAACGCCGGCGGGCAAGATCATGGCCGGGGCGGGCGTTACGGCCCAGAACCTGAACCGGGCCATCGAAGACCTGCGCAAGGGGCGCACGGCCGATAGCGCCACGGCGGAAGACCAGTATGACGCCCTGAAAAAATACGCCCGCGACCTCACGGAAGACGCCGCGGAAGGGAAGATCGATCCGGTTATCGGGCGGGACGAGGAAATCCGCCGCACCATCCAGGTGCTTTCGCGCCGGACCAAGAACAATCCCGTCCTCATCGGCGAGCCCGGCGTCGGGAAGACGGCCATCGTCGAGGGCCTGGCCATCCGTATCGTCAAGGGGGACGTCCCCGAAGCGCTGAAGGACAAAAGGCTGATGGTCCTGGACCTGGGCGCCTTGGTGGCCGGCGCGAAATTCCGCGGCGAGTTCGAGGAACGCTTAAAAGCGGTCTTGAACGAGGTGACGGCGTCGAACGGCGAGATCGTCCTGTTCATCGACGAGATGCACACCCTCGTCGGGGCCGGGGCCGCCGAAGGAAGCATGGACGCCTCGAACCTGCTCAAGCCCGCGCTCGCGCGCGGCGAGATGCATTGCGTCGGCGCGACGACGCTCAACGAATACCGCAAATACGTCGAAAAGGACGCGGCGCTGGCCCGCCGGTTCCAACCGGTCGTGGTCTCGGAGCCGACGGTGGAAGACACCATTTCCATCCTTCGCGGGATCAAGGAAAAATACGAACTCCATCACGGCGTCAAGATCACCGACGCCGCCCTGGTCGCCGCCGCCACCCTTTCCCACCGCTATATTTCGGACCGCTTCCTGCCGGACAAGGCCATCGATCTGGTCGACGAGGCATCGAGCAGCCTGCGCATGGAGGTCGACTCCAAGCCCACGGAACTCGACGAACTGGACCGGCGGATCCTGCAGCTCAAGATCGAACGCGGGGCCTTGAAGAAGGAAAACGACACGGCGTCCCGCGACCGGCTGGAAAAGCTGGAAAAGGAACTGGCGGAGCTGGAGGAACATTCAAAGGTCCTCACCGACCGGTGGACGTCCGAGAAGACGGCGCTCGCCGATGCGACGAAACTGAAGGAACAACTCGACCAGGCGCGCATCGCCTGCGAAATAGCCATGCGCGAAGGCGATCTGAACAAGGCCGGCCAACTTCAATACGACCTCATTCCGAAGCTCGAACAACAGCTCAAGGAAGCCGAAGAAGACGGGGACCGCGGTCTTCTGGAAGAGGCGGTGACCAACGAACACATCGCCTCGGTGGTGTCGCGCTGGACGGGCATTCCCGTCGACAAGATGCTCCAAGGCGAACGCGAGAAGCTTCTCGACATGGAACGCTCCCTGCGCCAGCGCGTCGTCGGCCAGGAAGAGGCGCTCGCCGCCGTCGCCAACGCCGTGCGCCGGTCGCGCGCCGGGTTGCAGGACGCGTCGCGGCCCATGGGCTCGTTCCTGTTCTTAGGGCCCACGGGGGTCGGCAAGACCGAACTGACCAAGGCCCTCGCCGAATTCCTGTTCGATGACGAAAGCGCCATGGTCCGCATCGACATGTCGGAATATATGGAAAAGCACGCCGTCGCCCGGCTGATCGGCGCGCCGCCCGGCTATGTGGGGTATGACGAAGGCGGCGCCCTGACCGAGGCGGTCCGGCGCAGGCCCTATCAGGTCATCCTGTTCGACGAGATCGAAAAAGCCCACCCGGACGTTTTCAACGTGCTCTTGCAGGTTCTCGACGACGGACGGTTGACCGACGGCCAGGGCCGGACGGTGAATTTCAGCAACACGCTGATTGTTTTAACCTCGAACCTGGGCGGGGAAATCCTCGCCGCCCAGGAAGAAGGTCACGATTCCATTGAGGTCAGGGGCCAGGTGATGGAGATCGTCCGCGCCGCCTTCCGGCCGGAATTCCTCAACCGCGTGGACGAGATCATCCTTTTCCACCGCTTGTTCCGCGAACACATGGACGCCATCGTCGATATCCAACTGGAACAGCTCCGCGCCCTGTTGGCCGATCGCAAGATCGAGATCGATCTCGATGGGCGCGCGCGCGCCTGGCTGGCCGACGCCGGATACGATCCCGTATACGGGGCCAGGCCCTTGAAACGGGTGATCCAGCGCTCCCTGCAAAATCCGCTGGCGGGCCTTATCCTCGAAGGCGCGGTGGCCGAGGGCGAAACGGTCGCCGTCTCGGCCCACGAAGGCGGCCTTCTGATAAACGGCAAGCGGGCCGAAGCGGCTTAATCCACGGCGGTGACCACAGTCTCGGGCTTGGTCTCAAATTAAGTAGGGTGTCCCCGTAACTCGCCCAAGTGGCATAAGCTGATTGAGAAATCTGATGGATGTCCTGTACTTTTTGAAAGAGCGCACCGGGTTCATTCGCCGATATTACGACACGGCGGCGGAGTCGTTTCGTGAAACCATCCGCAAGATTGAGGCAGGGGAAACGCCATTCAACGATCCTCCATACAGTGAAGATGGCGAGCCGCCGTTCCTGAGCGAATGGCTTGAAGCGGATACCGGACTCGACGTGTCGGGCCGGACGTGTATTTCAATGCTGTCAGCGTCGCTTCAGCTCTATTTCAGAACATGGGAACGCGAACTTGGGATCACCTGGGATGACGGTGAGCGCAAGAAAGCATTCAAGAAGGGATTCCTCGGCGGGTATCGCGCCTGCTTTGGCCAAGTGTTGAAGCTCTCATGGGATGACTGCTCCGCGAACTTGGATCTTATCGAACAAGTGGTGCTTGCACGGAACCGCGATCAACATCCGGACAGCATCTCAACAATGCGCGTAACACATGCCTACAAAGACCGGAAAGAGCGCGGGCGATTGTTTTTTGTCAGCGAGGTCGAGCACAATATGTACGATGACCCTGCGATGGCGGATATATCCTGGATGAATCCATCGGTACATGTCTCGCGCAAATTGTTATTCGAGGCGCTTGAGCAGGTCGAGACGTTGGCAGAGTGGCTGGAACCGCGCGTGTTTGAAGCCAAGTATGGGCGATGACGGCGCGGGACACGATTGGCACCGCGCACCGCCAGCTTACCGGGATCATTGGTGAGGATAAGATCGAGCCGTTAGAAGTAGCCGTTGAAGTTGAACGGCTCCGGCAGGAATGGCGGCCGAAAGACGTTCGCATCGTACTTCTTGCCGAATCGCACGTCTGGACATCTCTCACAGAGCTTGACCGCAGGGTCCGTGTACCGG
>VAPH01062889.1_pt1 | contig 11769 bp, 13 predicted proteins | sample 3393861 | NCBI WGS metagenome assembly VAPH01 (sample SAMN08290439, study PRJNA428436) | hydrothermal vent metagenome | isolation source: Deep-sea hydrothermal vent chimney | place: Atlantic Ocean: South-mid Altantic Ridge | reverse complement strand
GCCTCAAGGTCCTGGACAATCATTTTGCGTGCCTTGAACCGATCCAGGCCCTGGTAATTTTTCGGGAGTGTTGTTTCCAGGTCTTGATGTTTAACGCCGGGCAACAGTTCTATTTCAGATTCTTTTAATATGCAGGCATTGTGATCAAGCACGTTAATCATGGGTAATTTGTGACGTTTGCCCATTTCATAATCATTAAAATCATGGGCCGGGGTAATTTTCACGCAACCGGTACCGAATTCCGGATCCACGTAATCATCAGTGATAATCGGAATCTGGCGATTAGTCAACGGCAGGGTGACGGTTTTGCCAGCTAAATGTTTGTAGCGGTCGTCATCAGGATGAATGGCAACCGCGGTATCACCGAGCATGGTTTCAGGGCGCGTGGTGGCAACGACCAAAAAACCACTGCCGTCAGTCAGGGGATAACGCATGTGCCAAAGATGGCCGTTCTCCTCTTCTGAAATAACTTCAAGGTCGGAGACCGCGGTGTGTAGCACCGGGTCCCAGTTCACCAGGCGTTTGCCACGGTAAATAAGATTTTCTTCATAGAGACTGACGAAAACTTCGTTGACGGCTTTCGACAAACCTTCGTCCATGGTAAAGCGTTCCCGCGACCAGTCCAGGGACGAACCCATGCGGCGCAGCTGGCCCGTGATGGTATTGCCTGAGTGTTCTTTCCAGTCCCAGACTTTTTTAATGAATTCTGTTCGGCCAAGATCGTGACGGGTTTTGCCCTCGGCATTAAGCTGTCGTTCCACCACCATTTGGGTGGCGATGCCCGCGTGGTCGGAGCCCGCCTGCCACAAGGTATTATTGCCTTTCATGCGGTGGTAACGGATCAGGGTATCCATGATGGTATTGTTAAAACCATGACCCATGTGCAGGCTGCCCGTGACATTGGGCGGGGGAATCATGATGCAGTAGGGCGCGCCTTTTCCAGAAGGGGTGAATACACCGTTTTGCTCCCAGCTGGCATAGAGTTTTTGTTCTATGGTGCCGGGGTCATAGGTCGTGGCCAGGGTTGGTTCTGTCGGGGTTGTTTGTTTATCTTCGCTCATACTCGCATTATATTTATTAAATATTAAATAACTACGGGTTTTATGCCCCGTAGCTCACTGCAAACTGAACGAAGGAGAAGTTTTGGATGACACGCTATGAATACATCCTTGTACGCTCGGCGGCAGCGTCCATGCTGCCAACGGTCATCCAAAACTTCTCCTTCGTTCAGTTTAATACCCCGTCACTTTGGGGTTATTTATTTATTCTGTCACCATAAAGAACGGGAAAGGCTTGCCTTTCCCGCGTCAGCAGCGATTAATTTCATTGTTTAACTTTCGTCATTCTCGCTTTTTGTTGCTGCTTTCGCCAGCTCTTTGACCAATAAATCCCGTAACCGGTTGATGGTGGCGATATCCAGCCCTTCCAGTCCCTGTTTGCGCATTTCAATATTGAGCCTGGCCGCAACCTGGATGGCAATATTTCGTGCCTGTTGCGGATCAGGTGACCGGAATTCAATTGTATCTAACGCACTTGCATCCAGGAGCTCCGCGCCAAGATGATTTTCAAGCTGATCTTCTGGTAAATCTTCAGCCACATCTTCCAGTACCGGTATATCTTCCCAACGAATATCATTGAGCTCGGGATCTGCCTGATCTGCCTGATCAGGTTGACTCGTTTCGTCGGCCAGATCATCCTGATTTTCATCGCTAATTTTTACGCCTGGTAACAACTCCAGACCTTCAAATATGTCTCCCGTTTCACCGCTGACCAGTTTAACCTGATCAGGGACGGTATCCAGTTCAATTGATTCGTTATCGTTAAAATTGTCGTCATTGGTGCCAGGGTTTTCCGGTACTGGCCCGGCAGGTTGTTTTTTTTCGGGTTCGGTGCCAGCCCGGGAATGCAAGTCGATATCGGATAATTCATTCTTTGTAAGATCTTGTAACGAACTCAACACTTCTTCCAGTGTCCGTTTCGTGGAAGGTTTGTGTTCAGCCTTGGCTTTGGACCTGGTTTTAGTCTTGGCCCTGGTCTTAGTCTTAGTCTTTATAAATTTCTTTTTTATCATATCAGATGTGGTGCGTTTCCAGTTCGTAACCGCGGTCACGATAAAAACGATATCGTTCCCGTGCCTCCAGTTTTTCTGACTCACTACCACCGACAATTTCTGCCACGCGATCAAAACTGGAAAAGAAATCAGGCGAAGTGCCGGCAAGATTAATCAAGACATCATGAATTGTTTCTGGCGGCTGAGTTTTGCCAATGACAATAGGGTCATTGTTAGTATTTTCGTTTGTACCGTGAGGCAAAAAACTACCCGGTTGAAAGGTCCATAATAAGCCATCCATTTTGTTGATCAGGGATTGATTATCCGCGTAAATGAATACTTTGTAACCTTGAGAGTATACTTTTTGGGTCAGGCGACAGGCAAATCCGGATTTGTTTTTTCCGTCTTCATTATCAAGTAAATAAAAATCGATTTTTGTCATGATCTCAAGCCTGGGGCTTTGCTCTCGTTATAATGTACTGGCTTAACAGCTGCACGGGTCGACCGGTTGCGCCTTTTAGTTTGCCTTTTTTCCAGGCGGTACCGGCGATATCCAGATGGGCCCAGGTATAATCCCTGGTGTAACGGGATAAAAAGCAGGCAGCGGTGATTGTACCGGCTTCCCGGCCACCAATGTTGGCCATATCAGCAAAATTACTATCCAGTTGGCTCTGGTAAGCCTCCCATAATGGTAACTGCCAGGCACGATCGCGAGTGATTTGGCCGGCCTGGAGCAAGTCCTTGATCAGGCTTTCATCATTACCCAGAAGACCCGTTGCCTGACTGCCCAGGGCCACCACTACCGCGCCCGTCAGTGTGGCAATATCTATAATAACTGCAGGCTTGAATTTTGCGGCATAGGTGAGGGCGTCACACAGGATTAATCGACCCTCGGCATCCGTGTTCAGGATTTCAATGGTTTGACCAGACATACTGGTGACCACATCACCCGGCTTGTTGGCATCGCCATCGGGCATATTCTCAGAGCTGGGCACGATGCCAACCAGGTTGATGGGACATTTCATTTCGGCAATGGCTTGTACGGTACCAAAAACACTGGCACTGCCACACATATCAAATTTCATTTCATCCATGGCACCGGCGGGGTTCAGGGAAATGCCGCCGGCATCAAAGGTAAGGCCTTTGCCAACCAGTACCACGGGCTGTTCGGATTTTGCGCCGCCCTTGTATTCCATAACAATTAATTTGGCGGGCTGGCGAGATCCACGGGATACGGACAGCAGGGCGCCCATGCCCAGTTTTTCCATTTCTGCTTCTTCCAGTATCGTGGTGGTGATGGGTAATGCTTTAGCCAGCGCCAATGCCTGGTCTGCCAGGTAAGTTGGATTACATATATTGCCAGGTAGATTACCCAGTTCCCTGGCCAACGAGACGCCACGGCCAATGGCGATACCCCGGCTTAGTGCCGCCTGCGCTGATTTTGGGTCGAGGGCGCTGTCGAAACTGAAACCAATTCGAGCAGGTTGGGGGGCTTCATTTTTCTTTTCAGACCTGTCCGACTTGAGTGCATCGAACCGATACAGGGCGTTGTAAGCAGCAACAACGGCCTGCTCCAGGTAAACGCCGGGGTTATCTTTACCTTGATCGTGATCTGGAGATACCAGCTCAGGCAAGGTGACAATGACATGTTTGATATTTGACCGGCAAGACTGGCTAATGGCCTTGTGACACACCTCCTGGTATTCGGTTAGGCCAAATTTACCCTGCTTGCCACAACCTATCAGCAGAATACGTTGTGCCCTGATGCCAGAAATTTCTGGTATTAGTAGTGTTGCACCTTTTTTACCATCCAGCTCCCCCTGGTCGATTAATGATGTCAGTTTGCCATCACAAGCTTGATCAATTTTTTGGGCCGGGGGGCTTAGTTTGCGTTTGTCAAAAACAGCCAGGACCAATAAGTCGCATAACTGGTCTGTCAGTGCGTCGGTGACGAGCTCAATTTCTGTATTTGGTATTGTCAAAATCTGGGTTTCCGTCTGTGTTATTGTTGCCGGGTCGACCGGGGTTTGTTGATTGTCCGATGCTTACCCGGTAATTGTCAAAACGTATAGCATTTATAGACAGGTGGTTTATCTTGCTTGGCCGAGCACTATTTCGCGAATCTGCATTAACGACAATTTTTATTGCCGGCGTATTGCTGTTCATGATTATTTTTGCCGGTTTAACCGAGGCCCTGGGCCAGGCTGCCCTGGGCAAACAAACCGGTGAACTTGCCCTGAAGATATTCGGGCTGGAGATAATCCGGACCACAGACACGTTGCTGCCACTATCGCTTTTCCTGGGCGTGCTGCTGACAATGAGCCGCTGGTACCGGGACAGCGAGGTGACCGCTCTCGAAGCCTGTGGCCTGAGCCTGTTCAATTTATGGCTCGCACTCCTGGTGTTGGCCAGTGTATTTGCTGTGGTTGTGAGTTTTTTATCTTTTTATTTCTCCCCCATGGCGGCTCGCCTGGTGGATATTGTCAAAACAGAAGCACGCAGCAGTGGCGCAATAGTGGTTGGTTTGCGCGCAGGTATTTTTCATACTGGTTCTAATAACAGTGTTTATTACGTAGAGGGCCTGAAGAAACCAGCAAACAGCGAGGAAAAGCAATTTTCAGGCGTGTTTGCCCGGGCTGGAATAGGGTCAGGCCAGCTTGTGGTTGAAGGCGGCAAGTCAGGTATTGTCGTTGCCGAGACCGGTCGCCGAGGTGTTGATGGCAATACTGGCGCCAATGTCCTGATTCTGGAAAATGGCCATTACTATGAAGGTACGCCGGGACAGAAGGCGATGCGCGTGTTTGCCTTTGATGAGTATTCGGCCGCCTTAACCAAGGCACCGGCCAGGATTTCAAGTGGGGTAGATGCCGTGCCAACGGACAAATTATTTAGCATAAATAAACCTGCCTATGTCGCAGAATGGCATTGGCGGCTGGCGCGTCCCATTGCCCTGTACTTGCTTGTTACCCTGGCCATGGTGCTGGCCTACACCAACCCGAGACAAAGCCGGTTTGGCAGTATGTTCCTGGCCTTGTTAGTATTTTTTCTTTACAGCAATTTACTGGGCGTTTTTGCTGGCATGTTAAATAGCGGAAAAATACCCGGATACTTCGGCCTTTGGCCAGTCCACGGGATATTTTCAATTTTTGCCGCCTACGCCTTCTGGCGCCGACAACATCACTTGCCCCTGTTTTCACTGGAATGGCTATTGCCGAAAAGAGCAAGTTTTGGGAAATAAACAATGCGTTTAATTGATCAATATATTTATCGAAATGTTATTTACGGTATCTTGTTGGTGTTGTCAGGCTTAAGCTTGTTACTGGCCTTCATGTATTTGATTGATAACCTGGAGCAACTGGGCAAGGCCAATTTCGGCATTCTTGAGCTCGTCATTTTCATCACCCTGAGTCTGCCAAAAAAACTCTACGAATTATTTCCCGCCATTATTTTATTGGGCACGACTCTTGGCCTGTCTTATCTTGCTGCCGGCTCTGAATTAACGGCCATGCGGGCCGCCGGGGTATCTGTTGGCCGAATTGCCCTGGCTGCGACGAAGGCCGGGTCAGTTTTTATAGCACTTGCCGTGGTGCTGGGTGAGTGGGTTGTGCCCTATAGTGAGGGCATCGCCCAACGGGGGCGTGCCGAAGCACTGCAAATCAGTTTTCATGACAAGTATAGCGGGCTTTGGTTAAAGGATGGTCAGAGCTTCATCAACATTGGTGAGGTTTTACCGGACCGAAGCCTGCGCAACATTACCCTCTACAAATTTGATCATAACCGTCAGTTGGTTCAGACGCTGTATGGCGCCAGCGCCAGGTATAAAAACAAGGGCTGGATAATACAGGATGCACGTTTCAGTCGGATAACAGCCAAGGATCACGCAATTAAAAATATTAAGGTCAAAAAGCAGAAAACATTGGCCTGGGATACGGTGTTAACACCAGAAAATCTTGCTGTATTTACCGTTCGACCTGAAGGTATGTCGGCATTCCAGCTTTATAAGTATATCGATCATTTGAAGCAAAACCTGCAACGAACGGGACGGTTCGAGCTGACCTTCTGGAACAAGGTGTTGATGCCCCTGGCGAGTTTTGTCATGTTAATGTTGGCCATTCCCTTTGTGTTCAGTCGTGATCGTGCCAGTGGTATCGGTCAGCGCCTTTTTATAGGCATTGTCATTGCCCTGGCCTTTAATTTTTTAAATTTAATCACAGGTTATACGGCATTAATAATCGGTATCTCGCCATTCTTTGGCGCAATGATTCCCATTTTGTTATTTTCAGGAATTGCGGTCTGGCTTTTTGTACGGGCTGCCTGATTAGAACAAGTTTGACAAAATCATCCTTGTTCGTTCGCGAATAATTTCTTTGTATAGAATTTATTCGAATACGTTTATTTATGACAAAACTACTGTTAGTCTTCGGTCGGACATGTCTTTGATAGGAGTCAATGGCAGTAATCCAAATAACACTTTTAAAAGGGAAAAATCATGAAAAAAAACAATAAATTAAATATCGCGATTCTAACAGCAGCTCTCCTGCCAATGCCGGTTTTTGCCGCAACGACGATTGGCCTGGAAGTTACCAACTACCAGGCAACAGGTCAGGATACCGTGTTGGGGTCAGAGTTTGATACCGCACCCTTTGATAACCAGGTGCTTGAGTATGACGCACAGGCCAATTTTACTTTAATGGCGGCCCACAATAATTTACGTTTTTCATTTCTGAATTATGTGGCAGATACCAGCGAGGGTAATCCTGATTCGCCAAACTACCAGTTTGCACTGGATCATCCAGATTCCGATTATGGCACATATAACACAATGGACGCTGATGGCAAGTTAGCATTACAAATAGTGGACTTTGGTTATGCCACACCGATAAGTAATTCATTGTCCTACACAGTGGGTGCACGTTATGTGAATTACTCAAACTCAGTCGATGCAAATGTTGATAATGGCGGCTCGATTGTCGAAGTGACTGCCAAGAGTGCATTACTTGGGTTTCGTTTTGGCCTTGACCAGAATTTTTCACTGGGTGCCGGTTTTGGGCTCGAAGTTGGCGCTGCACTGTCCTTGTTAACGGGCACCAATGAGTATAAACATACTGACACTGGTAACAATTACCAACGAAAGCTAAAAAGCAACACGGTAGTGCCGGGTTTTGAGGCCGGTGTTAAGGGTACCTGGTCATATTTGAAAAATGGCAAGATTTGGCTGGGTTATGACATTATCCGTTTTCAACGCCTGGCCAGTAACCAGATATTTGTGGACGATGTTAATGAAGCCACCCAGGTTCAGGACGGGATTGATGCCGGTTTTCAGGGGTTCAAATTGGGTACGAGCTGGACTTTCTAAGGCTGGACACGCTTTTTGTTGCAATAGATGTGGCGGGCTGTTTATGGCCCGCCATTTTTTTAACTCAAGGGCATCCGCCTTGCGATCCTTAATATTCACTGATTGGTAGTTTGCAGTCTGGCTGTTTGCCCGGACCGCCTAGGATTATTTACTTTGGCCGTTACCAGAGTCGTCCCGGGCCTTTCGTTTCTTCAGCAGGATAAGATGGGTGCTGGTCAGACGATCATGCCAGCTCAGGCCATCAGGGTCCCACAGGATCGAAAAATAACCCAGGCCCAGAAGCAACCAGGACAAAATGGCCAGACAAAAACGGCCCGAGGCGACTGGCCAGCTGACAGCCTCATTATCCAGATTGAGTAGCCTGATTTTCCAGGCCCGCATACCGAGGGTTTGGCCGCCATGGGTCCAGAACCAGCAAAAGAAAAGGTAGGCAATGGTCAGCAAAAGCACCCGGAATGCTAATAGTTCATATTGAGCAGTTGGCGGGCGACCGAGAACAGGTACGATCATAAACCCGGCAACCATAAACAGGGCAAACAGGGCCAGGCTGTCATAAATAATCGCACCCAAGACCCGGCCGAGGCCGGCACGGCCTGATTTTGGTTGTGTTTGTGCCTGTTTCATGGACGCACCGTAATCAGGCGACGCGGTGATGTCAAAAAACAGTGGTAGTGATTTTTTTCCCAAGTTGTGCACATTTGTCGAAAATGGCAAATTAAATAAAAATAATCAGGATTATATTTGCAATCAATATTAGAGAATCGTTAAGTTATTGTTTTTAAATATTTATTAACTTGCACAAATTTTGTTCAATTTAACGGATAGTGTTTTGTTTCCCGGCATTGAGACCGGCAATGCTGATTTGTACACAAAGTTATCCACAGGGATTGTGAACAAAAAATTCTCAAATAATCGGACGTTAACTCGAAATTTAATCAGCTACTGACAAAGAAATTAGCAGTTTAGTGGCTAAATTCGAATGGTACGCTATCGACTGCACGGGTTTTTGTGACCTTGTCTTGAACTGTTGCCTCTAACCTGTAATTGCCCGGTGGGTCTGATTTGTCGAGGATAATAAACAGGGTTGGATAGGCGATTGCAAAAACTGAATCCTTTGGGGCCGGGCCAGAACCAAGGGCATAACCGTCTTCAGCGAACAAAACAGACCCGTCTGGTTTATAGAGCTTCCAATCGACCTCAAATTGGTAACGATCCGCATGAGCGCCTGTTATGCCTTCTACAGTTGCCTCTAATATGCACAACGCCGTACTCGTGCCGCAGACAAGCTTCTGGAGGACGTGGTCGCGGTTATAAGCCCGTGCCAAGCCTTGTTCCGGGGTGTCATGCCTTAATTCTCAATTCTCAATTTCTCGGGCGGGCGGCGGGGGGGTTGGTAAATATGTTGCTGCTTATATTCGGCTTTTTTTGGGCCGCGATTTAATTTAATCCAGCTTCTAATTCCGCGATCAATGGCAGTATTTTGACCTTTAGATCCCGCGCATCAATTGGGCCGATGTGTTTGTATTTGATGATGCCCTTGCGATCCACCAGGAAGGTTTCGGGTACACCATATACACCTAAATCTATGCCAATTCGGCCATCCAGATCACTGAGGCTCATTTCGTAGGGGTCGCCCATGGTGCCCAGAAATTTAACCGCATCAGCGCGTTTGTCTTTGTAGTTTAGCCCGATGAGTCGTACCCGCCCCTGGCGTGATAATTCCATGAGTAATGGATGTTCCTGGCGACAAGCAACACACCATGAAGCCCAGATATTGAGCAGGTAGGGGCGACCTAACAGGTCCTGGGTGCTGATTGTTTTTACCGGGACGTGGATCCGTGGGGCGCTGAAGACTGGCATGGCTTTGCCCACCAGGGGCGAAGGGATTTTGCGGGGATCCAGCGACAGGCCGCGCCACAGGAAAAGCCCCAGCACGAAAACTAAAAAAAGCGGGATCAGGAATAATTTATTTTTCATAGATTTGGCATGGCTTTGGTAAAAATTTGAGCAAGTAAGCAGGTCTGGCGGATGCTGGCGCGGCTAGTTTAGCCAGCATCATGTGCTGCTACATTTTTGATTGTGCGGCTTTTTCTTTGGCTCGTTTCATGGCGTCGGCGACTTCCGGGGGCATGTAGTTTTCATCATGTTTTGCCAGTACTTCACTGGCAGTGAACATGTAATCGTCATCCAGCTTGCCCTGGGTGATCACGCCCTGACCTTCACGGAATAAATCAGGCAATATACCGACGTAACTAACCGGGATTTTCTTATTATTGTCAGTCACTATGAATTCTACTAGTAAAGTCTTGGTGCTTTTTTTAATACTGCCTTTCTCTACCATCCCGCCAAGGCGAAAGGTTTTGTTAACCGGGGATTTGCCTGCGTAAACATCCGAGGGTGAATAGAAAAAAACCATGTTGTCCTGAAATGCATCCATGATTAACAGTGCCGCAACGGACACACCGATTACCGCGGTTAAAATAATGGCAAATTTCTTATGGCGTCGTTTCACTTTATTCACGCTCCTTCATTTTCAGTAATTCTCGCAACATTTGCAGTACTTTTTTATGTCTGCGCAGGGGCAAGACAATATTGAGAATAATAATAATTGCCGCCGCACCGTAAGCGGACCAGACGAACTTGCCATAACCGCCCATGGCAAAAAATTCTGCCCAGTTCATGGCTTGGTCCCTATTATATCCGCAATCCAGCTTTTATGGCGCTCCCGAATTAAAACCTCGGTACGCATGCGTATAAGTACCGCTGTGGCAAAGAATAAATGAAAACCAGCCGCATTTATCAATAAAGGCCATAACATCGATGGGTGTATTGACGGGGCGGATATCTTGGAGACAGAAGCAGGCTGGTGCAAGGTATTCCACCATTCCACGGAAAAGTGAATAATCGGGATATTGATTACCCCCACAAGGGCCAAAATCGCTGCTGCCCGGGCGGCTCGGCGTGGGTCGTCAATACTGGCCTGTAAAGCCATAAAGCCCAGGTAAAGAAACAACAATACAAGCTCTGAGGTTAGGCGTGCATCCCAAACCCAGTATGTGCCCCACATGGGTTTGCCCCAGATCGAGCCCGTGATTAAGGCGATTAAGGTAAAGGAGGCGCCAACAGGTGCGCAGGCCGTGGCTAGCATCTCTGAAAGCCGGGTTTTCCAGGCCAGGGCCACGGCGCCGGCGGTGGCCATGACCACGTAAACCAGCATCGACATCCAGGCCGAAGGCACATGGATGAACATAATGCGATAACTTTCACCCTGCTGGTAATCTGTGGGGGCAATAAACAGACCCATGATCAAACCAACAGCGAGGGTAATAGCCGTGGCCCAGGCAAACCAGGGGATCAGTTTTCCAGCTAATGGGTAAAAAACGACTGGTGCGGCGTATTTAGTAATATTCATTCGGGCTTACATTCATCCATCATATGAGTGTTCTGTTTATCGCAATATTGGCAATACAATTCAGGCATTTATTCGGCCCAGCCAATTTCCCGTCTAATCTCCAAACCTGGCCACATAGATTAATCCAGGGAGACCCGGACCGCAGCGGCTGCCGCAAAGGGGGCAAAAGTCAAAGACAAGGCAAGTAGCGCACCTAGTAAAGACAAATGAGCATCAGGGGAAAAGCCCTGGGCACTGGCGCTAATTGCACCTGCCCCGAAAATCAGCACCGGAGTATACAGGGGCAAAACAAGCAGCGAAACCAGCACCCCACCACCACGGAGACCGATTGTCAGGGCAGCGCCAATGGCGCCAATCAGGCTTAATATCGGGGTGCCAATGATTAAGGTCAGAAAACTGATGTAGATCATCTCTCCGGTCATATTCATTTGCATGGCCACCAAGGGCATCAGGATTACCAATGGTAAGCCTGTCAGTGTCCAGTGAGCGGCTATTTTGGCAAATATAATCAAGGTCAGCGGTTGTGGCGCCAGCACGATTTGTTCCAGGGAACCGGTTTCATAATCATGGCTGAACAACCGATCCAGGGAGATCATGGTGGCCAGCAGGGCGGCGACCCAGATTACGCCGGGCGCCATCAATTGGAGTTGATTGGGTTCGGGGCCCACACCCAGGGGGAACAGGCTGACGACAATAACGAAAAATACCAGTGGGTTGAGTACATCCGTGCTACGACGGGCAGCCAGACGGATATCGCGGACAAACAAGGCCCTGGCAACGGAGAACAAGCCGGTTTGCGGTTCTTTGTTGTCCATTTTATCCACGATCAATGTTGAGTTGCCGACTTTGGGCCAGGTTCAGGGCGTGATGGGAAGTGAGAATGGCCAGACCACCGTTTTTAATATGGTCAGAGACAATGCCTTCTAGCAAGGCGGTGCTATCTGCATCAAG
>VAPH01042425.1_pt1 | contig 11771 bp, 8 predicted proteins | sample 3393861 | NCBI WGS metagenome assembly VAPH01 (sample SAMN08290439, study PRJNA428436) | hydrothermal vent metagenome | isolation source: Deep-sea hydrothermal vent chimney | place: Atlantic Ocean: South-mid Altantic Ridge | reverse complement strand
TATTTGAGCAAAGCCCCTGGCTCCCTGAGCTGAAAGCTGCACAAACCGTAGCATGGCAGTTGCTTCACGGCGGTGAAGCAACTTATGACTAATATAATCCCCTGCATCCGGAGACCGGGTCTCTTTCCCGGCTTTTGTTTTAAACTCCTTACACTCACACTCAAAGCAGAAAACCGTATAACAAAACGTTTACTGTAGATGGCCTTTATTCCCGGCCCATGGTCGGAAATCCGGAGGTGAGAAGTGAAAAACATACTTGTGGTAGAGGACTCCGAATCAACCCGCTCCATGATGAGAACAATTATTGAGGACCTTGGAGAGGAGTATCATGTCTTTGAGGCAGGCACCGGGTTTGAGGCCCTCAAGATACTCCCTACCGAAAGTTTCAGCCTGATAATAACAGATATAAATATGCCTGATATAAACGGGATTGAACTGATTAACTTTGTAAAAACCACACCGCAATATAAAGACATACCAATGATTATTGTGAGCACTGAAAGGTCGGAAGAGGACAAGAAAAGGGGATTGGCACTTGGGGCGGAGGCCTATATTACAAAACCCTTCAGGCCTGAAGACTTTCAGGAGAAGATCCGGTTGGTTTTAAGTTTATGAATTCATCAAAAAAAGAGTTTATCTCAGAGGCGGAAGAATTACTTGAAGAAGCCGGGGGACACCTCCTCGAACTTCAGGAATCCGCTGAGACAGGGGCAAATCCCGACACTGTGAATGCCCTCTTTCGATCCATACATACACTGAAGGGGATTTCCGGCCTCTTCGGGCTTGAGGGACTAAAAGATATGAGCCATGCCATTGAGGAAATCCTTGACAGTCTGAGGCTCGGCAATATCGAGGTCACCGATGATGTTATCAGCTTCCTTTTCAAAAACATTGACATCCTGAGAGAGTTGCTTAAAAACGCTGAGCAGGGGAATGATTTTGATGTAACACCATCCATTGAAGATATAAAGGTATTCGGACAAAAGACCTCAAGCCGGCAAAAGCAGGAGTCCTTAAGCGGCATTATCGATGAAGCAATTGTCAGTGTACTCTCCAATTATGAAGAACAGAGACTGAGAGCAAATATAAGAAAGGACAGGGCACTATTCATCATAAATGCAGTCTTTTCCCTTGATGATTTTGATAAATCACTCTCTGAACTTACAGAAAAAATTAAAAAAGAAGGGGAATTGATATCAACCCTGCCTACCTCGGAAGACATGCCGCCGGACTCTATTGGATTTAAACTACTCCTTGCATCCGACAAAAACCCTGATTCCCTGAAAGCCGCCCTTGGCATAGCACCCGAACAGATTACGGGCAGTAAGCCTGAAAAGTCAACTGCCCGGGAACAACGGCATTCACTAAAGAGCATCTCAACAACTGTAAGAGTGGATATAGAAAAACTCGACGGGATACTCAATACAATCGGAGAACTTACGCTTACCAGGGGAGCCATTAAACAAATAGAACATGAACTTGCAGGAATCTACGGACACTCAGAGCTTGTCTTTGATATCCACAGGGCATCCCAGAGTCTTGAAAGGAGACTGTCGGAATTACAGCAGCAGGTACTGGAGATTCGGATGGTGCCCATCGGTCAGATATTTTCACGCCTTGCACAGATAGTAAAACGATACTCTCGGGAAATAGGGAAACCCGTTAATCTGACGGTATTTGGTGAGGAGACCGAGTTGGATAAATTCATCGCTGAAGAGATCATAGACCCCTTGATGCACATTGTCAGAAATGCCATGGACCACGGTATAGAGAGCCCTGAAGAGCGAAAGAGAAGAGGCAAGCCGGAGAAGGGAACCATAAGGGTTAAGGCTTTTCAACGTGGCAATAGCGTAATAGTCGAGACAGAGGACGACGGCAGAGGAATTGACACGGAAACGATACGGAGAAAGGCATTGGAAAAAGGGATTATTACTGCCGGAACAGACATAGACGATACGGAATTGACGGGTCTCATTTTCAGGGCGGGATTCAGTACAAAAGAAAAGGTAACAGAGGTATCAGGAAGAGGAGTCGGCATGGATGTGGTTAAAGACCGGATATCTTCAATAGGCGGGTTTGTGGATGTAAGGACGGAAAAAGGTATTTATACACGATTCTCTCTTACCATCCCCATCACCCTTGCCATAATCAAGTCCTTGCTGGTAAGCGTCGGCATCAATACCTTTGCCTTACCGTTGTCATCGATCTCCGAGACACTGATAGCCGACAGGGAAGCCCTTCAGAGCATAGAAGGCAAAAAAGTATATAACCTCAGGGGAGAGTTGCTGCCGGTTATGCCGCTGTCGGATTTTTTCGAAACCGGAGCTCATACCCGGGAAAGCGGCCATCATGAGAGCAGATATATTGTGGTTTCCGGATACGAAGAACGGAGGGTTGGACTCCTTGTAGACGAGCTTATCGGCGGACAGGAGATTGTTATAAAGTCCCTCGGTGGATATTTCGAGGGATTAAAGGGATTTGCAGGTGTTACGGAAATCGGCAGGCACAATGTCATACTTGTAATAGACGTTGAGACCTTGACAGAGGAAATCCTGCTCAGGCACAAAGGCCTGGTCCATGTATAAAAAAGACTTTTCGGAAGGTCCGCCCCTGAGTACTCCCCCTGCCGAGACATCAGGGGCAACCGAAGAGGAACTCCAGGTTGAAACATCGGAGGCAACGATTGATCTGCTCTGTTTTCAGCTCGGACCGGAAATATATGCCTTCCATATGAGTGATGTGCAGGAGATAGCCCATCCACCCGCTATAACACCTGTCCCCGGAACTCCGTCGTATGTAAAGGGACTGAGTTCCTTACGGGGAAAGATGGTCCCCATCCTGGACCTGAAGCAAAAACTGAATATCGCTGATGCTGAAAAACCATCCGATACGGACAGCAACCGGAACAGGGTCACTCAAAGGGCCAAGATAATTATCGTCAGAGGCCCAAAGGGGCCTATCGGTGTTACGGCAGACAGGATTGTCGGGGTCAGACGGATGCCCGGGTCAGACCTCAACCCGCCCCCTCCACATATTACAGAAGAAGAGGCAAGATTTATTGAGGGCATTATTATATCCGAAGGAATGTTTATGACAATACTCAGGACTGAGGAGGCGCTTGGGTTAACAATAACAAAAAAGGTGCATCAGGAAGGTAATCAATAGGTTATTATAATATTGAATTATTCCCTTATAGCTACAGTTAAACCTCTCAAAGGAGAAGAGAATGGGAAAACTTGAAAAAAAGGTCCTTGGAGTCGTTATATCGGTTATTATTTTGGGCGCTATCTTTGCTGTAACTATTGTTCTCTATCTTCAGAAGAAAAACATCTATGAAACTGCACAGGAAAAAATGTTTGAAACCGCAGCTGTAATCAGTACAAGCATTGAAAGGACCATGCTTGAAGGACGGTCTGAAATCACCAAAGCTATGGCAGGCGATCTCAAGGCACTTAAAGGCGTGGAGAGCATCACTATTCTGAATCATGAAGGCCGGGTGGCATTTGACGGAAAAGCACCTGCAACAGAGAAGCGCTATGTCGAAAGGTTCAGGACAAACCTCTCCCCTTACTCCCTGACCGAAAATGGGTTAATGACCGTTTACAAGCCACTGATAAAGAGACCTGCCTGCCAAAAGTGCCACAAGCTCAGCAGCCCTTTCATCGGGGTAGTCAAGGTCTCCATGACACTTGAAAGTGAGAAAAAAAAGATTGCACAGATGGCAACTGTTACTATCCTCTCTTCTCTGTTTGCCATAGCCATACTTTCTTCCATTATGTGGTTGCTTCTGAGAAAGATAGTGCTTAACCCAATAAAAAAGATAGAAAAGGCCGCAAGGCATCTCGCGGATGGAGATATGACCTTCAATGTCGATATAGATTCTACCGATGAAATCGGACAGGCAAGCACTGCACTCCAGGATGCCCTCCAATCCATATCTTCAATCCTTCAGAGGGTAAAGGACGTCACTAAAAGAATCTCCAGGGTCTCCTCAGAGGTTGAGGTAGAGTCGAGAGATATACTTGAGGGCACCCAACTCGAAGCCGAGGCTATTTCGAACATCTCCTCTTCCATAGAGGAATTGAACGCTGCAATCACCGAAATTGCAGCAAATACGGAAGACCTTGCGGCATCTTCAGAGCAGACCACATCTGCGGTTGAAGAGATGGCTGCCAGCACCACCCAGATCGCCAACAACAGTAATGAACTCTTTGAATCAACTGAAACCACATCAGCTTCCATTGAGGAACTCTCATCTTCTATAAAAGAGGTTGCAATGAGCGCTGATGAACTCTTCAGATCTGCTGAGGACACCCTCTCGGCAATTGAAGAGATTACGGCCTCTATCAGAGAGGTCGAAGGGAACACCAAGGAATCTGCAAAATTGAGTGAACGGGTCATGAACGAGGCATCCACTTATGGAATGACTTCCATCGGGAAGACTATTGAGGGAATGGAACGAATAAAGACTTCCGTTGAAAAGACCGCAGAGTATATAAGGAAGCTTGGCGGAAGGTCGGAGGAGATAGGAAAGATACTTACCGTAATCGACGATGTTACAGACCAGACGACCCTCCTTGCACTGAATGCAGCTATTTTGGCAGCCCAGGCAGGAGAACACGGCAAGGGGTTTTCCGTTGTTGCCGATGAAATAAAAGACCTCGCAGAGAGGACATCCTTCTCCACCCAGGAGATTTCATCACTGATACAGACGGTGCAGCAGGAGGTCAGGGATGCAGTGGATGCAATGAAACATGGCCTTGAAGCGGTCAATGAGGGACTCGGGCTCTCAAAGGAGTCATCAGGGGTACTGAGAAAGATCGTGGAGAGCGCAGAGCTTTCTTCAGAAATGTCTACGGCCATTGAACACTCAACCTCGGAGCAGGCTGAGGCAGCAAGGTTTGTATCAAGGTCAATGGAAAATGTCCGTAATATGGCAAGTCAGATTGCAAAGGCCACATCCGAGCAATCAAGGGGAATGAACCAGATAATGAATGCCGCAGAGAAGGTAAAGGACATAGCCATACAGGTGAAAACCGCTACAGAAGAGCAATCCCTGCAGAGCAAACAGATAAGAAAGAGCACTGATGTGGTTTCTGAAAAGAGCCAGCAGATAGCCAACGCCATAAATGAACAAAAAACAGAGTCTGAACAGATAAAACGGTCTGCTGAAAATATATCCGACCTTCCGGTGAAAAACAGGAACCTCTCATTCAAGGTCAACAATTCGCTCAGGTCCCTCGTTAAAGACTCCGAACTCATCGTGACGGAAATGGAAAGTTTCAGATTCTCTGTATCAACAAGGGCTGAAAAGACTCTCAGGCTCGGCGTGGTACCTCTTGAATCCCCCGCAGATATGTACAGAAAGTTCACCCCCCTCGCAGAGTACCTGAGCAGGAAAACAGGCAAGAAGGTGGAGCTAAAGGTGGGAGTGGATTTCAACAGTGCAATAAAAGATATAGGCAGTGGTGTAACACAACTCTGCTATATGACCCCCTCAACATACATAAAGGCCAATCGTGATTACGGCGTAAGGGTAATTGCCAAGGCCCTGAGAGACGGCAAACCATTTCATCACTCAGTCATTATTGCAAGGAGCGACAGCCCTGTATCAAGCATTGAAGACCTGAGGGACTGCTCTTTTGCCTTTGGCGACCAGGAGTCTACATCCTCCCATATAGTGCCGCGGTATATGCTCCTTGAGGCCGGCATAAACCTTGACGACCTCCTCTTTTATAATTATCTCGGTCACCACGATGATGTGGCAAAGGCAGTGCTTTCAGGAGGGTATGACGCTGGAGGAGTTATGGAATCAACTGCGGATAAATACAAGGATCAGGGGTTGAAGTTTATAAAATTCTCTGAAGAAATACCCGAGTTCAATATATGTATTGCCAGGGAGATACCCGAGGAAGGGGCAGAAGAGATAAAATCCGCTATCCTCGCCCTGAAGGATACCGACACTGAAGGGATAAGGGTACTGAAATCCATTGATGAACACTATACTGGTTTTGTTGAGGCACATAATGATGACTACGCCTGGATAAGGGATGTCATGTCAAGACTGAAGATGATATGAGATACCTTTTAGACGGAAATTCTTTCACAGTCTGTAAACCATGAAATCAATCAGGAAGGAATACGCATGAAGATAAAAAAGAAACTATCCACAACATTCATACTCAGGGTCCTTATAATACTTCTTATAGGGCAGTCCTTCATCTGGTACTGGTCTTTCTCCCGGCATAATATCACTATCGAGGATGGGTTAAGAAAAAGAATATACATGCTGTCAACCCTGATTGAAAACGCTGCAGCCTCCGTTAACACAAGTCAGGATAACAGCTATCTCGAACAGATAACAAAAGGGGCTATTAAGGATAAAAACATAGTCTCCATCGAGGTAACCAAAAACAGCAAACTCCTGCTCAGAAAATCCCGGGCACCGGAAGACAGTGATTCACAAAGCATGGAGACCCCCATAATGGAAGGGAGCAGAAAGGTCGGAAAAGTAACGATAAAATATAAAAAGATAAAAGCGGATATGGCATTCATCCTTACCAATCTGATACTTCAGGGTATCGTCTTTCTTGTCCTGACCCTTCTGATCTATCTCTTTTTTCAAAGGCATATCGGAACGCAGGTAGAAAGTTTAAGCGCAAACATAGAGAAGGTCACCCTCGGTGATCTCACGCAGAAGATAGAGATTGCAGAGGACAATGAGATTGGAATCATAGCAAAGGGGCTTGACTTCCTCATTGAACGGCTCCTGATCACGGTAAGAAAACTAAAGAGCATCACGGGCAACGTCTCTGCAGCAATAAGCCAGTTAAACCTGACATTCAAAAACGTAATAAACGGCATAAGTAATCGGCAGCGATTCCTGGAGGAGATATCAGGGGCTGTAAAAAATGCCTCCGGGTCCCAGGAACAGACTATAGCGAATACGGAGAAACTCCTCTCATTGTCAAATGACAATGTCTCTGCGCTTCTTGAGATGAGGGCCGCATCAGAGGAAATAGCATTCAGTATAGGCAATCTCAATAGAAATATCAGTGATTCATACTCCGCAGTGGCAGGACTGACACAGTCGGCACAGGAAGTGGCATCAATGGCGGATAATGCTACTTCCGCCGTACACAAGGCTTCAACCTCTATTGAGGAAATCAATGCCTCCGTCAAGGAAGTGGAAAAGACCATCAAGGAATCCGCAGAACTGAGCAACCGGACAACAAATATTATTGAAGAAAAGGGTATGTTATCCGTTGTAGATGCAATTGAGGGGATGGAAAGGATTGAAAATTCCGTCAACTCCCTTACAGAGGCAATTGAAAGGCTTGGAAAGAGGTCAAGGGATATTGAAAAAATACTGTCGGTTATCAAGGATGTGACTGAAAAAACAGGCATGCTCAGCCTGAATGCACAGATACTCGCTGTTCAGGCCGGGGAACACGGAAGGAGTTTCTCCATAGTTGCCGATGAGATGAGGAACCTCTCGGAAAAAACCGCCGCATCTACACAGGACATCGCAACCATTGTCTCAACCCTGCAGAAAGAGATTAGAGAGGCTATGGAGAGTACGATGGAGACCGTCAGGATGGTTGAAGAGGGAAACCTTGTGGTTCTTAAGACCGGGGATGCCCTGAGAGAGATACTTCATGCCTCGCAAAAATCCACACAAATGGCAGCAAGTATCGAACGTGCCGCCGCGCAGCAGGCAAAAGGGCTCGAACTTATCGTCAATGCCATTGAACATATCAAGGATATGATCCTGGATGTAAACAGGACAACAGAGCAACAGGAAAGGGGCACGGCCTCCCTCCTTGAAAGCATAAGTTCAATCAAGGAGTCAATGGCGGCTGCCAGACATGCCACGGATGAACAGGCAGAGAGTACGGGATTTATTACAGACAATATCGAACTCGCAAACGGGAAGACCGCTGAAATAGCAAGGGCCTCAGCTGAACAGCAGAAGGTCAACAGGAGGATAATAGAGGCAATGGAAGAGGTTATGGTGATAGGGAAGGAAACAACGAGGAATGTTAAAGAGGTCTCGCTCTTCATTACATCTCTGCATAACGAGGTGGAGGTATTGAGAAAAGAAGTGGAAATATTCAGGACCGGCACATTGTGAAGTATACTATCTTTGATATTGCCGGTGAGAACTTCGGCATTGACATCCAGTGGGTTGTCGAGATACTCAAACCTCAGAAGTTGTTCAAGATACCGGAACTCCCGGATTTCGTCTCCGGAGTGATAAGTGTAAGGGGAGAGATTATCCCCGTCATTGACCTGAGGATCAGGTTCGGAATAACGGAAAAGGCCGGCAAACAGAGGGTCGTCCTTATCAGGCTTGAAGAGGCCAAGGTTGGTCTGCTTGTGGATAACGTAACGGATATAGCGGAGATATCCGAAGAAAAGATATCACCCCCCCCGAAAATCTTTAAAGGGTTCAGGGCGGAGTTTATAAAAGGACTCGGACAGGAAGATTTTTATGCCGGGGCAAAAACTTCCAGCAGCAACAACAACAACAACAACAACAGGGTGATAATAATTCTCGATATTGAACGTATACTCACAAGCGAGGAGAAAATCAGGTTGAAGAGATCCAGGGGAAAACTGAAAGATGAAGAGGTGAACCCTCATGGAAGGAAAAGTGTTAAGAGAAGTCTCAAAAAAGACAAAAAATAAGGAGATAGAATCAAGGCGGCAGAATATGCTCGCCATGAAGAACAGACCCGATGGTCTGAACTACGTCCTTGATTCCTTTAAGGATGAAAGCTGGAGAATAAGGAAAACCGCCCTCAATGTCCTGCTTGAAGATTTCAGCCCGGATAGTTATATAAAAAACCTTATCGGTCTCCTCTATATTGAAGATAATGCCGGGGCACGCAATACTGCAATAGAGGCGCTTATAAGGGTCGGCAAAGAAGCCGTTCCTCAACTCATCGATGCCTTTGAATCCGAGAATCACGACGTGAGAAAGTTTATCATTGATGTCCTGGGATTTATCGGTGGACAGGAGGTCCTGCCCCTGCTGCTCAGGGCAATAAAGGATGAGGATATCAATGTAAGGGCATCATCCGTCGAATGCCTTGGAAGGCTCAGGGAAGCCTCTGTTATAGGCTCCCTTGTGGAAATCATAGAGACCGGAGAGGCATGGACGGCTTATCCTGCAGTGGATGCCCTTGGGCGGATAGGGGACATAACGGCCATACCTTATCTCTTGAAGGTCCTCAAAAACAGCCTTCTTACCGAACCGGCCCTCAAGGCACTCTCGGAGTTCTCGGAACCCGAAACACTGAAGGAAATCATCCCCTTTCTCAATGACCGGAGACGTTCTATTGTGGAAGAAGCACTGAGGACCATTGAGAAATTCTATCAGGACGGGACATCTGAGGAGTTCATATCCAAACAACTTCACAATATACTTGGTGATGATGCCTTTAACATACTTCTAAGATATATCAACCACCAGAACAGGGATGTCAAAGGCCCCGCAATTGTCCTTCTCGGTCTTCTATGTGACTATCGTGCAATAAAACCACTACTTGAGCTTTCCGAAGACGAGTTTTTCAGGGATGCGGTTAAACGTTCTCTGGTCTTTATCGGCAGGAAAGACCCGGATTACCTTATCCCCATAGTAAAGACGGAAATCCCTGAAAGGAGCAGATTAATAGTTGAGGTTATTTCCGAACTTAAAAATCCTGCGTTTTATGACATACTCTTATGGCTCCTGATGGATCGGGACGGTCATGTGGTTGCTCATGCTGCAAGGGGTTTGGGCTGGATAGGAGACAGGAAGGCCGTAGAAGAAATCTTCCCTCTCCTCATACATCCCTATCCCGATGTACAGGAGGCTGCAGTTGCTGCACTGACCGAACTGAAAAACTTCCTTTCCATTAGCGAACTGATCGATAAACTAGGTTCCCCGAAAGTACTCTCAAGGAAAAACACCGCTCTTATTCTCGGTAATATCCATGCCGGGGAGTCGATTGAGGCACTCGGGTTTGCAGTGAAGGACGAATCTGAAGAAGTGAGGAAGGCTGCTGTAAAGGCCATATCCATGATCGGAGGCGAACATGCAAAGAGATATCTACGTACGGCATTAACTGATGAGTCAGCAGAGATACGTGCTATTGCCACAGAGAATCTCTCTTTTTTGCCCGGTGGCATGGATGCCCTGGACTCCATCATCGTTATGACAAAGGACCCTGACGAAGGTGTCAGGGCCTCGGCAGCCCGGGCACTCTCCGTATATAAAGATGAGTTATCCCTGAGAACGCTGATCGGGTTATTAAAAGACAGCAATGGTTTTGTTGTAACTCAGGCTATTGAGTCAATCTCGCTCTTCAGTGACAGGAAAGAGGCAAGAGAGTCCCTGATAAAGTTACTCCTTTCTGATGATAGCGAGATTCGAAGAACGGCAATCCTGTCAATGTCATCATTTCCCGACGTGGAAGAAGAGGTTGAACCTCATCTGTTCAGTGAGGACTGGGCAACAAGATATGCTGCCGTTCAGGTACTGTCAAAAACAGGCACTCAGCAATCAAGAGTCCGGCTTGAAGGGATATATGATATTGAAGATGACCCGACTGTCAGAAAGGCGATCGAGGTGGCTTTAGGTGTTTGAAAAAGATGCGACCTTTACCCTCTCCGACGATGTTTTCAGACTCCTTAGAGATTTCATCAGGGACTATTCAGGAATCTACTTTGACGACAGAGCCAGGTATCTGCTCGAAAAACGCCTCACGGCCAGACTCGGAATAAACAATATAAACAATTACAGGGACTACTACAGGTATCTCCTTTACGACGGAAACCGTGAAGATGAGCTTGCCGCTATAATGGATGTACTCACAGTCAATGAAACATATTTCTTCAGGGAAAATAATCAGCTCCTCTCTTTCAGCGAGGAGATACTGCCGGAATTAAGACAAAAGAACAGAAATACCAGGAAGATAAGAATCTGGTCGGCAGGCTGTTCCACAGGTGAGGAACCATATACAATAGGTATGCTGATACTTGAGAGTAATCTTTTCAACGGCTGGGACATTGAAATTCTTGGCAGTGATATTAACAGAAGGGTGCTCCGGACTGCAAGGAGAGGGATTTACAGACAGAACTCTTTCAGGTGCATAGAGAGGTATTATGTTAATAAATATTTTGATCCCCTGCCCAACGGTTCCTTTAAAATACTCGATAAAGTAAAAAAACTCTTGAATTTCGGGTATCTTAATCTGCTCGACTCGGTAAAGATGGGGTCTTTAGGCAGGATAGACGTGGTCTTTTGCAGAAATGCGCTGATCTATTTTGATATGCCGTCAAGGAAAAAGGTAGTCACGGGATTTTATAATGTGTTGCCTGATGACGGTTACCTGCTCCTGGGACATGCAGAGTCCCTGATCAACATGTCAACCGCTTTTGCCCTGAAACATCTCAAGCATGACCTTGTGTACCAAAAACCGGAATCTTCATCACAAAGGATGGTCTCATGCCGGAAAAAATAAAAGTCCTGGTTGTTGATGATTCCGCCTTCAGCAGGCAGACAATCAAAAACATGTTATTGAACTCCCCAATGGTTGATGTGCTCGGAATTGCTGTGGATGGAATAGACGCCATAAGGAAAACACTCCTTTACAGGCCGGATATAATCACTCTGGATCTTGAGATGCCGGAAATGGACGGGTTCAGTTTCCTGAGATGGCTTATGAGAGAAAGTCCCACACCTGTAATAATGGTAAGTTCCCATTCAGACAGCAAAACCGTCT
>VAPH01078419.1_pt1 | contig 11772 bp, 15 predicted proteins | sample 3393861 | NCBI WGS metagenome assembly VAPH01 (sample SAMN08290439, study PRJNA428436) | hydrothermal vent metagenome | isolation source: Deep-sea hydrothermal vent chimney | place: Atlantic Ocean: South-mid Altantic Ridge | reverse complement strand
CGCCCCTTGGGTTTTCGCCTCTCACTGGTTTGCATCATTTATGGTCGTTTCTCATCCTCCCGCGGACCAAATGCGGACCAAACGAGACTGTCGGCCTGTCGGTTGTTCGCGGGCGGACCAAGCTCAATCAGTTTCGTAGCGAGGTGGGTGAAGCACGATGGCTGTTCGCCGGACCTCGAACACCGATGTCGTGATGCTCCACCTGCGTGACAAGGTCGTCGATATGGATCTCAAGTAGCTCTACCGCCTCGAGCTGATGACACCTGAGATACACATGCCGGCCGAACGTGAACCTGCGACGCCGACGAGTCGCGTCTGCATCGTGTGTGATCAGAACCGCGTCGCGATCGTCCGCGTAGATCGCGACCGCATCGTCGTCCGCTCCTCCAACGCCTGCATCGACCACACTCCAACACTCATGTCCGCGCTGCCGGAGAAACGAACCGACCGCCAGGGCGTCGACGTCCTCATCCAGCACGAAGCGCATCTACGCAACCGCTGACGAATTCGCCTCCGCCGCCCTGATGTCCTCCTCGGTCAGGCTTGGGAAGGCATTGAGGATCTCCGAGGTTGTCTTCCCGGCCTCCAGATAGTCCTTCACCGCATCGACCGGCACCCGTGTCCCGCGAAACACGGGCTTGGATGCCTGGACCTTGCGACGCTTCTCGACCACACCTGCGTGGGCTTCGCTTCGCTTCAGACGTCCCTGGACTCGAGACCGGATTGCGTGGAGGTCGATCACTTGCCACATCACACCCTCGAAGGGGCGACGCGAGTCCTCCCACGTGCCGTCGTCGTGCTGGAACAGCACCCGATCCCCAGACAGCGCGAAGCACACCTCTCGGAGCGGCGACTCGTAGCCCTGTTCCCGTAGGTGGTTGATGATCCCCCGGATGTGCTGTAGGGACACTCCCTGGTGCCGCAGCTCAGACGCTGCAACCAGTTCAACAAGACGCGGAAGGGAGTACAGGCGAACAACATTGCGCGGACTGATCTCCCGCTCGACGTCGGGCTTGATCAGATCGGTCTTCTCCCAATAGCGGAGCCGTTGGCGACTGATCGCAGCAATCTCGGCTGCCCGCTTGTCTGGAACCATCATGTCATCGTCGGGGCAACGCACCTCAGCTCCATCTGCCGGTATCAATGACAGAGTAACGCCACGCTCCGACAGAATGGCGAATCTACCTTGTCAGGAGGTTGACCAGGCTCCAGGAACGACGCCGTATTGACGGAGGCTGATCACCTCGGGCTATCGGCAAGGCGAGAGCACACAAGTGCGCTATGTGCCCTTCAATCCAATCCTTCGCCGAACAGGATCAACCGGGACATACAAATCGGCAAACACCTCTGTCAGCCAACGTGACCAATCCTTGGCACTATCGGACTCATCATCATGGCATTCGATCGTGAAAGTGAGCATCTCGCCGGGAGTGTTGAGGTATGGCGGCACTGAAGTCGGCACAAGCCACACCTTCGACGGATCCTCCCCATTGTGTGCGTCGTGGTTGATCACCCACGATAGGAACTCCAGCGTACGCCAACCGACAGGATTCTGCTCGATCCTGACCTTGACATACCACGACCCCAATGGCCAAGACCCGCCCGATATGGGTTCAGCATCCCCGCCGCACGAACCGACCGTATCGATGCCCGGCATGCCGTTGAGGGCTTCTACCAACGGGAGGATGCTCTCGTCGATTGGTATTGCCCCATGAGGCGACTCTGGACGTTTCCCAGTCTTCATCCGAACTCCCCGTTCGGGCTGCATCTGCCACAATCTAGCCATTCCGCCGTGCACCTACCGCAAGCGCTACGAGACCACTCCCGAATCGATTCCGTCCTCCAGCGCGTGTAAGGCAACATGCAACGATCTGCTTGAGCGCGTAAGTACCGCGCTACGAGCTACCTCAGCACGGTCGCTCCAGGGCGCCAGGCCTACTCAAGCCGAACCTCAAGTGAGTTTTTGCGCTGTCTGCCGTCGGCCCTAGTGCAAGCTATGGGCGGCCGGACGGTTCTTTGAACGTATCTATCCACTTTGACCGTAGAAGGGTGTGATACTTCTGATGAGAGCCATCTCGGCAACGTTCTTCTTCAACTCCATGTTGACCCATCCGGCCACAAGCGAAAACGGCCTGTCATCCGAATAGGGCCATCGCGTCAGCGTTCCACTGGACAGATCATCCTCACTCAATCCGTCAAGGTGTTCAAGCTATTCCTGACGCAAACGGTCAATAGCTTCCATGGAACGGGACGGTCCGGGCCATGTCACATCTTGACGCTGAAGCTCACCGTTACCGAAAGATCGGTCGATGACCGTTGACCACCACCAGATCACATGCCACTGCATCCAGCCGATGCTCGTCGTCGGTGGAGGCGAGGGCTCCGGTTGGTTGTTATGACGTCCTCGAATCGAGCACCGAACCGAAAGGAGTGCTAGATGAGGTGGAACCCCTGGAGTCGCAGCAAATCCGTTCCACTGGCAGTCACTGGGCTCTCTGAGCTCGATGTGTCGAGCGCGTAACTAGTTTCCCCATACTGTGAACGTGACGGACACCACCCTCATGCTCATCGTTGAGGATGTAGTACCGCCGATCAACAACCTCCCATGCCGGGTATCTGAGCTCGACCTCACCCGGCGGGAATGTGCACTTGACCAGGTGTTGAAGATCTGAGGGTACGGGTGCAGCGTTTGAGAAGAAGGCCAAGGAGTGGACTCCCCGACGAGTCGTGCTCTTGCGCAGCCCCTCGATCACAGCGAACGCCTCGTCGCGCACTAGAAAGTGCAACAAACCATGGCATACGACAAGGTCATACGATTCCCGCGGCTCGAACTCTCGGGCGTCTGCAACGAAGAACGCTACTTCGAGTCGCGCCAAGGAAGCAGACCTCTGCGCGCGCTCGATCGCTGGGGAATGAATGTCGAAGGCATCGACCCTCCAGCCAGCCGCGGCAGGATACAGGGCGTTCCGACCATCCCCAGTTCCGACGTCAAGTACTCGACCCGGCACCTCAAACAAGCTAGCTGCCATCTCTACCTGGGCACTGTGGCCGTCACTCAGCGGGTCATAGCGCTCTCGGATCTCGTCGTCTCGCAAGGGTCCTCCATAGTCTCCGCAGAACCAGAAATAGTGTCTGTGAATCACCCCGTCTAGTGCACACCTTGGTTTCGAGCAGTGGACGCGACAAGTTGGTTCTATCCTCGGCTGGTGTGTCCCAGCTATGAGGAGATGCCGCACACATGTTCGTTAGAGTGCATCGGATGTCCTAGTCGGCATCGCGAAGGTCGATTGCGCTGACAGTCGTCCGGTCGCCGCGCGGTATCGGATTCTGCTTCGGAAACCCCTATGCAAAACTGAACTCCAGGATTAGGGTTGCGGTACCGACGATGGAGGTGGATACATGCAGGGGCCCGGTTTGGCGAACCCGTCCGTGCGATCGCGGCTGTGGGGCAACAGGCGTCTCGTCGCGGTAATGCTGTTGCTCGGCGTACTGACTGCTGTTACAGCAATCCCCATGGCGAACGCCCATACGCCTTCAGAAATCGGTTGGTACTGGACCTGTTCGGGTGGCGATGGAGTAGCTCAAGTCTCGGGCAATTGCTGGGAAGGGTCAACGCTTCGTCACCAGCACCACTCGAACGCAAACGCGCGCTTCAAATACGGGAGTTCAGTCGGGCAGCAAGGCTGGGTATCACAGGTCGATGCTGGCTATCAGGCCTGGGACAAGACGAACGGTCACCAGTTCGATTTTCAGAAGGTGACCTCGGGCACCGCCGCATCGGTAACGGTCACGTCTTCGACGATCTGCGGGAAGGCGTCCGCAGTTGGCTGCACCAGCATGGGAGTGAGCAGCACAGGACAACACAGTATCGAAGGCTCGGCGACGATCAAGTTCAAGAGCACTATGGCAACCAACCTCGTCGATGACGTGTCAGCACACGAGTTCGGTCATTACCTCAGCCTCGGTCATTCGGACATGTCCTCGGCGACCATGTGGGGAACTGCCTTCCAGGGTGCGGTGAGCCTGGCGTCCTACGATCGACAAGGTCGTTGCCAGATCTACGGCCATACACACGGATGGTGGGGAGGCTGCTGATGGTTGGAACTTACACGAATCCCCGACCTGGACGCTACCGGTTGAAGGCCGCGGTCGTTGCGCTGATTCTTACAGGCAGCGCCTGCGCGGCACCCGTCGACACTGCGGCGGCGCCCCCCGGGGAGAACGTGGGATTTGACCCCGTCTCCCTGCGCGACCTTGCCCACGTTGGTGGGAGCACAAGCCTCGCCCTGTCGAACGAGGAAATAGCGAAGCAGTCTCAGATCGCGGTTGTGGCCGTGGTGACAGATGTCCAGCCGTCGCGGCTCAACACTCGAGATGCGGCGTTTCCATCGGCAAAGGAGATTGAGGCGGGCGGCTTGGACGACCTAGTCGTGCTCACCGACGTGGAGGTCAAGATCGTGCGGACCGTTGGAGCTGGGACGAACGTAGCCGATATTGCAGCCGGGGAGATTCTGGTTGTGACCGTCGGTGGTGGGACGATCTTTACGAGCTTGGACGCCGACCAGGCGGCCGCCCTCGGGGTTATGGAAGTTGTCGGAGACGGAGGTCAGCTCTACTTCGAGGAAGGCGAGATCGGCCCAGAGCCTGGGTCCGAGCTTGAGGTCCCCGTCGATGGCCCCGTTGAGCGCTTCCTCTGGGGTTCCGCGCCTGACGAGGATCTCACGGAAGGCGACACTGTCGTCCTGTTCCTGACACGGTTAAGCATCGACGGCTATCAGGGTGCGCCGGTCTTCGAATACTGGACTCCCGTTCACCCCTCCGGTGTTTTCCAGCGGACGGACGGTGGCGACTGGGTGGGTCCAAGTAACCAACGGGCGGTCGATGTGGACGCGCTAGCCAAACTGATACCGTAGAACGCGTTGTCTCCAAGGGGCCACGTTCGCCATCAGCTTCCCCGGGTGCCTCGACCCAACAACATGAAACTACCACCTCACACAAGAAACTTGACAAGCCCGGAACCTGACAGGTCGCGGAGGAGGTCCAATAGGACATGAACAGGCGCAACTTCGTAGCTGTCATTGCAATCAGTATGGCCTTTTCTTCATGCGGCGCCCAGCCAGGAGTCCCGGCTGGGGAAGCAGAATCAGACGGTTTCACGTTGACCAATGCGGCTGAACCGGGAGAAGTGACGACGACGTCAGATGCACCGGCTCAACGGGAACCTGTCACCGACGGAAAGCTGGACTGTGCGGCGGGGGGGAATTGGTCGATGCAAGCATCGGTCACGGCCGACGCTACCGGGGCAGCGACGCCCGAAGAAGAGATCAGCGGCTTCTTAGCAGCCTGGTCCGAGCGCTTTGGTGGCGACATAGTCCACATTCGGAAAGGTGTCGGAGCGCTTGTCCTCGATGGTTCAGAGGTCGTGGTCGCAATCGCCACCCCGGCGCCGGCCGGAGGCTGGATCGTCCTGACGACCGTCGGCTGCGAAGGGTTCCAAGTGTGATCGTCAGCTCGTCGTCCAGATGTGGCGAACAATGGCACGATGCAATTCGATGCCCTTAGCCCTGGAACCCGTCCAACAGCTCTTGAAGATGCTCCACGTCGAAGACTGGGCCTTCGTCGGCGAGCCACTCTTTGAGGGTGTGGCAAAACCGTTGCAGCCTGCTCAGGGTCTGGGGGTGATACGGTGCCGAGTCGATCATTCTCCATACCGAACTCGTTGACACTCTTTTCGATCATCACCTCGACGCTGTGGAGACGACCGGTGAAGCACAGCCCGCTACCGGACAGCACCTGGCGGGGCAGCCATAGCGGGTAGCAGCAAGCTCGAAGGCGTCCTAGGCCAACTCCCTGTGGCTGAAGGGCCTCCGATCGCAGCCGGTTCGGAGCAGGAAAGGGTGAGGTCCTGTTCGACCGGATCTGCCAGGAGAACGGGATCCGGCATCTGTTGACGGCAGCTTCGCCGGCACCAACTATCGGGTCGGCACCATCTACCGCAGCCAGCAGGCCGAAGTCCGGGTGGTGGGAGACACGGTGGAGATCTCAGCCGGTGGTGGAGGGGTCCGCACCCACCCGATCCGCCATGACCCGAACAAAAATGGCCCACGGAGCCTTCGCCGACCCCGGTGGGCGGGCCAGGCGGATCAACGCTGCCAGGTAAAGCGTCTTTCTTGGTCGTGTGTCTAAGAGTCGGGCAATCTCGTTGAGGTCGTCTTGGCTGTGTGTGGACAGGTAGGCGCCTATGGACCAAAGCTCCAGGTGGCGATGTTCGACCACGGCAACCCACCCGACGCCGACGCCGTTGAGGAGTTCGCCGAACGCGCCCGCCAAGTCTGGGCCTCGGGAATACCAGGATCGGGATGATGCCTAGCTCCGTTGCTCTGGTCGGTGACTCGCTGCGCATGCACTACCAACCTGTGGTTACCAGCGTACGTCTCGGCGTCGCTGAGGTGTGGGGGCCGGACGTCAACTGCGAGTCGAGCCGACATCTCAGGGCGGCCCTGAACCGCTGGGTACTCGACCGGCTCGATCGTCGCGCCTGCGGCTTGCCACCAACGACATCTGGTCGACAGTTCGCGACTGCCCCTTCGACGCTATCTCGGCCGGTGGCGCACACCTCACGAAGGCCGGAAACGAGTACCTCGGGCGGCACGTTGCCCAACAGCTCAGAACCGTCCTGGAGCACGACTGGGGATATTGCAACCCTGGCGAGGTTGTCCCAGAGTTCGTAGAAGTTGAGGTGACGGTCCTCCATCCCGAACCGGCCGTGTGGCAGGCTCGGGTTGTCCGCCAAGACAAAAGGAGGACCGCGGATGACAGACAAGCAGATGACGACGAGTCATGGCGGCTGGGAGGTCGGCGAGCGGAGGCTGGTGCCGGTTGGGGACACGCCGGTGGTGTTGCCAGTGACTCTCGCCGACCAAGTCGATGAGTTGACGGGCCGGTTCGCCGAGCATATGGGTGAAGGTTTGATGGCGGCGTCGGTAGTGGGTGTGCTTATCTGATTTGGCCCCACTTTGGGCCGTTTCGCTCGTTTGATTTGGCCCCACCTGGTGTGCTGGTTCCTACTCTCGGTGGCTTCTGTAGAGAAGCTCATCGAAGTGGGAGAGGGAGATGTCGAGGGTGAAACTGTTCGAGGAGATACGTCGTGAGCGTCGTGAGGGTGCATCGATCCGCGGGTTGGCTGATACTCATGGTGTGCATCGGCGTACGGTGCGTCAGGCAATAGAGGATGCGGTTCCGCCACCACGCAAGACACCCCAGCGTGATGCTCGGGTGTTGGGTCCGTGGAAGGATACGATCCGTTCCTGGCTGACAGATGATCTCAAGGTTCCCAGGAAACAGCGTCATACGGCACGCCGCGTGTGGGAGCGTCTGGTTGCCGAGCATGGTGTCCAGGTAGGCGAGTCGACAGTTCGCCGGTATGTGGCTGGGGTGAAGGCCGAGTTGGTGAAGACACCGCAGGTGGCTGTCCCGCAAACCCACGGGCTCGGGGAGGAGGCCGAAGTCGATTTCGGTGAGTTCTATGCGTGGCTCGACGGAACATGGACCCGCCTGTGGATGTTTGTGATGCGTCTCTCAGCGTCAGGCAAGGCGTTCCATCATGTGTTCGGCAACCAGTGTGGTGAGTCGTTCTATGAGGGCCACAACCTGGCGTTCGCGTACTTCGGCGGAGTCGCGAAGACGATCCGTTACGACAACCTGAAACCGGCTGTGATCAAAGTGCTGTTGGGGCGTGAACGGTGGGAGAACCCGAAGTTCGTAGCGTTGAGGTCTCATTACGGGTTCGACTCGTTCTTCTGTCTCCCCGGTCTCGACGGTGCCCATGAGAAGGGCGGTGTGGAGGGCGAGATCGGCCGGTTCCGTAGGCGGCATCTCGTCCCCGTCCCACGAGTGGCGTCACTCGACGAACTCAATAATCATGTCGCTGCCGCCGATGTCATAGACGACGCTCGCGTGATTTCGGGTCGCCCGCCCGTTGATGGCCGCCGGATCACCCTCGGCGAACATTTCGCTTTGGAACAGCCACTGCTCCAGACGCTGACAGTTGAGCCGTTCGATGTGGCGGTTGATCTCGTGTGCAGGGTGGATCACAAAGCCAGGGTCTGTGTTCGTCAGGCCCACTACTCGGTGCCGGTACGGCTCGTCGGACGCAAGATCCGGGTCCATCTCGGGGCGTCGCATCTCGAGATCCTCGACGGATCCAGGATTGTGGCACGGCACGGTCGGTCGTTACATAAAGGCGTAGAAACACTTACGTTGGACCATTATCTCGAGATCCTGGTCCGGAAACCCGGGGCGCTGGTTGGCGCAACCGCACTGGTCCAGGCCCGAGGGGCAGGGACGTTCACCGAAGCCCACCAAAGATTCTGGGACGTGGCACGGCGCCGTGACGGCGACCAGGAAGGGACCCGGGCACTGATCGAGGTGCTTCTCGCGCATCGTCGCCTCCCCACCCAATCAATCGTCACCGCATTGGAGGCAGCCAACCACGCAGGGATCGTTGCCCCTGCTGCGGTCATCGTTGAGGCCCGCCGCCACAGCGACCAGAAACAACCCGCCGAGGTGATCCCGATCGGAGCGCTGGCACGCTACGACCGCCCCGCCCCATCTGTTGAGGCCTACGACAAGCTGCTGACAGGAGAATCGAGATGACCGCCCTGACCGAACAAGCCGCAGACGCCGCGATCGTTGCCGCAGCCACCACCCTGGCGCTGCCGACCGTACGCACCCAAGCCGGCGAGATAGCTGACGCTGCGGCCCGCGACCAGCTCACCCACCGCGGCTACCTCGCAGAGCTCCTGGCAACCGAGGTCGACGACCGAGCCGAACGGCGCCGTATCCGCCGCATCCGTGAAGCCCGCTTCCCACGTCTCAAACACCTCGCCGAATTCGACACCACCATATCGCCCATCGACGGTGCCACGATCGCGACCCTCACCCAAGGCGCCTTCATCAACAACGGGACACCAGTCGTGCTCCTCGGCGACTCAGGCACCGGCAAAACACACCTCCTGATCGGCACAGGAATCGCCGCGTGCCACCAAGGACGCTCCGTGCGCTACATAACCGCAGCCGCCCTCGTCAACGAACTCGTTGAAGCCCAAGACGAACACACCCTCACACGCCTCATCGGCCGCTACGGACGCCTCGACCTCCTCCTCATCGACGAACTGGGCTACCTCCACCTCGACCCGAGAGGAGCAGAACTGCTGTTCCAAGTCATCACCGAGAGAGAAGAACGAGCCTCAATAGCAGTAGCCACCAACGCACCATTCTCAGAATGGGCAGCCACGTTCACCGACCCGCGCCTCTGTAGCGCGATCATCGACCGGCTCACCTTCAACGCCCACATCATCGAAACCGGCACCGACTCCTACTGGCTCTACACCACCCGAACCGGATCCAGGAAATGACCACCCTCCGTCACCACACACCCGACAGGTGGGGCCAAATCAAACGAGCGCGGTGGGGCCAAATCAAGTTGACATTCCCACACGAACCAGGAACTTGCCACCGACCACTTCCAACATGACCCGCGAGGCGAAACAACAAACAAGCCGACACGCGACAGAATCCGAGACCGAGAAGGGCTCGGATTCTGCTGGACTCCGGGTTCGTGGACACTACTGGGATCGAACCAGTGGCCCCTGCCGTGTGGAAGTCACCGACCGCCTCGTCGCGCCTACACAGGATCAGCCTTTCGTGCCGTCTTCCCTTGCTCCGTATGGGTTCTCGTGTCTCATCGCTTCCCGCCGTTTCTCGACGTTTCCCAGTGTGCATGTGGACGCGGTGTGGTCGCGAGCCTGAACCGGTCCAACCCGCACGACGAGGGATCGGCCATGATCGACACCGTGCAGAGCTGACGGACCGGCGCACAGGTGAATGCCTCGATATGTGCGACGTGCTATGACCCTGGGAGGCCGCTGACAGCTTCGGCCCACCGGGCCTCGTCTGCGATGGTGAGGTCGCTGAGGATACGAAGTACCTCGTCCTCGGATGTCATCGGAGCGGCCACGAGTTCATAGACCCGGCCGGATGCTCCCCAGATTGCGATCCATGTCCCTCCTCCATCACGCTGCACCAGTGCGACAAGCTGTTCGTCTACCTCGGTGACGGACACGACGGCCGCTCCCACGGTTCGGTCGGACAGCAGACGGTTCAGGGCATCCTCGTCGCCGAACTCAATGTGGATTGCCAACTGATCGTCGCCACGCTCATAGCGGTAGCTGGCGCTCCGGGGGGTCTCCTGAACACCGCTCACGCTCCAACCGGCTTGGTCAACCACGAGATGGGGAAATGTCCCCACGGCAATCGCCACTTCCCCAGAGTTGTTCATGGCCAACACAATCGGAGTGGACTCGTCTTGCCCGGCAACCAAGGCAACGGAACCAACGATCCCGAAGACCACGGCAACCGATGCGGCAGTGAGGAGCCGGGTTCGCCGTCTGAGGCTGCGCCGAACAGACAACACGGGCTCGGTGGGCGGCCCGTTGCGGACCGCTGCGGCTTCGTGTGCTGCCCGTTCGAGTCTTGTATCAATGGTGTCCATGGTGGCTCCTATCGTCCAGGATTTCAGCGAGGGTGTGTTTCGCCCTTCTGAGGTGCGTCTTCACAGTGTTCTCCGTGCAGCCGAGAATGTGAGCTACTTCGCTAATGGAGCGGCCGTCCCAGTAGCGAAGGGCGACAGTCTGCGCTTGTCGTTTGGGAAGCTCTCGGACGGCCTCCCAGAGACTGTTGTCGATGGGAATCTCTTCGACAGGGACGACCCGATCTCCGCGCAGGAGAATCAGCGCCTTCATCTCGGCCTTTCTCCGGCGGGTCGCTGAAACCGCAGCATTGGCCACAACTTTGCTCAGCCACGCACCGGGGTCGTCGTAGTGGGAGATCTTGGTCCACCTCTTGAGGGCCGACACGAACGCATCGTGCGCCAAGTCCTCCGCCGTTGACTGGCTACCCGACAGCACGAACGCAAGCCCGACAGCTCTGCGGGCTTCTCGCTCATAGAATTCGTCGAAGCTCTCATAGAGCGCAGCTCCCCCTTCGAACTGCTCCGCCCCGGATGCAACTACCGACATTGAAACCTCCTGCCGCCACGGTCACATGTAACACGAACGAAGGACCCAAAAAGGATGACAAGCTCTCAAGTCGGCGTCGTTGACCCTCCGCCGATCACCGACTGGGCATGTCATTGGTTTCACGTGTCGACAGGCCATGGCAGTGCTCGTACTTGCGACCTGACCCGCACGGGCAACGCGGCATCATCCACTACCGGCGCACCGAGTCGATCGTCGCGACTGTCAACACGTTCCGTATCCTCAACGTCGCCACCACCGCACAATGCCACTCGCCCACGATAAGAATCGGATCTGGGTCGCTACCGCACCGGGGTCTCGACGGAGACTCCCGGGAACGTGGCGACCGTCATCATCGACCCGCTGTCAGGCGATGACGAGAAACCGTCACCAGTCCAGAGGTGGCTCAACCAGCTACCAAACACGAAAACGGTCCGAACATCTTCGGGTGCCGGTAAGACCCCTCCTGCGAAGTCATGGCACTCGGCCGGTCCATCGGTCGTCCGGGGCCCAGCTTCCACATCAAGTGGCATAGACGGATGCCACACCATTACGGTGATCGCATGAAGAGACACGTTGTCTTCACCTTGCTTTTCACGCTTGTCGGCACGGCGTGTCCGCCCTCGAGTACGAACGACTCCGTTGAATACACGATCGACGGAGTCGTCGCCTGCGACATGAGATAAGAAGGATGCAT
>VAPH01044508.1_pt1 | contig 11790 bp, 13 predicted proteins | sample 3393861 | NCBI WGS metagenome assembly VAPH01 (sample SAMN08290439, study PRJNA428436) | hydrothermal vent metagenome | isolation source: Deep-sea hydrothermal vent chimney | place: Atlantic Ocean: South-mid Altantic Ridge | reverse complement strand
GATATGGAAGTCCTTATTTTGAAGAAGGAACAAATGTAAACTTTGTTAAACAAGTAAACGAAAACACGTTTGAGATAAGAACTTATGAACGAGGTGTTGAAGATGAGACATTGAGTTGCGGTACCGGAGTTACAGCAGTTGCAATTGCAAGTCATGCCTTAAAAAAAACAACCGATAATTCAATTAATTTACAAACTTTAGGGGGCAATTTAGAGGTGTCTTTTCAAGTTAATGATAACATCTATAAAAATGTTATTTTAAAAGGACCTGCAACATTTGTTTTTAAAGGTTCAATTAAATTCTAATATTATAAATGCTTCAAAACAAATATATTAAATTAAGAGCTTTAGAACCGGAAGATTTAGAATTTTTATTTTCTGTTGAAAACAATAATAATTATTGGGAGGTTAGTGGTACCCAAACTCCGTTTTCAAAATATATCTTAAAAAAATATATAGAAAATGCGCATCAAGATCTTTATGAAGCGAAACAACTGCGTTTGGTTATAATCGATATTAGCACAAATGAAAGTATTGGTTTGATAGACTTTTTTGATTTCAACCCACAACATCACCGTACCGGAATTGGAATACTTATTCTCGAAAAATATAAAAATAAAGGCTTTGCAACTCAAGCTTTGAATCTATCGATCGATTTTTCATTCTCTCAATTGAATTTACACCAGATCTACGCCAATATTTTAAAAGATAATACCAAGAGTATAAACTTATTCAAAAAACTAAATTTTCATGAAATTGGAACAAAAAAAGATTGGATAATGAGCGAAGGTGAATTCAAGGATGTGATTCTTTTCCAATTAATAAATTCAAAATTAAAATGAAAAAAATTATTTTAGTAATTATCGCTTCAGTTATTGTAATTAGTAGCATTATTGCATACAATTTATACAGCAAGATTTACAACAAGAACGTAATACAAAACACATTTTTATATATTCCTACCAATGCCGATTTTAATGAAGTTGTTGAAATGATTAGCCCTTATTTAAGGAATCAAAAAAGTTTTATTTGGGTTGCAAAAAAGAAAAATTACCCTAATATTATAAAAGCCGGTAAATTTAAAATAACAGAAGGAATGAGTAATAATGATTTGGTAGATCATTTACGTGGAGGAAAACAGGAAACGGTGAATTTAGTATTTAATAATCAAGATTCTCTTGAAAAACTTGCCGGAAGAGTCGCAGATCAAATAGAAGCTGATTCTATTTCAATTTTAAAAGCGATAAAAGATGAAGATTTTCTTAAAAAAAATAAATTTTCTTCAGAAACAGCATTGATCATGTATATACCAAACTCATATGATTATTATTGGAACACTTCTGCTGAAATATTTCGTGACAGAATGTTAAAAGAGTACAATAAATTTTGGAACACTGAACGATTAGAAAAAGCAAAAAAGAAAAATTTAACTTCTATACAAGTGTCTATACTGGCATCAATAGTTCAAAAAGAAACAGCGGTAGTTGCTGAACGACCCAAGGTTGCAGGACTCTATTTGAACCGTTTAAAAGATTTTTGGCCCTTGCAAGCAGATCCAACAATTATTTTTGCATTAAAACAAAAATATGGTCAGGAAACTGAAATAAAAAGAGTCTTAAGCAAAGATTTAACAATAGATTCACCATATAATACATATTCTAATTTCGGATTACCTCCGGGTCCTATTGGAATGCCAGATATCTCATCAATTGATGCAGTTTTAAACCCAACTCAACACCAATACTATTATATGTGTGCCAGTGTAGATAACCCCGGGCAGCATGATTTTGCTAAAACATTATCACAACACAACATCAATGCTCGTAAATATCAAAACTGGATAAATAAACAAGGTATTCTCAGATAAAACAAACTTACTCTTGAGAGTTAAGGGAACTTGCTTTATTGCGTATTTCTCTATGGATCAATGAATATTTTTATCAATAATCACTTCACTTTGTTTTTAATTTCAAATTTAACCCCGAAAAATAAGTAAATAGCGGTCTCGTTAATCTAATTTCCTGCCTTTGTCAATTTGATTTTTCTAATAACTCTTGGCATATTACGGTGATAATTCATTAAAAATTGGAGTGAAATGATCTTTTTGTTGAAAAGTTTTTTTAATCTATACAATTTTGTTGAAATTTCCTCACCAATACTAGTTTACAGATACGTTAGTGTTTCTAAATATTATCTGTTTTATTTTTCATTTATCTGTATATCAGCATTTTATAATTTATTTCATTTTTCTCATTAAATAATAATGTTTTATCTTTGCAAGAAATAGCTCTGTATTATTTTAGATACCCCTAACTAATAAATACATTAATTATGAAAAAGAAAATTATACTTATCCCTCTGAGTGTATTCTTATTTTTTGCATTCACGAAATTCAACATTCAAGACTTTTATAGTAAAAATAAGGTGATTTATAACTTACCTAAAGTTAACAGTATTGCTACTGTTTACAAAGATATTATGCCATTTGAAGTATTTTTTACGCCTATTATGGATAATAGCTTTACAGGATTTAAAGAAGCTTTGGCTTTTAAAGAGTCGCAAGGAAAATACAGCAAAATAAATTCTTTGGGATATTTGGGAAAATATCAATTTGGCAAAACCACGCTTAACAGAATTAGAATTTACAATACTGAAGAATTTATAAGAAGTCCAGAATTACAGGAAGAGGCATTTATTGCCCTTTGTTCATTAAATAAATGGATTTTACAAAGAGACATTAAACAATCTGCCGGGAAAAGAATTAATGGTGTTGAAGTTACAGAGTCTGGCATACTGGCTGCTGCTCATTTGGCGGGTGCCGGTAATGTAAAAATATATTTGCGAACTAATGGAAATAGAATCTTTGTTGATGCATACGGCAGTAGTGTACAACACTATATGAAAAAATTTGCAGGTTATGACACTTCATTTGTTAAACCAATTAAAAATGCTACTATATAAATATTACCCCTTTTGATATGAATGCGAATTATAATTTTGAAAAAATATTAGAATACTTAATATTTGTGAATAATAAAGATACTTGGTCTCTTGTGAAGGTCAATACTTTGATTCTTCCAATCAATAATAGTTAAGGTTTTGATATATTCAGTTGACAAGGTAATATCTACGGCAATACATAAATAGGTAGAAGGAGTTAAGGATCTTATCAGATCACTAAATAATTTCTCGTTTCTATAAGGTGTTTCTATAAAAATCTGTGATTGATTTTTTAGCTTTGATAATTTTTCTAATTCTTTTATGGCTTTTTTTCTTTCTAATTTATCAATGGGTAAATATCCATTAAAAGCAAAATTCTGTCCATTTAAACCCGAACTCATCATAGCCATGGTAATAGACGAAGGTCCAACTAAAGGAATAACCCTTATATTATTTTGATGCGCTTGCATTACAATATTTGCACCCGGATCGGCAATAGCAGGAACCCCGGCTTCAGATAATAACCCGACATGATGACCTTGCAGACAAGCATTTAAAAATGTTTTTGACTCCAACTCAGTTGTAAATTTATCTAAAACAAAAATATTTAAGGATGATTGTGATTTTCTGGGAGTAATTTTTTTAATAAACCTTCTTGCCGATCTTTCATTTTCAACAATAAAAATTTTGACTTCTTCAACAACTTTTTTCACCAGCATTGGTAAAACTTCAAGAGGTTCATTATTTCCCAATGTAGTAGGAATTAAATATAAATTACCAATATTAGAATCCATTTTTAATTGAATTTATCCGCAATTTTATCACAAGCACTTTCTAACATTTGAAATACTTTTTCAAATCCGTCTTTTCCTTCGTAGTAGGGATCTGGAACATCAGTATTACCATTTAGATAATTTGTATCTAAAATTAAGTGTACCTTTTTCATATCTTCTTCACTTCCGGCCATCATTCGCACATCTCTTAAATTAGATATATCCATCACATAAATGATATCATATTCATCAAAATCAGACTGTTTAAACTTTCTGCATCTTTGGTTGGTGATGTCTAAATGATGACGATCGGCTACTTCAATGGATCTAGGATCAGGTAATTCACCAATATGCCAACCTCCTGTTCCGGCAGATTCAACCCTAACTTTATTCTTATCTACTTTCGACTGTAATATACCTTCAGCTAATGGTGATCTACAAATATTTCCTAGACAAACCATCAGTACTTTTATCATAAAAAAGAATTAAAATGTAAGCTTTTTAGTTAATTCATCCACATATTTTCTAAATTGCTTATCTGTTTCGGTAAGATTGTCAACAGTTTTACATGCGTGCAATACCGTTGCGTGATCTCTACTTCCAATTTGTGATCCAATGCTTGCTAAAGACGCTTTAGTCATACGTTTAGCAAAAAACATGGCCAATTGACGTGCTTGTACAATATGACGTTTTCTGGTTTTTGATTGCAGCGTAGTTACATCCATTTCAAAATATTTTGAAACGACTTTTTGTATATAATCAATAGAGACTTCTTTTTTGGTATTTTTTACAAATTTATCGACTATTTGTTTGGTAAGTGAGAGCGTAAATTCTTTGCGGTTAAATGATGCCTGTGCTATCAATGAGATTAATACACCTTCTAATTCTCGAACATTGGTTTTGATATTTTTTGCAATATACTCAACAATATCATCAGGAATTTCAACTCCATCTCTAAACATTTTACTTTCCAAAATAGATATTCTGGTTTCGTAATCGGGTGGAATCAATTCAGCAGATAATCCCCATTTAAATCTCGATAATAGCCGCTGTTCTATATCCTGCATATCAACAGGAGCTTTATCAGAAGTCAATATTACCTGTTTCCCATTTTGATGCAGATGATTGAAGATGTGAAAGAATACATCTTGTGTTCCCGATTTTCCGGATAAGAATTGCACATCGTCAACAATTAATACATCGATCATTTGATAAAAATGAATAAAATCATTTCTGGTATTCGATTTAACGGAATCAATAAATTGCTGTGTGAATTTTTCAGCAGATATATATAAAACCGTCTTTTCAGGATATCTCTCTTTAATTCGAACACCTATAGCTTGAGCCAAATGTGTTTTCCCCAAACCAACACCACCGTATATTAATAATGGATTAAATGAGGTGCCTCCTGGTTTATTGGAAACAGCTATACTAGCTGATCTTGCCAAACGGTTGGAATCTCCTTCAATAAAATTTTCGAAATTGTAATTTGGATTTAACTGTGACTCAATTTTCACTTTTTGAATCCCCGGAATGATAAATGGATTTTTCAGCTCTCTTTTATCAATGTCTAATGGTATTGTAACTCCCTGTGAATTAAATGGTTTTTTATTAGAACTTGGAAATTTTACTGTATGTGGTTTTTTATTACTATAGGTATTTTCCATTCTTACATCATAAACTAATTTGGCATTTTCACCTAATTCTCTAACTAATGAAACTCTTAACAACTTAATGTAGTGTTCCTCTAACCATTCAAAAAAGAATTTGCTTGGAACCTGTATGGTTAAAACATCACCTGAGATTTTAATGGGTTTAATTGGTTCAAACCATGTTTTATAGGCTTGTGGTTTGATATTATCTTTAATAAAAAGCAGGCAATTATTCCATACAGATGAGGCTGTTTTAGTCATTTAATTGAAATATTTTGAATTAGTTTTGTTCCCTTTTTTTAAAAGAAAATAGGTTACCCTATTTCTAATACAAATTTGTGAATAAAGTTTAGTATAAAAAAATAAAATAGCTATTGATTTTTAATTTTTTTTTACGTAAACTAATGCACTCACAAATTACAAAAAAATGATCAGAAATGAAATAAAATTAAGAGTAAGATACGGAGAAACTGATCAAATGGGTTATGTATATTATGGAAACTATGCTCAATTTTTTGAAGTAGGAAGAGTTGAATGGCTTAGAAATCTAGGAGTTAGCTATAAAAATTTAGAAGAATCCGGAGTTATGCTTCCTGTATTAAAATTAACCATAAATTTTTTAAAACCTGCAAAATACGATGATCTATTGACCGTAATCACAACTTTAAAAAAAAAACCTCTGGTTAAAATTGAATTTGATTTTGAAATATTTAATGAAAATCAAGAACTTTTAACAACTGGTTACACCAGTTTAGTATTTATTGATATGAAAAAGAACAGGCCTACCAAGGCACCTAAGACTTTATTAGATCAAATTTATACTTATTTTTAGTTGATTGATTTTATCACAACAAAATGTAATTCTTCAAACATCTTTTTAATTTTTTCGGCATCCTTTTTTCTAACAGATATCTCAATTTGGCAATTCAAATTCATTTCTTGACGAACGATTGGAATATTTTTTTCTTTTATCAATCTCATGATCTTATTCATATCAGCATACTCAAAATACAGCAAAAAGTGTTCGTCAACAGTTCTTTTTTCGATAACAGAGCTTTCCATAGCTAATTTTGCAGAAGTTTTATAAGCTTGAATCAAACCTCCTACACCCAATTTTATTCCTCCAAAATATCTTACGACTACTATTAATACATTAGTTAATTCAAATGATAGAATTTGACCATAAATTGGTTGACCGGCACTATTATTAGGTTCACCATCATCATTAACTCTATAGATTACTTTTTCAATTCCCAAACGGTAAGCATAGCACCAGTGTCTAGCTTTTTGATGATTTTTTTTTAGTTTTGAAATAATTATATCCACTTCGGTTTCCGAAGAAATTGGAAAAGCATATCCGAAAAATTTGCTGCTTCTATCTTTAAATATTACCTCTGGTGAGGCTTTTTTTAAAGTTTTATATTCATCAACTATTTGCAAGGAAAATAATTTTTATAAATTGTTAGTCTGTCATTTATAATTCTAGTCCTTTTCTCAGCTCTACCATTTAATTTTGGTGATCTTATTCCATTTTTAAAAAAATTATCTCCTATAAATATCCTTGCCTCATCCCATAATCCCAAATCTATAAAACTTTGCAAAGTTTTTGAACCTCCTTCAATTATTACAGATTGTACACCTTTTTCAAATAAAGTATTTAAAATCTGATCATTAATTTTTTTTGAAAAATCAACTTTTATAAAAATTGTATTTTCTCTTTCATATGGTGCATTTTTTTGGGTAAAAATAAATGTTTGTAAGCTACCATCATAAATATTATAGTTTTCCGGTATCTTCAGATCTTTGTCAATTGCAATTCTAACAGGCGACCTACCGTAAAATTTTCTGGCGCTTAAACTCGGATTATCATGCAAAACTGTTGTGGTACCAACCAATATGGCTTCTTCTTCTGTTCTCCATTTATGAACCAATTGCTGGGAATATAAATTTGATATCCAAATTGGTTTTTTTTCCTTTTTATTAATAATATTTGGAAAAATGAAACCATCTTTAGTTTCTGCCCATTTTAAAATAACATAGGGTCTTTTTTTTTGATGGAAAGTAAAAAAGCGTTTGTTGATCTCTAAACTTTCATTCTCTAAAATTCCGATAGTTACATTACACCCATTTCTTTTGAGATGTGCAACTCCACTTCCATTAACTTCGCTGTTACAATCAATAGTTCCGATAACAATATTTTTAATTTTCATTTTAACGATCAGATCAGCACAAGGTGGAGTTCTTCCTTGATGAGAACATGGTTCTAAATTTACATAAATAGTTGACTCGGTCAATAAACTCTGATCATTTACAGAATTTATTGCAACTACCTCGGCATGAGCTTCGCCTGCTTTCTTATGCCAACCTTCACCAATAATCTTTCCTTTGTTAACTATTACACTACCAACCAAGGGATTAGGATAGGTTAACCCCAAACCTTTCTTTGCCAATGTCAAGCAACGTTGCATGTATTTTTCATGAATTTCCAAACAAAATATTTTATACGAATTTAAAAAAAGATTACCTTTAATTATTGATTTTTATTTTTATTTTAGATTGTACAAAATATTTTATACAGATAAAAAATATTTTAAACATGTCCATTATGCGATTCTAAAAATTCGTAACTAAAAATCTAAGCCAAACAATTTGTATTTTGCAAAACAAAATTCTTTAATGACTCTAAACAATCTCAAAATAATATTTTTAAGTGAGCTTGGTCCTGTCTATCCATCACAAGAAATTGAAAGTTTTTTCTATTTATTAATGGAAGCGTATTTAAATAGGACACGAGTCGATTTAGCTTTAGAACCAAATAAAAAGATAAGCTCTGAAACAGAGCAAAAATTTGATTCTGCCTTAGTCAAACTGAAAAAGGAGTACCCGATACAATATATAATAGGTAGAACCGAATTTTATGGATTAACCTTTATTGTAAATGAAGATGTTTTAATTCCAAGACCGGAAACTGAAGAACTTGTTGATTGGGTTATTCCCCCTAAATCCCCCAAAGGGGGACTTCCAAAAACTCAAAACCTACCACACCATGCATATCGGCAGGAAATCCGGCAGACGGGTTCAAAACTTAGAATTCTAGATATTGGTACCGGTAGCGGATGCATAGCCATTTCATTGGCCAAAAACATACCTAATGCGGAAGTTTGGGCCTTGGATATTTCTCAGAAGGCATTGATACTTGCAAAAGAAAATGCGAAAAAAAATGATGTGAAGATTAATTTTAAGGTGAAAGATATTCTAAAAACAACCGACTTAGAATCAAAATTTGATATTATAGTTTCTAACCCCCCTTACGTACGGGAACTTGAAAAAAAGCAAATGCAAAACAATGTTTTAAAATATGAACCAAGTACAGCCTTATTCGTAAATGATAAAAATCCACTTCTTTTTTATGATAAAATTTCTGATTTGGCCATTAAAAGTTTAAATCCCAACGGAAAACTATATTTTGAAATAAATCAAGCTCTTGGTAAGGATATTCATGTATTATTGATAGATAAAGGCTTTAAAAAAATTGAACTTAAAAATGATATTTATGGTGAAAACAGAATGGTGAAAGCCGAAGTTCACTAAGTAAAATAAGTTACAAAAAAAATTATCTTTGCCTTATGAGAATAGATATAATTACAGTTTCACCGGAATTAATAAAAAGTCCTTTTGAACATTCCATAATAAAACGTGCCATAAACAAAGAATCGGTGGAAGTTCATTTTCATGATTTACGTGATTATGCTATAAACAAATACGGTAAAATTGACGATTATCAATTTGGTGGTGGCGCAGGAATGGTTTTAATGATCGAACCAATTGACAAATGTATTTCTAAATTAATGAAACAAAGAAAGTATGATGAAATTATATATATGACTCCCGATGCAAAAACCCTTAATCAAAAAACGGCTAATAAATTATCTTCTGCAAAAAATATAATTATTTTGACCGGACATTATAAAGGTGTTGATCAAAGGGTACGTGAAAAATTTATTACAAAGGAAATTTCAATTGGTGATTATGTGTTATCGGGTGGTGAATTAGCAGCAGCCGTTTTATGTGATGCCGTGATTAGGCTGATACCAGGAGTTTTAGGAGATGAAACTTCAGCATTAACAGATTCTTTTCAAGATAATTTATTGGCACCACCCGTGTATACCAGACCGGCTGTTTATGATAATATGAAAGTTCCGGAAATATTACTATCCGGTAATTTTCCTAAAATTGAACAATGGCGTCAGGATGAAGCAATAAACAGGACCAAACAAATCAGACCAGATTTATTAATGAATGAAGATATGGAATAAAATGAAAAAATATCTTTTATTTTTTGCAATATTTATTCACTTTTTTTCATTTGCCCAAAATGATAGTTTAGTTCTCCATCAGTCCAAACCACAAAAATCTTTTTTAAAGCAATCTATTGTACCGTTTTCACTAATTGGTGCAGGGTTAATTATCAATTATTCAAATGGAGCCATCGGGAAAGAAAATTTACAAGAACAAATTCAGAATAGCTTTCCTGATTTTGAGACCAATGCCGATAATTTTCTCCTTTTTGTACCAGCCTTAACTATGTATACGGCAGATTTGTTAAAAATAAAAAGTAAAAATAGTGCCTTCGATCAAACCAAATATTTAACAATTGCATTGTTAGTTAATAATGTTATAACATTTGGATTGAAAGAAATTACTAATGAAGAAAGGCCTAATGGAGAAAATAATCAGAGTTTCCCTTCCGGCCATTCCTCCAATGCATTTGTTATGGCAACTGTATTACATCATGAATTTATAGACACTAGTCCATGGCTTGCTTATAGTGGGTATTTATTTGCCACAACTACAGGTGCGTTTAGAGTTTTAAATAATAAACATTGGGTATCCGACGTGTTGGTTGGAGCAGGATTAGGGATCCTGGTTACCGATTTGGTTTATAGATTTGAACCTCTAAAAAATTGGAATCCATTTAAAAATGAAAATGTACGTACAACTGTAGTGCCTTCTTATTATGAAAACAGTATTGGTTTTTATGCTAATATCCAATTTTAAAAGCAATTGCGTATTATATTTTGCCATAAAAATAATTTTAATGTACTGTTTTTAATTTAAAAGTTTTTACTAAATTTGCACACTCAAAATTAACCTCTGACGAAAATCGTGCATGTTGGTTATTGATCAACCATTTTAAAATAAAATAATGGAAAATTTAGTGAATTTTGTTCAGAAAGAATTCGTTACAAAAAATGATATTCCGGAATTTAGTGCTGGCGATACCATAACTGTTTATTACGAAATTAGAGAAGGTAAAAAAACAAGAACTCAGTTTTTTAAAGGTATAGTGATCCAAAGACGTGGTAGTGGAAGTTCAGAAACATTTACCATAAGGAAAATGTCAGGTACTATTGGTGTTGAAAGAATTTTTCCAATTAATTTACCGGCAATTCAAAAAATTGAAGTAAATAAAAGAGGTAGTGTTAGAAGGGCTAGAATTTTCTATTTTAGGAACCTAACCGGTAAAAAAGCTCAAATTAGAGAAAAAAGAGTTTAATTCTTTTATAACCCATATAAATCCCATCAGCCAGCTGGCTGATGGGATTTTTTTATTAACAAATGTTGATAACCTCTATTCATAATTTGTTTAAAACTAACGGCTGATTTTATTTTGAAAATCCATTATAATTATTACTTTTGATACAGAATTTAAAGAGAGATTAGTTTCAAGTTAACGTAAAGGTTAGAGATGCAAATCGATAAAATTTATTTAATTATTAGTTTTGATTTAAATTTTGTTAAAGTGTAAAAGCTTTAGCGTGTATGTAATGATCTTATTAATAATGAACTGAGTATTTAGCATTAAATAGTAGGTGATTTAGAGATTGTGAAATACACATTAAGTACGATAGTTAAAATGTTTAAAGTGATTACGGCTTAGGTTGTAAAAGTTTAAAATGAGTTAATTAGAGTATTTAAAAGAAATGACCAGCAAAAGGTTATGATTTTCAGAACATTCAGGTGTTGTGAACACGATTGTAACTCGAGCTAAATGTTTCGGCAAATACCCATAATGAAGTCAAATTTATTATGGGTATTGTTTTATTCATTAAGTAGTTGTAAACAATTGTTTGTAACTCATGTTCGTATCCTGTTTATAATTTTACTAAAAATATTAACCTTTTTGCGATCCTCTTCTCTTAATTTTGCAGAAGGTCTATTTGTTTTTTACGAAGCAATCCCCTATAATACAGTTATGAAAAACTGTTTCGTAAATTAAAGTAGCCATTTGGAGTAATTTCCAAAATCTGTTTAATCATTTTTACTGAAGTGTTTAGCACATCAAATCGAAATATTTTTAAACAGAAACTAAAATAGAGATTTTAATGATTTACTAACATTAATCCCCCCTATTTTAAAGCGAAT
>VAPH01060734.1_pt1 | contig 11796 bp, 9 predicted proteins | sample 3393861 | NCBI WGS metagenome assembly VAPH01 (sample SAMN08290439, study PRJNA428436) | hydrothermal vent metagenome | isolation source: Deep-sea hydrothermal vent chimney | place: Atlantic Ocean: South-mid Altantic Ridge | reverse complement strand
GGGATATTCCAGGCCCAGCGTAGTAAGCGCATCGATAACACGGAAACCGCCGGTATTGGCACCATAACGTGTTTCCACTCCCAATGTGGCAATAATTATTTCAGGTGGCACACCAAATTTTTTCTCTGCCCGGGCGAGTGTATCAGCATGTTTTATCCAGTACTCTGCCCCTTTGCTGATGTTCTTTTCTGTCAGAAATATCTTACGGTATTGGTACCAGGGCATGGACTCTGCCGGTTTATCCATAATCTCAATAATGCGCGGCTGTATTTCAACTTTCTGAAACAGTGCCTCAAGATCAGTCACACTGTAAGCTGTTTTACTGGCGACCTCGTCAAACATTTTACCAAGCCGTTTGTAATCGCTAGTCTGTAATGAAAATGCAGACAGACTAAAGAATACAGTGCCGGACAGAGTCACCGTAAGCGTTTTGAGTAATTTTTTCATTACCGGATAAACCAGCGGTTAGAATAAGCGGACATCAGAATACCAAAACCAGCCAGCAGCGACACCATTGACGTGCCACCATAGCTTATCAGGGGCAAGGGTACCCCGACTATCGGTAATATGCCGGTCACCATCCCTATATTAACAAATACGTAGATAGCAAAAGTGACGGCCAGTGAGCCGCACAACAGTCGTGTATAGGAGTCCTTGGCCTCTATTGCGATATACAGACTTCTGCTGACCACAAATAGGTACACCAGTAATAATATCATCGAGCCCATAAATCCGAATTCCTCAGAAAATACGGCAAAAATAAAATCTGTCGACCGCTCGGGGATAAAATCCAGCTGTGACTGACTGCCATTGAGCCAGCCCTTACCGTACAACCCACCGGAACCCACCGCTATCGCGGACTGGATAGTATGGTAGCCAGCGCCCAATGGATCCGACCAGGGATCAAACAGAGTCAGAATACGCTGGCGCTGATAATCATGAATCAGAAACCAGCCCAGGGGGGCCGCAGCCGCTACCAATGCGGCAAGTACAGCGATAATCCACCAGGACATGCCGGCAAAAAAGATCACCACCAAACCTGAGGCGGCAATCAGGATTGCTGTACCAAGGTCCGGCTGCTTGATAACAAGAATGACAGGTATAACAAGAACCACAAAGCCAAGTATTACAGTAGAAAGAGATGCCGGGAGTGGTTTTCTGACCATCACCCAGGCCACCATCATCGGCACAGCGAGTTTCATCATTTCTGCCGGCTGGAAGCGCATAAAACCAAGATCTATCCAGCGTTGCGCCCCTTTACCAATGACTCCAGCACCGAGTACGACCAATAACATGATCAGTCCAATACCGTATAAATACGGTGTCCAGCGTAAGAACTGATCTGGGGTGATGCGTGCAACTAAAAACATGACAGTAAACGCCAGGACAATACGTATTGACTGTCGCATCAGCAAATCAGGATTCTGGTCACCCGCACTGTAAACCACGAACAGACTGGTCACTGAAAGCGCAAGCAAACCAGTAAATAATGCCCAGTCGATAGAAAAGCCTTTTTTGCCGTTCATAACGGGTTCCTTTTCTGCTTCGGTTTTTTCCCAAGAAGATAAAAATCCATTACTTTACGTGCAACAGGTCCGGCAGTTGATCCCCCATGGCCCCCATTTTCTGCAATAACGGCAACGGCAATTTCTGGTTTCTCAGCCGGCGCATAAGCAATAAAAAGTGCGTGATCTCTATTTCTCAGGGCTACTTCTGATTCCTTGTAATGCTCATTTTCCTTGATACCGATCACCTGTGCTGTACCCGTTTTAGCGGCTATCTTGTATGGACTATTGATGCCAACTCGCCTGGCTGTACCCTGTGGCGTGTCCGTAACATCAATCATTGCCTGCTTAACGACTGCGAGATCTTTATCGCGCCAGATTTTGCTGTTTAATTTCACCGGTTCATTACGCTTCTTTCGGGCAAGCAATGCGTCTTCTTCAGACAGTAACAAATGCGGCTTCATTCGTATTCCATTATTGGCAAGTGCAGAGGTTGCAGAAGCCAGCTGTAGCGGTGTTACCAGGACATAGCCCTGCCCAATACCGGCAATAACGGTTTCACCCCGATACCACGGCTGATTCCTGGTCGCCCGCTTCCATTCCCTGGAAGGTAAAAGTCCACTGGATTCACCGTTCAGATCGATTCCGGTTTTAGTGCCGAAACCAAACAGTGCCAGATATTTATGCATGTAATCAATACCCAGACGATCTGCCAGGTCATAGAAGTAAACATCACAGGACTGGACAATTGCATCATGTAGATCAACCGATCCGTGGCCACCGCGTTTCCAGTCACGAAACTTTCGCCCCCCTTTAGTCAACCTATAGTATCCCGGACAGTAAGTTTTTTTCACCGGACTTATCCCGGATTTCAGGCCGAGCAAGCCCATAAACGGCTTGATCGTTGATCCCGGCGGGTATCGCCCTCGCAGGGCACGGTTCAACAACGGTTTATCGGGCGAATCGCGCAAAACCGCATAGTCTGCCGTGCTGATTCCATTTATAAAGACGTTGGGATCATAGGACGGGGTGCTGGCAAAAGCCAGTATCTCACCCGTAGACGGTTTGATGGCCACCACTGCACCACGGAAATCGCCAAGTGCCTGCTCTGCAACACGCTGCAATTCGCTGTCGAGAGTCAGATAAATATTTTTACCGGGTACTGATGGCGTACTGGAGATAGTTCGCACAACGCGGCCATGGGCATTGGTTTCAACCTGGTCAAAACCAATTTCTCCCCGTAGCAGGTCTTCGTAATAAGACTCAATCCCGGTTTTACCCAGAAAATTGATACCGCGATATTTCTCCTTGTCTACCCTCTCGAGATCACGTGAGCTGATACGTCCGACATAACCCACCACATGTGCGGCACTTTCCTTTTTTGGATAATTCCGCTCCAACCTGGCGCGCAGGTCCACACCTTTAAACCGGTAGCGGTTGACGGCAAAGCGTGCCGCCTCTACATCCGTCAACTGGCTACGTAAGATTATGGTATTAAATTGTGCATTGCGTTTGACATCACGATAGAATAACTTGAGGTCATATTCCGTCAGTTTCACCAGTTTACCCAGTTCATCCAGCAAATTATCCATGTCCTTGACCTGGTCTGGTACGACCTCAAGGGTATAGGATGGGATATTTCGTGCCAGTGGGATGCCGTTGCGGTCAAAAATAATCCCGCGTACAGGCGGTCTCGGTACCACACTAATTCGATTGTTTTTTGATAGGGTACTATAACGGTCGTATTCAATTACCTGTAGATAAAACAAACGCGTCAGCAGAATACCAATCAAAACAAGCAGCAATACCCCCGTCACAATTGATCGCGCGGTAAACACCCGCGTTTCAGAAAATACGTCCTTAATTTCAAAGCCCGGCATACTTACTGTCGTCGTAGATCTCTTAGCACTATATATATAAATGGCCAGACCAAGGCACTGGTCAGCGCCGGGATCCAGTAAGCCCATGTAATGGGAAATTCTCCTGCGACACCTCTGACCCATGCGGTTAGCGTCAGATACACCATGGCTAACAAGAACACCACAAACGACTGTTGCCATATTGGGAACACACGTATGCGCAAATGAAAAATATTTACCAGATAGGCAATTATTGCCAGCACCATAGCATTTTGCCCCAGTAAACTGCCATACATTACATCCATGACAAGCCCCAGTAGCCAACCGGTAAAAATACCGATACGACTGGGGATTGCCATGCACCAGTAGATCAACACCAATATCAGCCATTCAGGCCGAAAAATGATCGCCATATCAGGCAAGGGCACGCTGCTTAATATCAATGCCACAAGGAAAGAAAACAGTACCCACAGGCTACTCATCAGTCAACTTCTGTAAGGGTTTATCTTTTTGGGTTCTGGTTACCCCAGGCCAGATAAGCAGAACCTCTCGCCCATGATCCAGCTGTGTAACCGGCAACGTATTAATAGTCAGAAATTCATCGCTTGGCTTCTGTTTTACGTCAGTGACTGTCGCAACAGGATAGCCGGTAGGGAAACGACCACCCATACCTGAAGTGATCAGCAAGTCACCAATACGGATATCGGCATCGGCCGTCAAGTAAGGCATGGCTAGTCTGTTACGTACACCGGTGCCGAACAATACACCTCGTAACCCATTTCGCATTACCATTACGGGTACGGCACTGCTCGGGTCTGTCAACAACGTGACCGTACTCTGAAATTGACTTGTATGAACAACCTGGCCGATAACACCATCACCATTAATTACGGGCTGTCCAACATAAACATCATCACGACTGCCTTTGTTGAGACTAATCCTCTGGGTATAGGGTTCAAGGCTAACCTCGACAAGTTCAGCCAGCAGCACCCGCTCCGCAATTTGATCCGATTGTCCAAGCAGACGTTTGAGACGACGATTGTCGGCTTCCAGTGAATGTAATTTTTTCAGGCGGCTGCGTAACAGCAAATTTTCCTGCCGTAGCGATTCATTGTTGGTCTGTAGATCTTCACTTCTTTCCATAGAGCCTGTCAGCTCCTGGATTATCTCTCGCGGGATAATCGAAACAAACATAACCGGGTAGACAAGGGTCTGCAGAATATTCCGCAATCTTTCAAGTTGCTGTGTGCGGTAATCAATCAGCATCATGGAAACAGACAGCGCAATCAGGACTATGACACGCACAGTCGCAGGAGTGGCACCACCCAGGCGTCTAAGGAGTTCTCTCATTTACGGCCTGTCGGCAAAGACAGGAAAGTTATAAAAGCATTACAGGAATATTTTTCGCAATACCGGTATTCCCCTATGAAGTTTTTCAAGTCGCCCTGAGGAGTTATTTATCGTTCCTGGGCAAAAACATCACCAAGACGATCCATTTCCTCGAGTGCGTGCCCACACCCACGTGCGACGCAGGTTAAAGGATCTTCAGCTATAACTACCGGCATGCCCGTTTCTTCCATAAACCGGCGATCAATATCACGCAGCAGTGCACCACCACCGGCCAGGATCATCCCTTTTTCAGCAATATCAGCACCGAGCTCCGGTGGTGTTTGCTCCAGTGCCGCTTTAATCGCCTGTGAAATCTGATCCAGTGGATCGGCAATGGCATCATATATTCCCTTGCTGGTCAATGTCACCGAACGGGACAGGCCTTCGGCCAGATCCCTGCCCTTGATCTCCATTTCAAGTATTTCAGACCCCGGTGTTGCTGCACCGATCTCCTTTTTGATTCTTTCAGCTGTCGAGTCACCGATCAGCACCCCATGCTGACGACGAAGATAGGTAATAATTCCCTCATCAAACTTGTCGCCCGCCACACGAAGGGAATCTGACAAGACAAGTCCACCCAGTGAAACGACCCCCACTTCGGTGGTACCGCCGCCTATATCAACCACCATTGAACCGGTGGGGTCTGCAACCGGCAGGCCAGCACCAATGGCTACCGCCATCGGCTCTTCAATCAGGTACACCTCACGAGCACCGGCACTCAGCGCCGATTCCTTAATAGCGCGCCGTTCAACCTGCGTTGAACCACAGGGGACACAAATAATGATACGTGGGCTGGGCTTGAAAAAACGCGTTTCCTGTACCTTGCGAATGAAATACTTTAGCATGACTTCGGTAACGGAAAAATCTGCGATAACACCGTCTTTCATAGGGCGAATAGCTTTGATATTACCCGGAGTACGGCCAAGCATCTGCTTGGCTTCCTGTCCAACCGCCAACACAGACTTACCCGAGGGACCTCCCATGGGGGAATAACGAATAGCAACAACTGAAGGTTCGTTTAGTACGATGCCCTTGTCACGGACATAGATAAGTGTATTTGCTGTGCCCAGATCTATTGCCAGATCGTGGGAAAAAAAACCTAACAGTCTCTTAAACATTATTTTTGATTTACCCAATTGTGTGTACAAACTTTCCAGCACCCTGCCAGATGCAGCGCTGCACACTTATCAGTTACAAGGACAGACTTACTGTATAAATAAATATAGTTGTCAAATTTGAGTACCACTGAAAACAGGATTTCATCAGCAATACATCCGTCGAGATTGTACTCTAGCAATGACGCTATTTCTATTCAACCATCGATGATTATGCTACCTTTCGGCAGCGGAAAAGTAGTCGTTTACGACTTGAGGAGAGAAAATGCCAATAAACAATGATGATGTAGAGAAAATTGCCCACCTTGCCCGACTCGCCATCAGCCCCGATCGACTGGAGACCTATACAAAAAACCTGTCCGGGATTCTTAAGCTCGTTGAACAAATGAATGAGGTAGATACCAGTGGTGTAGCACCCATGGCTCACCCACGCGACACTAAACTCCGCTTGCGCGATGACGTTGTAAGCGAACACAATGAACGGGACAAATTTATCAAACTGGCCCCGGCAAGTGAAAACGGCCTGTTTCTGGTTCCCAAAGTCCTCGATTAATTGAGAACACATAACAATAACTTTCACCTATGCACAAAAAATCCCTGCAAAAACTGGCGCTAGGCCTGGCGAACAAAGATTTCTCAACCATCGAACTGACCCAGTACTTCCTTGATCGCATAGAAGCGCATCAGGATATTAATGCGTTCATCACTGTTGATCGTGAAGGCAGCCTACAGCAGGCCGCTGCAGCCGATAAACTATTGAGTGCAGGTGAAGCCCAGCCCTTAACCGGTATACCACTGGCACATAAAGATATCTTCTGTACCGACGGGCTGCGCACCTCCTGTGGCTCGAAGATGCTGGATAATTTTATCGCGCCTTATGATGCGACACTTATCCAGAAATTTCGTCAGACAGGCAGTATTATACTGGGCAAGACCAACATGGATGAATTCGCCATGGGGTCTTCCAATGAAACCTCTTATTATGGTCGCGTATTAAATCCCTGGAACAAAGAGCGCGTTCCTGGCGGTAGTTCCGGGGGGTCTGCAGCGGCAGTGGCCGCACAACTTGCGCCAGCGGCCACCGGCACAGATACCGGCGGCTCAATACGCCAGCCCGCTTCTTTTTGCGGTCTCACTGGCCTGAAACCAAGCTACGGCAGAGTCTCACGCTATGGCATGATTGCCTTTGCTTCGTCCCTGGATCAGGCCGGGCCCATGGCCCACAGTGCAGCAGATGCCGCTATATTATTACAAACCATGTCAGGATTCGATGAACGGGATTCAACATCGGTAGACATCGCTGTGCCTGATTTTTCTACAGATCTGGAAAATAACCTTGAGGGTTTGAAAATTGGTATGCCGGTTGAATTTTTCAATGATGACCTCGACCCCGGCATTGCCTCCATCACCATGAATGCCCTGCGTGAATATGAAGTGCTCGGTGCGAAACTGGTCGATATCAGCTTGCCGAACAGCCATCTCTCGGTGCCCTGCTACTATGTTCTGGCACCCGCTGAAGCCTCATCAAACCTGTCCCGTTTTGATGGCGCACGTTACGGCTACCGTACTGCGGAATACGATGACCTGCTGGACATGTACAAAAAGACACGCGCCGAAGGCTTTGGCGATGAAGTTAAACGTCGCATAATGATCGGTGCCTATGCCCTGTCTGCCGGCTACTACGATGCCTATTATCTCAAAGCGCAGAAGATACGCCGCCTGATTTCTGACGACTTCACCCGTGCCTTCGAAAAATGTGATGTCATTGCCAGCCCAACCGCACCGGAAACGGCCTTTAGATTTGGTGATAAAAGTGATGACCCGGTAGCCATGTATCTGAATGACATCTATACCATCTCGGTTAATCTCGCCGGACTGCCGGGTATATCGATCCCGGTGGGCTTGGACAAGAATAATCTCCCTGTCGGTCTGCAGCTGATAGGGCAATATTTTGATGAAGCGGGACTGCTTAATGTCGCACATCGCTACCAACAGGTCACTGACTGGCATACGCTTAGCCCGCTTTGAGACCAACATGAAAGAATATTAAGGACATTATAAGATGGAATGGGAAACCGTTATCGGGCTGGAAATCCACGCCCAGCTCAAAACAAAAAGTAAGATATTCTCCGGCGCGGCGACGGCATACGGTGCTGAACCCAATACCCAGGCCTGTGCGGTGGACCTTGCCCTGCCCGGTGTGCTACCGGTAATGAATCGTGATGCCGCTCGTATGGCCGTTAAGTTTGGGCTGGCTATTGGTGCCAAAATCAATCAGACATCCGTATTTGACCGCAAAAATTATTTTTATCCCGACCTCCCGAAAGGTTATCAGATTTCACAGTTGCAGTTGCCTATCGTCGGCGAAGGTTCTATCACTATTAATGTCAACGGTAAAAAGAAGACTATCGGTATTACCCGCGCACACCTTGAGGAAGATGCCGGCAAGTCCCTGCACGAGGATTTTCATGGCATGACCGGCATCGATCTTAATCGTGCCGGCACGCCATTGATAGAAATCGTCTCGGAGCCTGACATGCGCTCAGCCACTGAAGCCGTTGCCTATCTCAGGTCGATACATTCACTGGTACGCTATCTCGATATCTGTGACGGCAACATGCAGGAAGGCTCTTTTCGATGCGATGCAAATGTTTCTATCCGCCCCCGGAGCCAGAAGGAATATGGCACCCGTACTGAACTAAAAAACATCAATTCATTCCGTTTCGTAGAGAAGGCAATTGAATTTGAGGTGGAACGCCAGATTGATATCCTTGAATCAGGCGGAAGGGTTGTACAGGAAACCCGCCTCTATGATTCGGATAAAAATGAGACCCGGTCAATGCGCAGCAAGGAGGAAGCCAATGATTACCGCTACTTTCCGGATCCCGATCTGCCTCAGATGGTATTGGAGGATTGGTTCATAGACGCAATCAGAGCTGAGCTACCCGAATTACCCAGTGCCAGGCGTGAACGCTTCATTTCTGAATACGAGCTGTCAGATTACGATGCTGAAACACTCACCACCAGCAAAGAACTCGCCGATTATTATGAACAGGCTGTCGCTATTTTACCCTCGCAGCCAAAACTGATTGCCAACTGGGTAAACGGGGAGTTATCCGCAGGACTGAACCGGAATGCTATCAGGATCACTGAAAGCCCGGTCACGGCCACTATGCTCGGCCAGCTGCTGACGCGCATAGACGACAATACCATTTCGGGAAAAATTGCCAAGGAGGTTTTCGAGGCCATCTGGCGCGGTGAAGGGAATGCGGACGAAATTATTGAGAAATGCAGTCTGAAACAGATTTCGGATAACAACACCATCGAACCTGTTATTGACGAGATCCTCACCAACAACCCAAATCAGATTGAACAATACAAGGCGGGTAATGGCAAACTGCTGGGTTTCTTTGTCGGTCAGGTGATGAAGGCCACCCAGGGCAAGGCAAATCCGAAGCAGGTCAATGAGTTGCTGAGGAAGAAATTGGACACCTGACGTGGTATTTTTACCCGTATCGTCCATATTGGCTACCCCATAGAATCTCTGGATTACGTCATAAAACCACGTTATTGTGAGCGAGGTATGGCAATCTTATATCCTATAATCAATCACTTAGCGATTTCTTTGGTACTATGTTCCTCGCAAAAACGTATAATTCAGAAGTACCCTATATAACTAAATGCTTGTTGAGTTTTTCCAAAAAAAACTACAAACTCCGATAAAACCATACAATTATAAGGGTATCCACATCCTTATTATTCTTCAAAGGAGACTCGCCAAGATGACTGATACTCCCCGCAATAACGCCGGTAACATACTCCGGTTGTCGCTTTTATCAATTGCCGTGACGGCGCTTACAACAGGCTCTGCTCAGGCATTTATCTTTAATAATGGTGATCTGCAAGGCAGTCTCGATACGACTATCTCCTACGGTGCGCGGTGGCGTGTACAGGATCGGGATCAGTCGATCATCGGCAAGGCCAATGGCGGTACAGCCAATTCGGTCAATGGCGATGATGGCAACCTGAACTATGACAAGGGGCTGGTTGCCAATGTCCTCAAGATCACACCAGAACTCGAGCTCAATTACAAAAATTATGGTGCTTTCTTCAGAGCTTACTACTTCTATGATTTCGATATCATGGGTAATAATACAGCGAGAACACCCTTGAGCGATGACGCCATAGACCAGGTCGGCGAGAAAGGCGAACTACTGGATGCGTATGTCTGGGGCAGCTGGGAGGCCGGAGGGAAACCTCTTGACGTCCGACTGGGTAATCAGGTTATTAACTGGGGTGAGAGTACATTTATCCAGGGCGGCATGAACAGTATCAACCCGGTGAATGTTAACAATCTGCGTGTGCCCGGTGCCGAGTTGCGTGAGGCACTGAAACCTGTGCCAAGAATCTGGGCAAGTCTGGGTGCAACGGATAAAATATCAGTGGAGGGTTTTTATCAGACCAACTGGAAAAAAACAATTATTGACCCGGTCGGCAGCTATTTCAGTAGCAGCGATCTCGCGGGTGAAGGGGCAGAAAAGGTTGTGCTGGGCTTTGGTAGCGCCCCGGATAATCCCGGATTCCCAACAACCGTTGTTCCCAGAGGCAACACCAGAGATGCCAGGAATGGTGGTGAATACGGCCTTGCAATGAACTATCTAACAGACAATGCCACAGAATTCGGTTTCTATTTCGTTAACTACCATAGCCGTCTGCCTATCATTAGTGCGATGACAGGAAGCCTTGCCGGAGCGCTCGGTGGTGACTACCCAGCCAGTGCGCGTTATTTCATTGAATATCCGGAAGACATCAAAATCATTGGCACCAGCTTCAACACTGAAATTGGTAACAGTGGTATATCCTGGCAGGGAGAACTGACTTACAAGATCGACGCACCGTTACAAATTGATGATACCGAATTACTGCTCGCTGCTCTGACCCCTGTAAAACCCGCCCTGGGGGCCATCAACCAGGTCGGGACATTTGGTTTCGGCCAGGAAATCTCCGGTTACAAAAGGCTGGATATCGCACAAATCCAGTCTACCGTCACCCAGGTATTTTCGAATATCATGGGCGCAAACCAGCTGGCCATAGTCGGTGAAGTCGGCTTTACCCAAGTCATCGATATGCCCAGCTATCAGGCGTTACGGTTCGAAGGCCCGGGCACTTACACCTCAGGCAGCCCCTTCCCCACGGTAGCAGGTGTTCAACCTGCCACTGAAAAGCCAGAAGGCTTTGCCACAGCCGCCTCCTGGGGATACCGCCTGCTCGGACGCTGGCGGTATGACAATGCGTTCAGCTCTATCAATCTAAGTCCACGTATTGCCTGGGCACATGATGTCAGTGGCACGACACCTGGACCCGGTGGGAATTTCATCGAAGGTCGCAAGGCATTATCTATCGGCCTGAATGCTGTCTACCAGCAGACCTGGTCAGCTGATATCGCCTACACGCGTTACATGGGCGCTGGCCGATATAATCTGATCAACGACAGAGACTTCGTCTCTTTTAATATCAAGACATCATTCTAATGACGCGAAAGTTTGGAGAACACATTATGAAAATTACCAAAGCTGTATTACTTTTCACTACACTGACGCTGTCATTACTTGGTTTCACCACTACTCAGGCAGCAGTCTCTGAAGCCGAAGCGGCTCGTCTTGGTAAGGATTTGACCCCAATGGGTGCCATCAAGGCAGGCAATGCCGAGGGCACGATACCCCCCTGGGATGGCGGTATCACCACACCCCCTGCGGCGTATAAACCCGGTGATCATCATCAGGATCCCTATGCGTCTGACAAGATACTCTATACAATTACTGCACAGAACAAGGATCAGTACAAAGACAAACTGACCGCTGGTCATCTTGCCATGCTCGATACCTATCCCGACAGTTTCAAGATAAATGTTTACCCAACCCGGCGTAG
>VAPH01026749.1_pt1 | contig 11797 bp, 10 predicted proteins | sample 3393861 | NCBI WGS metagenome assembly VAPH01 (sample SAMN08290439, study PRJNA428436) | hydrothermal vent metagenome | isolation source: Deep-sea hydrothermal vent chimney | place: Atlantic Ocean: South-mid Altantic Ridge | reverse complement strand
TTATTAAAAATCGAAGGCCTTTGCGGGGAGAAGAAACGGCCAGATATTTATATAATTCAAACATCTGAAGATGCCAGTGAGATTGGTCTGGAATTAGCAATGAATTTGCGCGATGCCGATCTGGCTGTGGTGAGCAATATCGGCGCCACAGGCATTAAGAGTCAGTTAAAAAAGGCCGACCGCAGCGGCGCCAGAATTGCACTAATTCTTGGTGAAGATGAATTGCAGACAAATACAGTAACAGTAAAATTGCTGGATAAGGGCAGGCAATTTACTGTATCGATAAATAAGTTACTTGCTGAAATTAGCAGTTACATAGAAATAACGGAGTGAACTAAAGTGGATCTTAATCTTGTAGAAGATGATGAGCAGGAAAGAGCAAAAAAATGGTGGCTTGAAAACCGCACCCCGATTATTACCGGTGTGGTGTTAGGGCTATCTATCATTATTGGTTTTAACTGGTGGGGTGGCTATAAAGCTGGGCGATCAGAAGCCGCTTCATCTCTGTATCAGACAATGCTAAAAAATGATGCGGATGGCAACAGAAGAACTGTGCGTTCGACTGAAGCAGGGCAAAAAATTATTGATGACTATGCAGACACCCCCTATTCAGGAAAAGCCGCATTGATTCTGGCGCGAATTGCCTATGACGGCAATGACGTTGAAGGAGCCAAAGAAAAATTACAGTGGGCGATTGATAATTCCAGACAATTTGAAACTGTGCATACAGCCAGGCTTAGGCTTGCAAGCATATTGATGATTGATGGCAAGCTGGATGAGGCTCTGGAATTGCTCAGCGTAGAACACATGGAAGGTTTTGAATCGCATTATTATGAAATGCGGGGTGATATATACCTTCGTCTTAAGCAAACTGCTAAAGCAAGAGATGCCTACCGCGCGGCAATAGATGGGTTGTCACCTGGCTCTACGTATGAACCAGTGCTGAAGATGAAACTGGATGCTATTGCATCAGGTGCTAGTTAATGAAAGCAAAAGCTCTCCTTTTTTTCACACTACTGATATTTCTTACTGGCTGCTCATCCGTAAAATCAGTGATCCCTGGTATGGGAAAAAAAGATGGAGAGTTGGAACCAGCAAAGCTGGGGGCATTTACTGAGAAAGTTAAACTTCAACGTTCCTGGAAGAAAAGCTCTGGAAAAATTACTAAACAGAACAAGCAGATTCAGCCAATACTTGTTGATACATCCCTGTACACCGCATCCTCAGAAGGTGTTATTACGGCTACTGATGCTGAGAATGGAAAACAGTTATGGAAGAGAAAATTAAAGTTACCTGTGTCTGCGGGTATCGGATATGGGGGTGGCCTGGTACTTGCCGGTACTGAAAATGGAGAGGTAGTAGCACTGTATGCCAGTAACGGTAATCCTGCGTGGGTAGGTGAGGTCAAAGGTGGTGTCCTCGCCAGTCCGGCTGGCGGCCAGAATATTGTCGTCGTCCCGACCTCTGGTAATCGGCTGGTTGGTCTGTCAGCTACAGACGGCACGCAAGTCTGGACATTGCAGGAGACTACACCGCGTCTTTTACTGCGTGGTAGAGGACGACCTCTCGTTGTTAGTGATGTTGTATTTGCCGGGTTTGATAACGGTAAGCTTATGCTGATACGTCTTGATAATGGACAAAGGCTCTGGGAAGTACGGGTTGGTGACGCTGTAGGCAAAACTGAAATAGAAAGGCTGGCTGATGTAGATGCAAAACCAATATTAGTAAACGATACTGTTTTTGCAGCAGCCTATAATTCGAGAATTATCGCTATAAACGCACCGTCTGCCACCATGATCTGGGAAAATGAGATATCGACGAACAAAGACATGGACGTGGATGAAAGGAATCTTTACCTCATAGGTGAAGGTGATGTCATATACGCGATAAATCAGCAAACTGGTGAGACCGTTTGGGAGCAGGATAAATTTTCAAACAGAGGGCTGACACCACCCGCAGTGATTGGAAACTACGTATTAATTGGAGATGTCAGTGGTTATTTACACGTTCTAGATGCAACAACTGGCGAAATCGTTGGCAGGGCGAAGGCAGGCAGTGAGCTGCTTGCCCAACCCGTAACGAGAGGCCAATCAGCCTGGGTACAGACAGTTGATGGTGATGTCATTGCCTGGAAATTGGTAGAATAACCAGGATACTTCCCACCAACCCTGCTAATTTACCCATGAAACCTGTAATTGCTCTGGTAGGGCAACCAAATGTAGGGAAATCCACCCTGTTTAACCGACTGACCCGCAGTCGGGATGCACTGGTTGATGATCAGCCGGGCATCACCCGCGACCGCATCTACGGCAATGCTCGCTACCATGACAAGTCTTTTATTATCATTGATACTGGTGGTCTTGACGACGGTTCTGACCCGCTACAGTCCATGATGTCAAAACAGTCATGGGATGCTGCAGATGAAGCGGATGCGGTGATATTCCTGGTAGATGGTCGTGCGGGATTATCATCACTGGATAATCGTATTCTGGTGCGCCTGAGAAAACTCGGTAAACGTGTAAGCCTTGCCGTGAATAAGACGGAAGGCCTGGATACTGACCAGCTGATGTCAGATTTTTATGCACTGGGGCTGGGTGAGCCGCACCCTATATCCTCAGCACATGGCCAGGGCGTGTCATCCCTGATGTCAAATGTACTGGATGATTTCCCTGTCGCTGCTGAAGAAAATGATAACGCAGGGCCCGTCATTGCAGTTATTGGCCGGCCGAATGCCGGTAAATCTACCCTCATAAACGCATTACTGGGCGAAGACCGTGTGGTGGTATTCGATCGGCCTGGTACTACACGCGACAGTATAAAGATTCCTTTTGAGAGAGAGGGCAAAGACTACACACTGATTGATACTGCTGGCGTTAGACGGCGAGGAAAAGTTGATGAGAAAATAGAAAAATTCTCTGTAATAAAGACGTTACAGGCGATAGACCATGCAAATGTTGTGCTGATGATGCTGGATGCCCGACGTGAAATCTCTGACCAGGATGCGACGCTTGCAAGCTACGCCATTGATCAAGGTAAGGCGATGGTAGTCATTGTGAATAAGTGGGACGGTTTAAGTCCGGAAAAGAGACAGAGAATAAAGGATGATATTGACCGTAAACTGGTCTTCTTGCAGTTTGCAGAGCTTATCTACATCTCAGCACTGCACGGCACTGCCATAGGAAACATCTTCCCGGCGGTGGAACGAGCGTATGATGCGGCAATGAAGGACTTACCTACCTCCTTTTTGACTCGTATCCTGGAAAAAGCCATTGAAAAGACACCGCCGCCAATGGTTGCTGGCCGGCGTATGAAGCCAAAGTTTGCTCATCAGGGTGGCCATAATCCACCTGTTATCGTCATCCATGGCAACCAACTTAACAAATTACCGGGTTCATATCGGCGTTTTCTTATAAACACTTTTAGAAAAGCAGCCAAACTGCAGGGAACCCCAATCCGTCTTGAAATGAGGGCAGGAAGTAACCCCTATGCGGGGCGACCATCCGGAAAAACTAAAAAGCGTAGGAAAAAACATTAAATAATTAATGGAAGTCATTAATAATTTTATAGAAATGCTTTAACAGATTGACAATCAATCTCCAGTAAACTAGATTAATTATTATATGACGCCAACTGCATATAAGAGTATGCATATTTACTAGCATGAATATTTACTAGCATGAACCCTGGTGAAGACACTGTAATTGAAGGCAATTTTGTTGAAAAAGCAATGGATCAAATAGGCAATACATCAATCGGGGAAAAGCAGAAGGAAATGCTGATCGTTATGACAGCGCTTCTGTTCACAGAGCAGAATAATTTACTGTCTCAATCCCAAATGCGTGATGCAAAGCAAAGTTTGCAGGCGTTATTTCTTCGTACCAGTGGCGAAGAGACAATGTTGCGGAAGCTTATTGAGATTCTGCGTTTCAACGAAGAAATGCACACTGCATTTAGTGATTTGTCTAAAATTAGTACCCGCATTCAAAGTAGTACCGAGATCATTGCGCGAAAAGTTTCTTATTTGCGCAGCTATTTTGATCGACTGAAAGTCACCCCTCAGGAAAGCGCTGATTTTTTTACCCCTTTTATGAATTTTACCCACCAGTTTTTGCTCAAGGTAAAAACATTCAATAGCAGTATGGTAGAGTTTCTTGAAATCAAGGAAGTTGAATCCAGACGCGCAAATGAATACAGGATTGCAAAGGAAGCCAGTGTCAGGCTAAAGAAAAGACTGGCGGGCACTCTCGGTAATGACCCGCAGTCAGAAGTTGAATCAACCATCAAAGATGAAGTCATACAAACATTTGATCATGCTGAAGCCAGAAATAATCTTTCTATGGTCGAACGCGAGTCGAAGTTGAAGGAAAGAGAAATAGATGAGTTGCTGGAAGAAATCAATACCATGTGCCAGCAAGCAATGAATCCAACGATGCGGGAAGTAAAAGAAAGAGACGTTTTGATAAAAGAGGACTATGATGATGTGTTCACACTCTTCGTCGTGGCACTCAAGAAACACCGTCGTCTGGCCAAGATAAAAGATTTTCTGATGGATTACTTTAAACTCTATCAACGTGCTTATGGCATGTTCAGGCTAGATTTCAATAGTTTCAAAAAAGCTGTTTCGATGATGTCAACTAATTCGCAGCAGTATTTTGAGGACAAAAATGAAGACTACGACATCCGGGACAAGCGCGAAAAGTTGAAAAAGCTGGAAGCCGTGATTAACTTCCTTGAAGTAGCCGCAAAAATGGTTCGTGATGAAAGCGAACTTAAATACCAGAAGTTAAGCAAGAAGTTATCTGAGTTGATCGACCAGAGCGACAGTAACTGGAGTGAAATTTCTCAGGATCTGCTGGTCGCCAAGGTATCAGCAGAAGCAGAGATGAGTACCACGATTTAAGGGTACTTTTGATTTCTGTAGGTGTGAATTCATTCGCACAAAAAGGCTTGGCACAGGCTCCGGTGTCCGAATGAATTCGAACCTACAAAGTCTTTATCGTAAGACATAAATCGTAATACTTAAAACTTCTCTATCTCTTTTCTGGCAAAAATAGCATCGGATCAACCCTGGTCTGGTTCAGATTAAGACTCCAGTGCAGATGTGGCCCAGTAACCCTGCCTGTTTGACCGACTTCGCCAATTTTATCTCCACGTTTTAGCTTGTCACCGGTTTTAGTTGTTATCTTGCTCATGTGATTGAACATGCTGATCAGGCCCTGACCATGATCAACAAATACTGTATTTCCATTGAAATAATAGTTACCTGTGTCAATTATGTTGCCATCTAAGGGAAGTAGTATCTCAGTGCCTTCAGCGGCCGCAATATCAAGCCCGCTGTGCGGATTTCGAGGCTGGTCGTTAAAAAACCGTTTCAGTCCAAACGGGCTACTTATTGGTCCTGTAACCGGCCAGCTGAGGTCGATAGAAACATCTGTTTCCCTCCAGACCTTAAACAATTTGCCCATATGAATTTTTTCATTTTTTATTCGTGCCAGTTGCTCCTTATCTGGTGAAACATATTTTTTTTGCTTCATTTTTATGCGTTGTTCAGGGTACGTCTTAGGCTGTACTTTTATTGTAATCTCTTTATCAGTGCGGTTATTTTTACCCGTTCTGACCCTGACGATGTAATCTCCAGGTAATGTTTTCAGTGACAGGCCTACCAGCCCCTGCCATTTTCCATCCTGCTGGGTAACCAGAATCTTTTTTGAGCCAAAGCGTGCCTGTGGTCTCGGCTCTGACGCAGAACCTAATTCAATTCTTGTTACGCCACCAGGAACCGAAGATCCTGTGAATGCGTTAACCTGATGCGCTCCCGTAAGTGCGTAAAATATTAAAGCAGTAGCCGCATAAGAGAGAAAATTATTTTTTGTTTGTTTAATCATTTATATTCTTTTGTATTTTATTTACTTTACAGTGTATGTAGCCATCTTTTAGATTCGCCCTAAGTTCATCACCCAGACTCAATTCTGTTACAGAACTCACGGTCTTCTTTTCACCGTGAAGTTGTAATGTAGCAAAGCCACGTGCCAGTGTTTGTAGCGGGCTAAGCGCCTGCAGTGTAACAACATTTGCTTCAAGCTGGCTTCTCTTATGTTGCAATAGTTCGGGCATCCTGGAGCACAATCTTCTGTTGGCATTATCATGGTTTACAGTATTATATTTCACGATATTTTCTGGAAGGTGATGCGATAGGCGTTTGTGATGTCCTGTAAAGGAATTAATGCAAGTTGAAACGTTGTTGTTAATTGCTCTGTCCAGACGCGTCTGCAGAATTTTGCAACGCAGTGAGTACTGATCCAGCAACATATCTGGCTGTTGAATGCGATTTGAAAGTAAATTTAAGCAATTTTGACGCTCACTTATCATTGAACATGAAACATCGGAAAAACTTTTTGACAGAATGCTGTAGCGGTACCCAGCGCGATCAGCTTGCTGTTTAAATATTTTCAGGCGTAAAAGAAGGTGGTCAAATCGCTGGCTTGCTGCTTCCTGGCTATTTGTTAATGCATTTGTGAGTCTTGTTTGCAGGCCTGCAAAGGCACTTGATATTTGTGCCAAATCTGGCGACAACATTTCTGCTGCGGCAGTCGGGGTAGCCGCGCGAAAATCTGCTACAAGGTCGCTAATAGTAAAGTCAGACTCATGTCCGACTGCTGAAACTAGTGGTATTGTGCACTGATATATAGCCCTGGCAACAATTTCTTCATTGAATGGCCACAGGTCTTCCAGCGAACCACCGCCGCGTGCAAGTATAAGGACATCGCATTCTTTACGAGAATTAGCCGTATTAATCGCTGCTACCAGGGCTTCCGCGGCAAGTCCTCCCTGAACGAGGGAAGGGTAAAGCAATAGTTTAATTGCCGGGTACCGTCGTTTGAAGACTGAAACAATATCGTGGATTGCAGCGCCAGTCGCAGAAGTTATGATACCAACTCGTAGTGGCAATGCAGGTAAATTCCGCTTAGATGCAGCATCGAATAAGCCTTCTGTATGAAGTCTCGCCTTTAATTGCTCGAATTTCTTTCTGAGCAGGCCTTCTCCTGCATCGACCGCGCTCTGGACAATAAGTTGAAAATCCCCGCGTTGCTCATACAGGCTCACTCGTGCCGAGAGTAGCACATGCATACCATTTGTCAGCTTTGCAGGAGAAAGGCGTGCACTATTTTTAAAAAACACGCATCGTAATTGTGCGTTTTCATCTTTTAGATTGAAATATTGGTGGCCGGATGCCGGTTGTATAAGCCCCGATATTTCGCCTTCTACCTGAATGCTGGCAAAACTGGCTTCTAACAACTTTTTAGCTTCTTTTGTTAGTCGTGTAACAGTATAAATTGAATTAACAGTACGCATGCCTGGAATTGGATATGAAATAAATTGAAACAAAAAAGCCGGGCTGAGCCCGGCTTAGTTGAAATCTTTTTACAGTAGATTAGTAATGAGGCTGGTGATTTTTCTCAGCTTCATATTGTAGGCCAGCCATCTTGATCTGGCTCATTACTTTTTTCATCAGCTTGTTTGCTTTTGCTTTGTCGCCAGCTTTGTAGGCGGCTTTAGCTTTTTTCAGGTAGCCTTTTTTCCAGTCACCTGTATCACGCCATACTGCATCATTCTTCTCGAGCGCCTTAATGCCTGCTTCAGCTTCAGCAACTTGCTTGTTCCAGCCATCATCCGCACTAGCAGTTTTGGTGTTGCTTCCAGGTGATGCACAGGCACTAACAGCAAATATCGATGCAGCGAAGGCAGCAAATATAACTCTCTTCATAATCAGGGATCCTCTCAATGGGTTAAAAATTTATATTTATGTACGCTAATAATCAACAATAATGCGTCTCCAGTCAAGTGAAATCCAGTGATTCTTTCACTCTTTTAAGATTAATCCCGATATTTACTGCAATATCACTGTCTGGCAGGTTTACCCGTATACAGTCAATCTATATAATCCTGCAATGGAAATTCTAGAACAAGCACTTACCTTTGATGACGTCCTACTACTACCAGCCCGTAGTGACATACTCCCGCGCGACGCCAGCCTGAAAACACGTCTTTCACGTAACATAGAACTCAATATCCCTCTGGTTTCTGCTGCGATGGATACGGTGACAGAATCACGTCTGGCTATTGCCATCGCACAGGAAGGTGGAATTGGTATCATCCACAAGAATATGAACGCTGAGTTACAGGCAAATGAGGTTCTGAAGGTAAAAAAATATGAAAGCGGTGTTATAGCTGATCCCTACACGGTAACACCGGGTACAAGTATCCGCGATGTGATGAAATTGACCAAGGAGATTGGCATATCCGGTGTTCCTGTTGTGGATGGTGTTGACCTGGTCGGTATCGTTACTGCCAGAGACCTTCGTTTCGAAACGCACCTGGATGACCCGGTTTCCAGTATGATGACGCCAAAAGAAAAACTGGTTACGGTGGAAGAGGGTGCCAGTAAAGAGGAAATTATTTCCCTGTTGCATAAACACCGAATTGAAAAGATCCTGATAGTCAATGGCAAATTCCACCTGCGCGGTATGGTTACGGTAAAAGACATACAGAAAGCAACCGATAAACCGCTTGCCTGCAAAGATGATCAGGGCCGTTTACGTGCTGGTGCCGCTGTTGGTACCGGTGCAGACACCGAAGAACGAGTGGCAGCATTGGCAGAAGCAGGGGTAGATATACTCGTTGTTGACACTGCGCACGGGCATTCAAAAGGTGTGCTGGAAAAAGTGTCGTGGGTGAAGAAGCATTTTTCCCATATTGATGTTATTGCTGGAAATATTGCCACTGCCGCTGCCGCCCTGGATCTGGTTAAGGCTGGAGCGGACTGTGTGAAGGTAGGCATTGGGCCCGGATCAATTTGTACCACCCGTATTGTTGCCGGTGTCGGTGTGCCGCAGATTAGCGCTGTGGGCAACGTCGCTGCAGCTCTAAAGGGATCAGGTGTGCCGTTGATAGCAGATGGTGGAATTCGCTACTCAGGTGATATGGCAAAAGCCATTGCTGCGGGTGCACACTGCATTATGGTCGGGAGTATGTTTGCCGGTACAGAAGAAGCCCCGGGCGAAATTGAGCTCTATCAGGGGCGCTCCTACAAATCATACCGTGGCATGGGGTCTTTAGGCGCTATGCAGCAGGGTTCCAGTGACCGCTATTTTCAGGAGAACACAGCAAACGTCGATAAATTTGTGCCAGAAGGCATAGAGGGCCGGGTACCGTTTAAAGGGCCAATGACCAGTATTGTGCATCAAATGCTGGGCGGTTTGCGTTCCAGCATGGGTTATACCGGCTGTAGAACGATTGAAGAAATGCGCGAAAAACCCGAATTTGTGCGCGTCACGGGTGCTGGCATGGCTGAAAGCCATGTGCATGACGTTACCATAACGAAAGAAGCGCCGAACTACCGCTCTTGATGCCTGTTGCGTCGCAGCTTCATCCTTTCGAAATTAATTATTGAATCATGAGTAACAACATCCATTCAGACAGGATTCTAATCCTCGATTTTGGTTCTCAATACACCCAGTTGATTGCCAGGCGAGTCAGGGAGGCGGGCGTCTACTGTGAAATATTTCCCTATGATGTTGATGATATTCATATAGAAGAATTTTCCGCTAAGGGCTACATATTGTCGGGTGGCCCGGAAAGTGTGACTGAAGGGGATACACCTAAAGCAAATCAACTGGTCTTCGATTCAGGTAGGCCAGTGCTGGGCATATGCTATGGCATGCAGACCATGGCCGCTCAATTGGGTGGAGAAGTAGAGACTTCCTCGCACCATGAATATGGTTATGCCCAGATTCGCGCGCGAGGGCATACCCGGTTACTCAATGACATTGAAGATCATACTTCCGCCGATGGTTTTGGTTTACTCGATGTCTGGATGAGCCACGGTGATCGTGTTTCTTCGTTGCCACCGGGTTTTTCAGTCATGGCGACAACAGACAGTGCTCCTCTTGCCGGTATGGCAGATGAATCACGCCATTACTACGGTGTGCAATTCCACCCCGAAGTCACTCATACAAAACAGGGCGATCGTATACTGGCACGCTTCGTGCGCGATATCTGTGATTGTGCGGCATTGTGGAACCCGGCAAATATTGTACAGGACAGCATCGACACTATACGTAGCCAGGTCGGTAACGATGAGGTGCTGCTTGGACTCTCTGGAGGGGTTGATTCTTCTGTCGTTGCCGCGCTGCTGCACAAGGCGATTGGTGATCAGCTGACCTGCGTATTTGTCGACAATGGGCTATTGCGCCTGAATGAAGGTGATCAGGTCATGGCCACTTTTGCGGAGCACATGGGAGTACGGGTAATACGCGTTGACGCTGAGGATCGATTTTTAAATGCTTTGACCGGCGAAGCAGACCCGGAGAAGAAACGAAAAATAATAGGTCATACCTTCATCGAGGTATTTGACCAGGAGGCTGGAAAACTCAGCAATGTTAAATGGCTTGCCCAGGGGACCATCTATCCTGATGTTATTGAATCGGCAGGCTCAAAAACGGGTAAAGCCAAGGTCATCAAATCCCACCATAATGTTGGTGGCCTGCCGGATGATATGAATCTTGAATTGCTTGAGCCAGTAAGAGAATTATTTAAAGATGAAGTACGTAAACTGGGTGTAGAGCTTGGTTTACCTGCAGAGATGGTATATCGACACCCTTTTCCCGGCCCCGGACTGGGTGTTCGTATCCTTGGCGAAGTAAAAAAAGAATTTGCTGATCTGCTACGCCGTGCTGATCATATTTTTATCGAAGAACTGTATAAACATGACCTGTATGACAAAGTATCACAGGCATTTACCGTATTCCTGCCGGTAAAATCAGTAGGGGTAGTGGGTGACAACCGACGCTATCAGTATGTTGTTGCTTTGCGGGCTGTGGAAACCATCGACTTCATGACAGCACGCTGGGCACACCTGCCTTATGATTTTCTTGACCTGGTTTCTCGTCGTGTTATTAACGAAATCGATGGTATTGCCCGCGTCAGCTACGATATTTCAGGAAAACCACCAGCTACAATCGAGTGGGAGTGACCCTGACGATCCCATGAACAGGCGTTGCTGTTGTTCTACCCGACAGCCTTCCCGGAAGCGTATCGCGCAGAACCGTAGCGGCTAAACAGGTACCACGTTGGTCGCATGGATATTAATCCGATAGGGTGTTGAGCCTTGCCTCCAGGTCGGCAATAGCCTGAAGGATGTCCTCGAAGGGCGGTGATTCACCCAGGATCATGCCCTGCATGGCGCCATAGTCTCTGGTCAGGAAAGTTGCCAGTGCGTCTTGCGGTATCAGGTGAAATGAGCCCGGATGCGCTTCTTCCAACCCCGGCGGAAAAATGCCAGAGTATGGTCGCGGACATGATTTAGCAGGGCTGAGTTTTCCAATGCGCGATCGGTGATAGCAGTCCGTGCCATCCATGCCAACATCGTAGTAGTGGCGTGACAGGCGATGACGGTCATCGGGCAGGCGCCCTTGATCGCGATGGCCGCAATGCCGGCAGTGAAGAATGAGCGCCTTTTCGAGTAACGTGCGTTCGGGCGCCAGTGTCAGTACCCTGTCAATCGTCAGGTCAGCCTCACCCAGTTCCTCCTGGATGTAGGGCGTCACGGTCTGAACAGCATGTGGATCCAAAGCCGATCGTGCGCCCCCTTCGATTTTGACCCTTGGTTCCACATAGGCATCAGATTCTGACTTATACCTGAATCCGTGGGTTCATGACGGCACATAGCACAAGCTCTTGATTCCACAGCGGTTCAAAAAATGCCCGCTTAACCTACGGGTGAAGCTAAGATTTTTTG
>VAPH01022073.1_pt1 | contig 11797 bp, 8 predicted proteins | sample 3393861 | NCBI WGS metagenome assembly VAPH01 (sample SAMN08290439, study PRJNA428436) | hydrothermal vent metagenome | isolation source: Deep-sea hydrothermal vent chimney | place: Atlantic Ocean: South-mid Altantic Ridge | reverse complement strand
ATGCACAAAAAGGATAGTAACCTGGTCAAATTATTCTATAAAAATGGATTTGCAGTCAATTTTTATAATAGATGGGTAGAACAGAATTTACCTCGAAGACATCCCGCAAGATCACCGTCAATTATGGGGGTCTATGTAGGAAATTCAGCGATTGAGAGGTTTTACTACAAGCATGGCAGTGAAGTTATTACAGACGAAATTTATTCGAAACTATATATGAAGCCTTCCAAATAATTGACTAGATGGATTGAGATTAATACATTTTAGGAAAATTTGAATTTATCAACAGGTTTTCTGAAGAACAGGGTATAAATATGACCAGTAAGTTGAAGTATAAACAAGGTTGTTGAGTGTAGTAATGCTGCTAGAATATACAGGAGCGATATTTCTTATTCTTTTTTCGTATACAGTCCCCTTGTTCCTTAACTCTATCAGAAATGACAAGTATCGTCTCGTTGCATTCTATATAGTAATAACGGCACTGCAACTTGTTTCCCTGTTTAATTATTTCATTTTTACTCTTCCGGGTGCCGGGCAGGATGCCAGTACCTTTAGTTACAATGCTCAGACTGCAGCTATCAATGGGGTTGCTCCGACATTCTCTGTCGGTACGGGTGTCTACGAGTATATTCTTTTTTTAAGTTATTCTATATTTGGTATTAATAAACTCGTAGGGCAGTCCATAAGTATACTGGCAGCCATTGTATCCTGTATTTTTATTTTGAGGATTGCGCGTCATCTGGATATTCAGGGGAATTTTGCGACACTCTTACTCATTATTGTTGGACTAACACCCTCATTCTTATTTTATACTCCACTCACTTTTCGCGAAGTATTTCAATTGTTAGGACTGGTAGGTGGGATATATTTTGCATACAGAGCATTCTCGGGAAGATCATTGACAAACCTGATTATTTCGTCTGTATTTTTTATCTTTATGGGGATCTTTCATCACGTTTTACTTGCATTGTCATTTGTATTGATCTTAATTACAACGGTCTTCTATTTCGTATATTCAGGAACTCCAAAAAATCTAATTATTAAAAATATATTTTTAAGTAGTCTGGCTATTCTGGTGGTTGGTTATATCATCGTGGTTAATATTCCTGCGGGTAAAGGAAATGATTATATAAAAATACTTAGAGAAAGTGGTGGCGTCGTTAAAATGGTAGGCAAGTACAGGAATGTAGTGGAAGATGATCTACCCAGATCTACTTATGGGTTCAAGGTAAATACGACATCGCTTATGAGTACAGGATACGGACTGTCTTTATCTTACGTGCACTATCTTTACGGCCCCGGTATTTATTCAATTGAAGAAGCAATTGATTTATTGCCATCACTCAATGCATTGGGGAGACTGCTGGCAACCCTATTACTGTTATATTTATTGATAAAAAAAGTTCCAATGCCCCCTGGTCTGGGTTATTTATTAATAATGTACTTGTCAGTTACTGCCATGTGGTCAATAGGAACCACCAATTATGGACAGGCTTTCAGGCATAATTCTTTGACGGACTGGATGCTTGCGGTCATTCTGGTAATTGGGGTACAGGGATTAATTAATTCAAAGAATCGATCCATGACTCGAACATAAGGACATCCCAGAGGTGGTATTGCCAATTCCTGTCGCCAGATAAATGTTCAGCCAATTTTTCACGAATGGGTATTGGATTGAGGTATCCTTCCTCACGAAGTCTCTTCTCATTCAGCATCTCTTCCGCCCAATCACGTAAGGGCCCTCGCAACCATGAATCGATGGGTACGCCAAAACCCATTTTGGGACGATCCATAATTTCGGCGGGAACATACCTCTCCAGCAATCTGCGTAGTATCCACTTTCCTTCCCCATTTCTTACCTTGAATTGTGCTGGTAGTTGCCATGCATACTCAATTATATTCTGATCCAGAAACGGGACTCTTGTTTCCAGACTGACCCCCATTGCTGCGCGATCAACCTTTACCAGAATATCATCGGGTAAATAAGTAATACTGTCCAGATATTGCATATTCTGTATGCAGTCCATCAGGCCTGACCATTGTGCTGTATCAGTCAGTGATGTCTGTGGTTCTTTTCCATCCACTACAATGTTCTCTGGGTCTTTCCAGTGTGAGACCAGATCCAGATAAAGTTCTTCGAAGTGCCTGCACTTAAGGAGACCTGCACCTTTGTGCAATTTATCCCCGAGCGTGCCCTGACCGCCAAAGAACGATAAATGCGGTGTGAGCCATCCTAATGATGTAGTCAGCAGGGCCGGGCTTATCCCCCTGATAGCTGAGGCCAGCACTGCTCTTAAAGGATAGGGTATCCTGCTGGTTTTTTTCCAGAACGAATTTGCAAAGAAATAGCGATCATAACCGGCAAAGAGTTCGTCTCCGCCATCACCGGATAGCGCAACCGTGACATGATTTCGAGTCATTTCCGAGACTAGAAAAGTCGGAATCTGAGATGAGTCAGAGAAAGGCTCATCATAGAGATGCGGCAGTCGGGGGATAACATCCATTGCCTGTTTTGGGGACACATAGAGTTCTGTGTGCTCAGTGCCAAGGTGAGACGCTACCCGTTTTGCATGATGGGCCTCATTATAAGTCTCTTCATGGAACCCAATTGAAAATGTTTTTATCCGTTGAGTGCTTTCCGCCTGCATCATTGCAACGACCGTAGAAGAATCGTATCCACCAGATAAAAAAGCACCTAGAGGGACGTCTGAGATCATTTTATTGCGTATAGATTCACGTAATAACCCATCAAGTGTATCAATAGCTTCATTATCGGTTAGCTGTGTAGGCTTTCTGATACCGTGCTCAGCCACGTGCTTCATGTCCCAGAAATGAATAGGTGTAGGCACTATTCCAGGCTGGGTAGTATGGGGTATGCGTAACAGAGTCCCCGGCGCTAACTTATGGATATCCTGATATATAGAATACGGTGTAGGAATATAATTGTGCCGCATATAGAGCGCCAGCGCGTTTCGGTCGATATTATTTTGCCAGTTTGGGTGCACACGTAAGGCTTTCAATTCAGACCCAAACAGCAAAGAATGGCCCTGCCATCCATAGTAAAGAGGTTTTTCACCTACACGATCCCTGGCGAGGCTTAATATACGTTGACTTTTATCCCACAGTGCAATGGCGAACATGCCTGTGAATCTAGTAAGTGCATCGGCAAGGCCCCAGGCCTCCACTGCGGCGAGCAGAACTTCGGTATCTGAGTGGCCACGAAATTCATAACCGAGACTTGCCAATTCAGTTTGAAGATCATGAAAATTATAGATTTCGCCATTATAGGCAACAACATATCTTCCCGAAGATGATTCCATAGGCTGGTGACCGCTACTGGATAGATCCTGAATCGATAATCTTCTGTGACCAAGAGCAATGCCGTGTTCGCGATTCACCCAGACACCCGTATCATCTGGGCCACGATGAATAAGCCTCGACGCCATAGCAAGACAAACCTGCTCGGCATTTGAGTCTATGCCCCGAAAATCACAAAAACCCGTCAGTCCGCACACTTAACCAGCAACTCCACGATAGGCCGTTTCATATTTTTTCACTACACTGTCCAGAGAATAATTTTTCATAACGCGCAGTCTTGCCTGCCTTCCCAGTTCTTCTCTGAACTCGGGTGATGCCTCTAATAAGCCAATTATTGCTACAGCCAGGGCCTCTGTATCTTTTGCAGCGACCACTCTCCCGGTTTTGCCAACGAGCAATGCTGAATCACCCACATCGGTCACCACACATGGTATGGAGCAGGCCATTGCCTCACCGATGACATTGGGAAACCCCTCTCCACCTAAAGAAGAAGAAACGGCTATATCCATTGCCGCGACCAGCCGGGAAACGTCTTTTCTTATTCCTAACAGGTGGAAACAGTCTTCCAGTTCTGCCTGTTTTATCCATTGTTTCAGTTGGAAGTTTTCATTATTGACATCATTTCCGCAGAGCATGAATTGTACAGATGAGTTATTTTTTCTGATTAACTCAGCTGCCTGTATAAAATTCCGGTGATCTTTTTGAGGATGGAACCTTGCCACAAGACCTATCAGGCAGACTTCTTCACCAAGGCCCAATTCTTTACGCACGGATTTTCTTGAATTTCTATCAGGATGAAATGTATCGAGATCAAAACCATTTGGTATAACAAACATTTTCTCTTTGGCGTATCCCAAAGAAGTATGGAATTCCAGTGCTGCATGGGAGCAACATATTATTTTATCAGGCAGCCATGAGGATATCTTTTCACAGACTTTTACTGTCCATATAGCACTTCGTTTATGGCTTTCTGTACCAATATCAGCCTGTCGGATATTCCAGACAATTTTAATGCCGCCTGCTAGTTTTGCGGCTAATCCCCCGATAAGATCCGAGTGATACATCCATGTCTGAATCAAATCCGGTTTTTTTTCGCGCAATAACAACGTTAATTTTATCAGTGCAAAAGGAAAAGGGTTCCCCCGCTTCATGCCCAATGTATGGATGGGAACACCTAAGCTCCTGATTTTATCTGCTACCGAGCCAGCATCTGTCAGAGATATCACCTCAGATTCAAATTCATCACTATTGATTTGTGAGAGTAACTTATAGAGCATCATTTCAGCCCCACCAGTAGACAGGCCTGTTATGATGTGAATAATTTTCATATTTCATCTATCCAATCAATAACGGTAAGTAAATAATGTACGACCAGGGACTTTTCTGAATTTATCATTAGTTTTTAATTGAGCCACTCGTAAAACGCCCAAAAACAGAAAATTACTCAGCTTACAGAGATCAAAAGTGAGGAAGTGCCAGGTTCATTTTGGTAACATAAGTTTGTAGGATACCTCTGTTAATCCATAAATATTCATGGATTAACAGAGGTATCCTATAGTCTAAACCAACAGAATCATGAACACAGATCAAAACCCCATGAACCCAGTGTAAGAGAAAGTATCCCACACATGGCGGCACATACAAAGCATCCTGCTTCATGTGACCTGGGAAAAACTCGGATGGCGAAATTAATTTGATGTATCTGATATGAAGGCCACGTTCCCACACAGAGTCTCCTGGAGAAAAACGGGTGCATTTCTTCTAATAACCGATATCCTTGCGTTAGTCATACTCTATGAGTTAGTCCATTTTGCCAGGTTAGGGACATGGGTTAACCTTATTTCTATTCCATTCTTTGAAGTACTTGCCACGTTAGTTATTACACTTTATGTCATGGATGTATACCGTGTAGAGACACCAGTCACGATTTCAAGGCTACCCGTAACAGCTGCTTTTGCAGCACTTTTGTCAATCATTGTCAGTGCATCACTGGTTTATTTTCGTGGGCCATTACACTTTGAATCCATATTTGGCAGGGGAGTTATGCCAATTGCCCTGGTGCTCTTTGCCGGTTGGGCGGCCTGGTCTCGCTATGCCCTGTCAAAATGGATGGAAAAAATCAAGAAAAGTGCAAGCTGGCTTTTTCTTGGTACGGCAGAAAAATTGAATTATCTGCTGAGTGACTTTAATATTTCTGCGGATGAACTTATTATCCTCCTGGATGACCTGGAAAATAAGGACCAGTTACCGGAGGTTTATCAGGATTCTATTAGTGGAGATACAAGTAAGCTATCCAATTGTAAAAGGAAGGCTATAACGGGTGTGATTGTTGCTACAGACAAAAGATTTAATGAGAAAGAAGTCTCTACTCTTATGAGTTATCGAGCATCTGGTGCAAGTCTGCATGAATTCACAGCCTTTTATGAGCAATTTCAGTTTAAAGTCCCCGTTTTGCACTTACAACATGGTTGGTTTATGCAGGGAGGAGGATTTGACCTACTACAGAATGCAATGGGATTGAAATTGAAGCGGGTTATGGATGCCCTTCTTGCAATAATATTGTTGATTGGCTTGTCTCCCATTTTTCTCATGACAGCTATTATTATTCTGCTGGATTCACGTGGCCCTGTGTTCTATTCACAAACCCGTCAAGGGTTAAATGATACTGAATTTAAGGTTCATAAATTTCGCTCAATGATAGTTGATGCAGAAAAAGAAGGCGTAAAATGGGCTGAGGATAATGACCCGCGCGTTACCCGTTTTGGAAGCTTCATCCGCAAGACTCGTGTCGATGAGCTGCCCCAATTATGGAATGTACTGAAAGGGGAAATGAGTTTCATCGGGCCCAGGCCAGAGAGGCCGGAGTTTATCCAGAAACTGGAAATAGAGATCCCATATTATGACTTACGCCATCTGGTCATGCCGGGTATTACTGGCTGGGCACAGGTGATGTATCCCTATGGTGCATCAGTCGAAGATGCAAAAGAAAAATTGCAATATGATTTGTTTTACATAAAAAACTTCAGCCTGTTACTTGATTTTGTAATCTTAATGAAAACATTGAGGATTATACTGAGGCGGGAAGGAAGATAGGGAGCATGGCCTACTTACTTATAGTATCTACTCTGCTGTTTTTACCCGGCCTGTTGATGACTTATCTATTAAATCTTAATAGATATCGTTTTCTACTTAGTTTTTCACTTTCCTATGTTCTTTTTGTTTTATTATTTAAATCAACGGCTTACATTGGTCAGAGCGTATCAACATTTAAATATATTTATTTCCTGATCATATTCTTACTCACGCTGCTGGCCTGTTTACGATTTTTTCGTACTAGGAAGAATGCTGGCGCCCCGTATGTGGCGAAATTCTATGCTTGTAATGGTTATTTAAAATGGGTGCCAGTAATCATCATAATTTTTGTAGCAGCATATTTTCTACTGGTGGGTGCCTATGTAGAACTCCCTGCCGATGTTTTTCAACATCTGGAATATATGCAGCAGACGACTCGCCATATTCTGCTATCTGAGAGCACGGATACTCCAATTACGGCCTATCTTGGGCAAAATGGTAAATATTGGCACTATCTGTATTCCTTACTGGCGATGTGGTCCGGGGTATCCCTTCAGGAAGCAATTTTGCCGGCCAGTTTTTTTAATGTTTCTGTATTTCTGCTGGGTATATTCTGGTTTTCCCGGGTAGTGTTCAAGGACTTGCAGCTTTCTCCCAAGATGCTGGTATTTTCATCTGCAGCAGCTGTTTTCTTTACATTCTTCCACTATGGAATAAATATTTTTTCATTTGTTCGCTACTATGCACTCGCTCCAGTTATTCTTAATTTTGTCCTGTACTTTTCATTAATGGCAATTGTCATTGATTTTTTCCGGGAAGATAGGTGGAACTTCAAGTATCTAGTCATATTCGGGCTTATTTTTTATACGACTTTATATATACACCGCCAGGAGGCCCTGTTTGCTGTTCTGATGATTAGTATAATGAGTTTTTATCTGTTCATTCGAAAGCACATACCATCGTTGAATCTTATTTGGAAGGGCCAGGGTAGAAAAATAAAAATATCAGCAATTAAAATATTGACTGATAAGGTGAATATTTCATTTCTGTTAACACAGGCGACACTTCTGTCTCTGTTTGTGTATTCCTATGTTTCAATAGCCCGCCATCCGATTACCAAGAACAAACTAATACCGCTGGAGAATATCCTTCCTTTTTTTAAAAATCTCTATATTTTGAACCCAGATTTCCAGTTTTTTAATGTGATCACACTCTGGGGTGTTGCGGTAATACTCCTGTTTATTCTGAACATAAAAAGGTTCAGAAATAATGCCTTTCTGATGGCTGGAATGCTGAGTCCATTTTTTACAGTATTCAACCCATTCTTTACGGATCTTTTTCTGCGACATAGCTGGGGTGATATGTTGTGGCGCGTATCTTTTCTTGTACCGCTTGAGTTGATTGGCGCCTATCTGTTTGTCACTGCTGTACAATATATCTGGACGGGGAGCTATCTTAAAAAGGCCTATGGCTTGCTAACTGTAATCCTTCTTATTGTATTGCTATTTCCATTTAAGACCACCTTTATAGAGAATAAATACAGTCGTTTATTAACGCTTAAACCGGTTCCGGCCGAAAACAGTCCTGAGCAATGGAATGATTTACTTGAATATTTAAAAGGTATTGAAGGGGAAAAGAGAATAATTACTGACCCGGTAACCGGTTACATGTTAACCGCACTAACTAGGCATATCTCTCGCCGAGTAAAATTCCATCGAATCTGGGGGGGGTTCATAAAATTCAATTATGATGACTATTCCCAGAATCCATTTGATCACCATAGAGGCTATCTTTTTATTATCAACAAACGAAATGGAGGGATGAGTGAAACAGGACGCGTTGCCAGACACTGGTCTGAAGAGATCCTGCAAATAGAAAATTATTATTATTCTGAAAATCTTGAAGATTACATCAGTTCGAATCCAGACAGATTTCGCCTGCTGTGGGAGAAGGACAAGATACGTGTCTATTCGCTTGACGTTCCGAAGGGATAAAGTTTTTCTTTGTCAGAGCTTTTTACCCAGACGCATATACATCAGAGCAGTGAATCATAAATTTTTTTGATTTTTTCCAACATAATCCCGGTCGTCCCGCGCTCTTCGAATAAAATCCGACTGCATTCTCCCATCTTTTTTCTTCTCTTTTTATCCGTTATCAGCTGCCTGATCGTTTTACTTAGTATCTCGGCATTATCACGGGGAACCAGGTAACCATTTTTGTCTTCAATAACTGCCTCTGATATACCTCCAACATTGGAGGCAATAATAGGTAAACCGGCTCTCATGGCCTCAATGATGCTGATTGGGAAGCCTTCCCAGTCGGATGAAAGAATAAAAATATCACTGCCAGCAAGGATCACAGGGACATCACTGCGTGAACCCATGAAATCGATGTTCTTCTCTATTCCAAGCTTTTCCGCATATTTCTGTACATAATGCAGTTCCGGTCCATCACCGACTACACGCAGGAGGTATTTCTGATCAATGAGTGCCAGAGCATCAAACAGGCAGATAAAGTTTTTTGGCGGCGCTACCCTCGCCACCATGGTAAGGATAGCTGTCTCGTTAACAGGATTTGCCAGTAAGTCCTGTTCAATATCGGCGATCCCATTGTGTATGACAGAGATTTTCTTTTGATTCGCAATATGATATGTAACAGCAAGTCGTTTGTCTGCATGGGAAACGGTAATAATACGGTCACACCATTTTCCTGCGATATATTCCGTTGGGATACCGATAAGCTTTCTTGTCCAGGGAGTCCCATCTGCAAATGCCCAGCCGTGTGCTGTAAATACGTTCCTTACCCCTAGCCTGTGAGCAGCCAGTCTCCCGAGTATCCCGGCCTTTGATGAGTGGGTGTGGACAAGATCAGGTTCTATTTTTTTAATCGTATTTCTGATCTCCAGATACGCTCTGTAGTCCTGGAGAGGAGATATTTTTCTCTTCAATGAAGCCAGGAGACAGGACTCAATTTCCAGTTCTTTAGCATGATCAAGCAGGAACCCCTCTTCGCCGGTTGCCAGGACAAGTTCATACTTATTTCGCAAACCATGTAAAAGTTCTAGTACATGTGACTGTGCACCACCGGGTTCTGAGCGAGTAATCAGCAATAGTAGTCGTTTTTTCTTCATAAGTAAGATATGCGAACACCAAAGACAGTCGCGATTCGGATGTAAATACTTTAATCAGCAAAAAAGGGACCTTAAAGGTCCCTTTTTTTATGATGAGTCAAAAGGGCGGCTCTATTGATTCATGAATTATCTGAATTTTCCCTGTCCAGGTATTCAAATGTAAACTGTTCAATGACAGGATTTATCTGTACAGCTTTTATAGCTCTGACCCGAAATTTCCTGCCGTTGTCTAAGGAAATATGAAATTTTCTGCCAGCATGATAAATAGCCGGGGGGGTGATCAGAGTGGCTTCAGAATTCAAATGAAGGTTCTCCGGGTATAACAGGATAGGAAGGCTATTTTCTTCATTTTCGGACAGCTTGTATAGTTTTCCCGTGTGAACGTCAGGCGGCATACGTTGAATACCTATCGATAGATGGGATCTCCCCAGGTGATTAAACCTGCGAATAATACCCGTTATCCATCTGCTTTCAGTCGCCATGTCAATCGTTCGATAGAGTACCAGGTCGCCAACACTAACCGATTTCACTTCATGACCATTGTATTCAATACCAAGTCCAGTCACGCTGTCATTATTAATTTTCCAGATCTGAAACCGGTTTTTTTCTTTTTCGGTTAAGTTAGAACTACTCTGCTGAAGGAAATGAATGACTTTTGTAAAACCACTTATCAATTCAACCTCTCCGCTCGCATTATTTCTCTGAAAACGCCGAATGGGATATTTCGTCCATGATGAGATCAGTTTTGGGAAAAATGTGTGTATGGATAGACGGCTAATATTGGTGTTTTCATCATCTCCAGCCAGGTCAATGGGTGGATTTGGGCCAAGCATTTGGTGTACGAGTGAATCCGTCGTGATATAAAACAGGCCTTTATGATGGGCTTCTGGAAAAGGCAGGGCAGGTTTGTCTATATCAGGATCTATACGATAAAAATACCTTAGCCCTTCCAGATTATTCTTGTCAAAGAGACTTAGATAGCCTATCCACAGATGGAAGTAGGGGAGTAAGATGTACAGACTTCCATTTGGCAGGCCATAGGGCTCGGAAAGGCCAAGCAATATTGCGAACAGGTAAATATCGATAATTTTCAGGCTGTTGCTGCTGTCGGCGACATCAGGAATCCTGATACCACTGAAGCCTTTTTGATGTGCCATCTGAAAAATGGCATGCATCTCTTTCCAGGTATTTTTTGGCACGGGGGTGTAAGAAAGGTAGGATAGGGTAAGAATTTCGAGTAGAGAAAATACGGCGCGCTCACTGGAGACAATCACAATATCATCGGAATGATCAACATTCTCGGATAGATCCTGATTAAGCAGTATTCGTTTATAGCCGTTTGTAAGTTGCTGGTGAAGATCCAGTGTAATTTTTTGTCGGGTTAGCAGCTTTTTGCTGAGAGGTAAATTGCTTTTCCCTATCGATTTACGCAATTGCTTTGCCAGATTAAGAATACTGATTCGATAGAGATCAAGCAGCTTTAAGCGTAGCTCATCGTCGACGGACGCACGATTGAACTGTTCCAGGTCATTCAGGATGCGATGGCCGGAATAAAGAAAGTCATCGCGTGGCAGTGTAGCCAGGTCACTGGCAAGTGTCCCGGGGTTTATTTGTACGAATTCTACAGGATCAGATGACAGTGCTGGGACGGACAAGTTGATCTTCATGCTTGTAATACCCTGATTTCATATAAATATATTTATTCTGCCCACTATAACCTAATAGTATATGCGGGAATAGATAGAATAAGGCAAAATCTCTAAATATGACTAAACTGTAACGGTTCCTCCCATCTCATGGCATTAGAAAAGGAAAAAGTGCATTATCACGTAAGAGTGAAACGGGCTAAATTAGCTGTAAACTTATCTCCCGGCCTGACTCGAACACAGTTTCTGTCCGGTCAGCGCGAATGACACATCAGTGTTGTCGGTTTACTGTAAGCGGCCGGGTGCAAGGTGTATTCTTTCGAGTTTCAGCACGGGATAAGGCACGGCAACTTGGATTAAATGGTTGGGTAAGAAACCTGAGCGCTGGACATGTTGAGCTTGTAGCCTGCGGCGATCAACAAAATGTCGAAAAACTCAAGCAGTGGCTTTGGCAGGGGCCAAAATTTGCAAAAGTCGCAGAAGTAAAATTTGAGATTGTATCTGATGCCGGTGTTGATGGGCTGAAGGGGTTTGAAGTTCGTCGGGATGGTTGATTAAGATTAAGTTTCAAGTTTCAAGTGTCAAGTATCAGGTCAACAGATAAAATCGATACCAGGATTGCAAGGGTATT
>VAPH01014672.1_pt1 | contig 11815 bp, 5 predicted proteins | sample 3393861 | NCBI WGS metagenome assembly VAPH01 (sample SAMN08290439, study PRJNA428436) | hydrothermal vent metagenome | isolation source: Deep-sea hydrothermal vent chimney | place: Atlantic Ocean: South-mid Altantic Ridge | reverse complement strand
GCCGCCCTTGTTAATGACAATATGCTCCTGGCACCATTGGATGACGGCTCCGGAATTGAGATAATAAAGGGCCCGAATATAAAGGATGTGCCCCTCAAAGAACCTGTAAAGGATGAGATAAGGGCTGAGGTGCTTATAAAGCTTGGAGACAATGTTACAACAGATGATATAATGCCTGCAGGTTCCCGGATACTGCCGTTCAGATCAAATATCCCGGCTATCTCGGAGTATGTCTTTTATAATATTGATTCAACCTTTGCAGAGAGGGCCAGAAAGGCAAAGGAGCACGGTGGCGGGATAATCATGGGAGGCGAAAACTATGGACAGGGCTCTTCAAGGGAGCATGCCGCCATTGCGCCAATGTATCTTGGCATCCAGGCAGTGATTGCAAAGTCTTTTGCAAGGATTCACAGGGCAAACCTGATAAACTTCGGGATACTTCCCCTGATATTCACCAGCCCGGGGGATATGGATAAAACAGACGAGGGGGATGTGTTAGGCATTACCGGGGTCGGAAGCTCTCTCATCACCAACCAGGAATACAGGGTGAATAACATTACAAAGGGCCTGGATTTTACCGTCTTCACTGACCTGAGTGAGCGTGACCGTGTCCTTATGCTTTCAGGAGGACTGCTGTCTTTTGTGAAAAAACAGCTATCTTAACAAAACATACCGAATCCAGTAATGAAAGGTTGTTGGAAGCGATATGATTGAGGCTTTTATAGCTGGGGCCAGGTGGATATACCCCTGGATTAAGAAAAGCATAAGGAGAGTAATTGAAAAAATTCATTTTCGATACCTTAATATACGGTTCATCAAGCTCCGGCCTTTAATCTGACAGGCAAAAGGTTTCAGACTGTATTAATGAATTTCTATCGAGTTAATGAATTTTTTCAATTGCTCTCCTTATGCCGACAAGGGTAAAATCACACAAATCTGGTTGAATTTAGAGGTAACCATGCTTGATACATTAAAAAGGGTTTTTGGTTTTCAGGCCTTTCGCCCGAACCAGGAAGAGATTATAAAGAATATCCTGAAGGGCAGGGATGTTTTTGCTGTAATGCCCACAGGGGGCGGAAAATCGCTCTGCTATCAATTACCCGCCAGGATAATGCAGGGGACAGTGGTTGTTATAAGTCCCCTTATTGCCCTGATGAAAGACCAGGTTGATGCTGCCCTGGAAAACGGCATCTCCACAGCCTTTATAAACAGTTCCCTCAAACCCCGGGAAATGTCCGAAGTTTATCAAAGGCTGAGAAATCATGCCCTGGAGCTCCTCTACATTGCACCTGAACGCTTTGCAATGCCTGATTTTATTGAGACACTGAAAAACATCCCTGTCTCCCTTTTTGCCATAGATGAGGCACATTGCATCTCCGAGTGGGGGCACGACTTCCGCCCTGATTACCTGAGACTCTCCAGTATTACCAGCGTCTTTCCCAATGTTCCGGTTGCAGCCTTTACGGCTACAGCCACTCCCGGGGTTCAGGAAGATATTATCAATAAGATCGGCCTCAGATCACCATATACGGTGCGTGCCTCATTTAACCGTCAGAACCTCTTTTACCGGGTAACAGAAAAGACTGCTGTAGAAACACAGATACTGGAATTCCTCGGCGGGCATACTGATGAGTCCGGTATCATTTACTGCACTACACGTGATTCCGTTGTCAAAACGGCTGATTTTCTGACAGCCAACGACATTAAGGCCCTGCCCTACCATGCAGGATTGACGCCTGAGCAAAGGAAGAGGAACCAGGAGGCCTTCAGCAGGGACGAGTTGACGGTAATTGTGGCAACAATTGCCTTTGGTATGGGAATAGACAAGTCAAATGTCCGTTTTGTCATTCATGCGGATTTGCCGAAAAATATCGAGAGCTATTACCAGGAGACCGGACGAGCCGGGCGTGACGGTGAGCCCGCCTGGTGCATCCTCTTCTTCAGCAGGGGAGACATTCCGAAAATCAGATATTTTATTGACCGGATACCGGAAGACAAAGAGCGGACAATCGCCACAGAGAAATTGAATCAGATGGCAAGGTATGCATCACATAATGTCTGCAGGCGCAGACACCTGCTTGGATATTTTGGAGAGGAATACGGGGATGAAAATTGCGGGGCATGCGATATTTGCACCGGCACTGTTGAAAAGGTTGACGTCACGATTGATGCACAGATACTGATGTCCGCCATGTCAAGGACGGGTCAGCGCTTCGGAATCAGGCATATCATTGATATTGTTACAGGCGCCAACACAAAGCGTATCCGGGAGCTTCAGCACAACACCATAAAGACGTACGGTGCAGGCAGTCACAAGGATAAAAACCACTGGAGATTCCTCGTTGATGAACTCCTGGCTCAGGACGTTATACACCAGGATGGTGATAAGTATCCGGTTCTGAAACTTACGAAAAAAGGTAAAAACGTACTCTACGGAAAAGAGAAACTTACGGCATTGAAAAGGGAGGAGACAAAGACAGGTCGCCGGACTGCACAAGACGATGAATTTAAACCCTATGATAAGTATCTTTTCAAGAGGCTCAGGGTTTTGCGTAAAACCCTTGCCGAAGAGCAGCAGGTGCCTCCGTATATAATATTTTCAGACCGGAGCCTTCACGAGATGTGCAGGTACTATCCCGCAACACTGCCGGACATGAAAAGAATCAGCGGGGTTGGGGATACCAAGCTCGAACGCTACGGAGACGATTTCATAATGGAGATAACGGCATACCTGAACGAAAATCCCGGCATTCAGGTTTCTGACAATGAATATCCTGCCTTACCCGTCAATCCGTCACAGAAAAAAACAAAAGGGGAGACAGTTGAGAAGACATATGAGCTTTTCAGAGAGGGCCTGTCATTGGAAGGGATTGCAGAGACACGTAATCTTTCGATATCGACAATCACAGGACATCTTGAGCAACTGATAAGGGATGGCCGTGACATTGACATAGACCGTATTGTTGACTCTGAAAAGCGGAATGCCGTGGAAAAGCTTTTTTTGACCCTCCAGGTCTGGAATCTGGGGCCTGTTGTCGAACATTTTAATGGTACGGTAAGCTTTGAAGAGGCAAAAATTATAAGGGCATCTCTGCAGCGCAAACAGGCAAATTTATAAGATATGATATATAATATAAAATAATAGCCGTATAAATTAATAGCAGTCTTTGCAGATAAACAAAAATCACAAAAACTTAATGTCAAAATTCCTGCAAAAAAACAAAACAAAGCAACCACTATGGTTCTGTGGTTTAATCTCAGCAAGATTATCAGAGGAGGAAGGGAAATGGAAAGCATAAGAAGGATTCTGTTTGCAGTGCTGGTGAGTCTCCTGGTCTTGGGATTCGCGGGCACAAGTTTCGGCCAGGGCCCTTTTGTAAAGGATGAGATTGTCGTTAAATTCAAGCCCGGGGTCTCAGAGGGAACGATTAAGGAAATAAACCAGGGACACGGCACATCAGTCTTTTACGTGAGCAAGCAGGGGAAATTCAGCCGTCTCCGGGTCCCTGCCGGAAAGACCGTTGAAGAACTGGTGGATATTTACAATAAAAACCCCTACGTTGAATATGCAGAACCAAATTACATCGCCCACGCCTTCTGGACACCCAATGATCCTTTATACCCCTACCAATGGAACTTCTATAATGATAAATACGGTGGAATCAATATGAAATCCGCCTGGGAGGTCGGCACAGGGGACAGCAGCGTGATAGTTGCGGTAATAGATACCGGTGTGGCTTACGAGGACTATATTGACACAAGTGCAAGAGGAAGGAACAGGACTGTAACTTATGAACAGGCCCCTGACCTGGCTGAAACAAACTTCGTACCCGGTTATGATTTTGTCAATGATGACTCTCACCCTAATGACGACGAAGGGCACGGCACCCATGTTACGGGGACAATAGCCCAGAGCACAAATAATAATACAGGTGTGGCCGGAATAGCCTTTAATACCTCTGTTATGCCGGTAAAGGTCCTGGACAGCAGGGGGTCCGGCACCTATACCGAGATTGCGGATGGAATCTATTTTGCCGCCAACAACGGTGCGGATGTAATCAATATGAGTTTAGGAGGGTCCAGTGCATCCACTACCCTGGAGGATGCCCTTGCTTATGCCTACAAAAAAGGAGTAACCATAGTGGCTGCGGCCGGGAATGACGGTTCAAACGTTATCAGCTATCCTGCTGCCTATAATGCTTATGTCATTGCTGTAGGCGCTACCCGGTATGACGAAACGCTGGCTTATTATTCCAACTACGGCCCTGACCTGGACCTGGTCGCTCCGGGAGGAGATACAAATGTAGACCAGAATGGCGATGGATACGGAGACGGTATCCTTCAGCAGACCTTTGGAAGCAGCCCCACTGATTGGGGTTATTATTACTACGAGGGCACCTCCATGGCCACTCCGCACGTAGCCGGCGTTGCCGCCCTTGTAATTGCTTCCGGGGTTACCGGCCCGGATAATGTCAGGAAAGTCCTGCAGAGCACAGCCAAAGACCTTGGGGCGCCGGGATGGGATAAGACTTATGGCTGGGGAAGGGTGGATGCCGCTGCAGCCCTGGGATACACAGCAGAGCCGGTTCATAATGTTGCATTAACGAAGATATCTGCTCCTGCCTCAGCACTCTCGGGAGACACGGTACCTGTTGACGTAACCGTAGCAAACCCCGGCGATTTCGATGAAACCTTCACATTAACCCTGACCGATGTCACAGACGGTGTGGAAATAGGCTCCAGATCAGTTGCCCTGACTTCAGGTGCCTCAACAACAGACACCTTTTATTGGGATACCGTCAATGCCACTCCGGGAAACCATCTCCTGAAGGCCGACGCCTCAGTAGTCGCAGGGGAGACAAACACCTCGGACAACTCAAAAACCGTTACGCTTACCATTACCAATATTTTTGAGCAGCCTTCCATGCACGTAGCAAGTATCGACATGGCACTCCAGACAACATCCAGAAGGAACATCACCTCTGCATTGGCGACTGTCTCCATTGTAGATGCCAATGGGTCTCCGGTTGCAGGAGCAACAGTCTCCGGTTACTGGAGCGGGGCCACATCCGATTCCGACTATGGCACAACAAATACGGCAGGAAAAGTAACCCTGGTCTCCGACGGGGTAAGAAGGCCGGCAAGCGGAACAACCTTTACCTTCACTGTAAGAGATGTAACATTGAGTGGTTGGGAATATGACCCTGATGCCAACGTAGAGACACGTGACTCCATAAAGGTTCCGTAGAAGGGGTGATCTTTCTTCGACGACCCCACCGCCGGCAAGTTATGACTCAGCACACGGCGGTGGGGGTTTAATAAAAAACTTTCTACAGCTCAGCTGCACTACTCATTCTACGTATTATCACAAGTACGACAAGGATCATTCCGGCAGCAATTGCAGCGCCGGGATATTTTATCCCGTAAACAAGGGGCGTCAATGCCCACATGGTAACTACCCGTAGACCCTCATGCTTCCGTATGTAGTAGGCTACAGGCGGAGAATACCTGTAGTAGAGCCTCACAAATTTCCTTCCAATAACATTGGGAACCTCGATTGTGAGATCGAAAATCCGGAATCTGAGATCCGGAATCAGCCACCTGTCCCTGAACTTCCTTAAAACCTTAACATGTGGGTCAAGGTAACTGCCATATGCTGCCGTGGCGATAAAACAGTCCCAATTATCCCCAAGGTTTTCCGCCAGGCCTTTCAGTGCTACACCTGCATCAGGTGTGTCAGGGTCATTTGACGGTATAGAGAGGGTTGCATTCTTTAGTCCATATGATGTTACTGAAAAAATTAGTTCAACCTTACAGTTCTCCCGGGGCGTTAAGGTCAGATTTGAACAGTCATCCTGCCGGATGACAAAATCCTGAACTCCTGTACCTTCAAGGCTGATCATACCTATAATAAGGTCTACCTGTCCTGAGTTGGTGACGGTTACGCTACGGGGCACAGGCTTATCACTCAACTCTACGTCTCCAAAATCGATTGATAATGGATCAACCGATATGTTTGGATTCACTGAAAGTGTTGCCGTCATGGTTGACTGAGGTGGACTGATTGAGGTTACATCAGCTATATTGCTCAGACCATTATATAGATTACTGGCCGGAGTGCCGGCGCCTGTAAAAGCCGTATTATTCGCAGAGCCGGGATAAAGGTCGCCTTCATCTCCAAGGTTCTTACCCTTCTCAAGGTCCCAATTGCCGTCGGCCTGCACGAGTGAGACCTTGTAATGATTTTTCGAACAGTCAGCGGGTGGAGAACATTCATTGTTATTGTCCGGCCTGCTCTCATCTATATGCCATATGGCAAGGCCCTCTCCCGGCAATCCCTCATCGAACGTGCCACTTGCACGATAGCGGTTTTCAACCAGGAAATATTCTCCGCCGGCAGCCGGACTCCCGGGGAGAAGTTGATAGACATCAGCACTTGTGGCCGCCGCATCTATGAACTCATTACTAAGGTTGTCTGTAACCTGGGTTGGTGTAACCCAGCCAAGGAAGTATTTGCTCCATGCCGACATAAGTGCAGGGGTATCCCCAAGAGTTGACACATAGTTCCATGTCCCGGAACCCATCAGACCCCACCTGCCTATACCTGATGAACTGCCGTCAGTATCGTAAAGGTCGGGTAGCCCCAGGGCATGGCCATACTCATGGGTAAAGACACCTATCGTTGACTCGGTGACCGAAGGTGTGGTCAGGTAAAGCTCAGGCATGATAATGTAGTCGTTGACAATATAACCGTCCGGGCAGGCAGCGTCTGAATCACCGGTGGTATAGGCGCCGTAATGACTGTACCCGGCGTACCGGGCTCCGTTGAGGTCCCAGCTATGGGACCATATATCCGTCTTGGATTCACCTACCTCCTCGCCGGTACCCTGATGGACTATTCCCACTACATCCACATAGCAGTCCCCGTCGGAGTCATAGGCGGAAAAATCAACTGAGGCATCTGCTGCTGCAACAGCCTCGTAAACAAGGTCACCGGGCCATTCATCGTGTCCCTGCGCATTATTAGTGCCGTAGTAGTCATGGGTATTCGCAGCCGTGTACCATCCCACAACGCCGGCCGGTCCGGGTGATATACTGAAAGCACCGTAGGAGACCTCTTCGTAGTAGTCCTTCATGCTCTTGTTTCCTGCACCAAAAAGGAGGCTATCAAAATCCGGGGTTTTGTACGTCGTTGTTGTATCAATAAAATTTATGAGGATAACGGGGATATTCGCAATCCCTGAGGGAGGCACTACCCTTTGAGGCGTATTGACGGACTTTACTACCTTGCTCTGAGGGGTTTTCATCGCGTCTTTTTTAACCGGCCTGAGATGTATTTTTAAACCAACGGGGAGTTCAGTGCCGACCACCCGGGAAGAGGCTTCAAGCCTTCCCTTGTCGTCTGTCTTGGCGTAAATCCAGTTTCCCGTGACTTTATCACGGATGACGGTGTACCCATCTTCAGTCTCCCATCCATGCGACCACTCATCACCCCACTGCCGGGCAGGAAACTCCGTCCCGTCGGCCTGCCTGAGATTTTGTACAACCGGGGCAGCCACAACCGCTCCGGCCTCTTCCATTCCCAGGAGTCCGATAAAAAAACAGACCAGTGATACACAAAAAACAACTCTAATCAATTCCGTCCTCATCTCATCGCACCTCAACATCCCTTACCCAGAAGAGCCCTCCCCTTTCATCACCCCTGTACTGTACCCTTGCCCGCACTTTCCTGCCAAACAACTGCGGAGGCAATTTCTTCTTTGTGTAAAAAGGGATATCCTTTCCAACCTTGTCCCTGAGGAAGTCCGGTCCATTACCAACGGCTTTAGTCGTCTCAATGTATATGGTTATTCTGTAGAGGACCTGTTCAGGCTGAATACCTGCCAGCCTCGAGGAAACAATTGCATACTCGGATACCGTACCTTCAACTATTGTTTCATTCGGAATGACGGAAACGGAGGCACACGAACCAATCATCAAGAGAGTAAAAAAGAGCGATATACAAAATACAACCGTTAGCCTTCTCATCATAGTAAACATTACCATCCCTGAAGAATTTATTTTAGGTTACCGAAGCTGCACTTCGTGCAGTCCCACGGTATCCTCCCCTGCAAATACAAGGTACCCCTTCACATTCGAATCCCCTTTCTTAAAACACTCCCTTATTATCTGCATATAATTACCGACCTGCTTTATGTATCCCTCCGGATGTGAGACGTCATGACCTGTTTTAAAATCCATAACCCTTATTATTTCACCATCAAAGACAAGTAAGTCAACCCTGAACAGGGAGTCACTCTTTGCAAAAGGGACCTCCGGCAATCGGGCCTGCCCGTGTACGAGGTCAAGGAAACCGCTGTTGCCAACAAGTCTTGACAGCCGCCTTTTAATGGACATTATTGCACCCTCATCCAGCGACACATATCTCTGCCTGACCCTGTCAATCGCTTCCGGTATTGAATCTGCAGAAAAATCCCCCAACATCTCTACAGCATAATGGAACGCCTCTCCGAAAAGCCTGTCCCTGTATTCATCGGGATTCTCTATATCATCGCCCTCCTCATCCAGGGAGGGTGCCTCAATACGGGACGCACCCCCCTGGAGCATATCTTTCAGGGAGAGTTCCAACCCGGCAAAGGAGGGGGTATTATCTTTGTCAGTCCTTGTCGACTTCAACCCTTTTTCTTCATCAGGGAGAGATCCGGACTGGTACATACTGACCGCATCCTGCCCCCCTGTCTCCAAAACCCTGCAAAGAATATCTGACAACTGCCGGGTGTCTGATGATACTTCCGACTTCTCTGCAACCACCATAAGTCCGGCCTTTGCCCTTGTCAGGGCGACGTAGAGATAATTCAGACGGTCCGTCATAACCCTTGCCTCCTCCCGAGCCCGCACGTCATTAAGCCCGGGAACAAGGGAGGCAATGTCTTTGTTCTCGCTAAGGTACAGCCCCTTTACCGTCATATCTTCGTTATGATCGATTATGATGGGTGTCTTCCTGGCATCAAACGTCATCCTGATATCCAGTTCAGGCAGGATGACGTATGGAAACTCAAGCCCCTTTGCCTTATGAACGGTCATGAGCCGAACTGACTTCTCTGAGACACCTGAGGGGATAAGGGCCTTTGTGGAGGAACGGCTATTCATAAAGGCTATAAAATCCTCAATGCTCAGCAGATCTGAAATCTCCTCTGAGGTCGCCATACCTGCAATATAGAGAAGGTTGGGGTCGTAATTAAAGGCCCTGTGAAGGTCAAACTCCTCAATAATCCTCTCTACAAGCATGTAAACGGGTATCAAACCCGAGAGACTTTGCAACCTGGAGAGCTTTTCTGAAAGGGCAGGGGATATTGCAGAAAGATTACCCCGGGATGGGCCTTTATGAAAAAACCGTCTGATATCTTCCTCATCAAGAAGCCCTTCAACCGTAAAGAGGAACCCGAAGAGGTAGACTGCCTGTTTAGGGTCTGAAAGCCATTTTAACAGGTTCATTACCGCCCTGACTGAAGGCTGCTCTAAAAGACCCTCGGAGGACTCTGTCAGCACATCGTATCCCCGGTCCCTTAAAAACCCGGCATACTCCTCGCAGGTCCTGTTTTTCTGACAGAGTATGGCTATATCGCCCGGAAGAATACCCCTGTTGAGAAGAGTCTCCACAAAAGAGAGTACTGTCTGCATCTTCAACTCCGTGAAACAAGCCATGTTTGAACCAGCTCCCTTTTCCCTTGTGATAAACCTCACGTCAACGTATCCGTCACGGTCGAGTGTGGATTCCTGCTCCTGATAGTCGTATTCGTAGTGTGATGAGACATCGTAAAAAACCCTGTTGACAAAATCCACGATAACCCTGCCGCTACGGAAGTTTCTCCTGAGGCTCCGTGCGTTCAGCTTTTCAGGATAATGGGAAAGCACGGCATCAAAGAGCCTGCTCTCACCACCCCTGAACCTGTAGATAGACTGCTTTGGGTCACCAACATAGAAGAAAGACCCTGCCCTCTCCTTCTGTCCCATCCCTGAGGTCAGTTCATCTGCAACGGGTTTTAAAATCTTCCACTGAATAATGCTTGTATCCTGAAACTCATCGATCAGGAGGTGCTCTATCCGGCTGTCAAGGCGGAAGTAAAAATAATCGGGATTTTTATCTATCAGGGCATTACCGATAAGAAGGTTGTAACATATCCTCGTGACATCATTGAAACTCAGGGCATTGAGGCGCTGCTTTGTCCTGTCCGGGTATTGGAGAAACCTCATAAAGAGATAAAGGGTTATGCGCTGAAATATACGGTTTTTATACCTGAAATAATCCCTCATCTCCTCCTTAAGCAGATCAAAGGAATCCTGTATCTCCGGTAAATACTCAAGGGAGGAAAAATACCTGTAATCCGTGTACTGCTCCTTTGCAAGGCTCGTAAGGGCAGGCAGGTCTTTTATATGGGATTCCTCATATTTTTTAAGTTCTGAAATCGCCCGCTTGCCCAGGACCGGATAGAGACGTCTCATCCTTCCGGCAAGAGAGGCTGCATCAGTCCTCACCTTCTTCTCAAGCCCTCTCAGCACATCAAACTCTTCAAGCAGCCCTCTTACTTCCTGCTTCTTACTTCCCGCTTCGGACTCCTGACTCCTGACTTCCTGCTCTCTCCTCTCGATCTCCGTCCTTATTGAAAGCATTTCCCTGAAATAACCATCAAGAACCCTGAAGGGTGAAAGTTCGGCAGAGCCGCTCAGCAGCACGAGGTTTTTAAGGAGCTGCTTCATGGAATCATCAGAACGAATCCCTGCAATAAATTCATCATAGGCACTTCTGTAAATCGCGTCTTCTTCAGACTCCGTGATTATCCTGAAGTCCGGCAATACCCCCGCCTCAAAGGGGAAGAGCCTGAGAACGGAGTTGAAAAAGCCGTCTATCGTAGAAACCCTCAGCCGCGATATCTCCCTGACGGTCTTTTCATATACACTCTCAGCTTTTTTACTTAGAAACATCAGGGCCCCGGCACGGTCTTTACCCGCTCCCTGCAGCATCCAGTACTCTGCAAGCATCAGGGCTTCCTCTTTTGGGGCCTGCAGGGAGCCCTGCCTGCTCTCCGAAAGCTCATGTGCAAGATATGTGAGGGTTTTGATTATCCGCTCATACATCTCATTGGTTGCCTTGTTTGTAAAGGTAAGGCAGAGTATCCTGTCAGGCTCGACACCCTCTAAAAGCAGGTTCACCACCCTGAGGCTCAGGTTGAAGGTCTTGCCGCTTCCGGCAGATGCCTTGAGGGCTATGCTCTTGTCCGGGGAGAGTATATCAAGTGCGCCTTTATCCATATTCACCGGCATATATCCGTATAAGAGCAGTATTTACAGTTCTTTTCCTGCACCGTCTTCTCAAACCCCTGATGCCTGTCTCTCAACTCCATCACAAGCCCCTCGATATGTCCTGCAAACTCCCCGTCCGTCAGGTCTTCAAAGACCCTCCTGAGCCGAAAGCTCCTTTTCAGGTCATAGTATGCAAGGCCCTCCACGTCTATTCCCTTAATCGTCTCCTTAAGCATAAGACGGTATAGGGGGAGCTGAAACTCTTTAAAACTTTCATCCAGGACCGTCCTGTCCCTGACGTTTATCTCCGAAAGCTTGTAATCAATAATAACACCCCTGGTGCGCGCAGAGTCAGCAAGGCCCTGAAAGATATCAACCCTGTCTATCTTTCCCCTGAACCTCATCCCTTTCAATTTCATGGAAACAGGAAACTCAAGATATGCCGGCCTCCATCCTGCTTCAAACACCGCCTTCTCTGAGTCCGCAAAATCCCTCAGCTTCTCAATAAACACAT
>VAPH01025268.1_pt1 | contig 11834 bp, 13 predicted proteins | sample 3393861 | NCBI WGS metagenome assembly VAPH01 (sample SAMN08290439, study PRJNA428436) | hydrothermal vent metagenome | isolation source: Deep-sea hydrothermal vent chimney | place: Atlantic Ocean: South-mid Altantic Ridge | reverse complement strand
CCGAAATTTATCGAATCAATTAATGTTGAGAAATGCCTGGGATGTGGACGCTGTTATAAGGTTTGTGGCAGGGATGTTCTTGCGCTGATAGAGAAACCTTTTGATGGCGATGATGATTATGGTGATGACATGGGCAACAAAGTGATGTCTGTTTCAAATCCAGAAAATTGTATTGGCTGTGAGGCATGTTCCAAAACTTGTACAAGAAAATGCCATGAACATATCACAATGTAGGTAGGATACAGTTATGTGCCAAAAACAATAATTTTTCTTGATACTCTCGCAAATAGTCGCAACAGTGCAACTATTTTCACTTATTATGAAAGAACCAATTTATTCAACAAAAACCCTCACTGCAAGCAGGGGGGATTACACCAAAGCTATGCAATAAATAGCTGAGGGTTCAAACATGAAACCAGGACATTTTCATCCTGGCTTGACACAGCACAAATAGTTGTTTTGACTTCCGAGAATCCACAGTGATACACTGAACGACACATTGAAACCAGGAGGGAAAAACTAATATGAAAATAATGTTACTTGGCGCACCAGGCGCTGGAAAGGGTACTGTTGCCAAGCTACTTACGGCTTACGATGGATCGGTACAAATATCAACAGGAGATATACTACGAGCGGCTGTAAAGGCAGGAACTCCGCTGGGCAAAGAGGCTCAGGGACACATGGACAGTGGCGGTCTTGTTCCTGATTCTTTAATTATGGGAATAATGGAACAACGTCTTCAGGAAGATGATTGCAAAAAAGGCTTTTTGCTGGATGGATTTCCAAGAACTATTCCCCAGGCGGAAGAACTAAAAAAGCTGTTAGATAAACTCGAAATAAAACTTGAGATGGTGGCCAATATAGATGTGCCCAGAGATGTTATTCTCGATCGTTTAACCACACGCCGGACTTGTTCAAACGTTGACTGTCAGGAGATTTACAATATCAAGTCAAACCCTCCTGCAGATGGAGATAAATGCAAAAAATGCGGCGCGGTTGTTATACAGCGAGCGGATGAAACAGAAGAAGCCATTAGCAAGCGGCTTGAAACCTACAATGAAAAAACTGCTCCTTTAGTTGGATTCTACGAAAAAGAAGGACTGCTGAAAACTATAAAGGGCACTTCGAGTGATGTCGTCTTAGCCGAGATAAAAAGCGCACTTAACAGATAACCGAACAAACTGGATTGTTCCAGTTTGTTTAGATTTATTTAGGTTTGTTTAGATTTCTCATTTTGATCAGTTTTTTCATTCACTCTCTACAACTGCCAAGTACTCAAGTACTTCTTGACGGAAATGCTTTCTGAACCCTTCCAGTTCAGCTATCAGGGGTGAAAGCGCCTCCCATCCGGCGCTTTCCGTCTGTGTGAGAACAAAAGCGTTTCTAAAGTTCAGAAGGTCGGATAAAGGCTGAAAAAGGTCGGGGGGGATAATACCGAGTTCTCCAGCAGTCTTAAGCAATTTTTGATGGACGTTTTCCTCGGTAGGCTCGCTGATACCGTCGAACTTGAGAATTTCTTTGATTACATTTTCGACTACAGCGTATAGATAATGGATAAACGCGGACATAGCAGCTAGCTCTATAGCTGTGAACTCTGTTTTTCCTGTAGTAGCAACAGAGAATATATTGTCTGCAATAGAGTCCAACCTAGCAAGCCCGCTGTTACAGTAGTTGGCCAGTTCACCTTTTGTCATAATTCTTCTACCTCCCCCATTATATTTAATATATATGAACTTGGTTATTATAATTATATATGATTTCTGATAGCAGAAGAAAGACTATTCAGAGTGGCTGTCCGGTCTGCTGAAACTATCAGCAATGTCTCTGGAACTAATTTTATATTTATTCTGTCTTGTCTACCTTAGGAAGCATCGCGGAAATTATTTTTACAGCATTGATAATTAAAGGTAAACTCTTTAATCACCGCTGAAATAATCACCCATGATACCACGGCTATGCTCATCTTCGTGGCAATAGGTGCAAAGATTTTCCCAGTTGGAACCATCCGGCGGGTTGTTTTGACGGTTTCCATCCTTGTGATGCACGGTAAGAAGCTGCTTGTTTGATTCGTCAAACTCCTGAGCACACTTGGCACAAATCAAGCCATGTAGTTTAAGCGACCTCTCGCGGTAGTCAGGGCCTGGCCGCTGCGCTTTTCTGGCAAGCTCACTTGCCAACTCAAGAGCCGAACGGTTTTTTAGATCCGTTGGAGGCGGTTTTAGACGTCTACTTTTTCCCATAATTTCCTGCAACCTAAAACTTCATTAGCCCGGATAACGTATCGGCATTACTGACAGGTCCTAGCAATGTCATAACCAGGTTATCTTCCAGAATAAGTCTTTCGGCAATTTTCTTAACATCTGTTTCAGAAACCGCATTAATCTTTGAGATTATATCCTCCAGTGTAAAGTGACGCCCGAAGTTGATCTCATTTCTTGCCATCTGGCTCATTCGAGCACTCGTGGACTCAAGTCCAAGAATGAGATTGCCTTTTAGCTGCTCTTTGGTTCTTAGAAGCGTCTCCTCATCCACACCATTTCTGAGCATGGCCAGTTCGCTGATAACCAGACGTATAACTTCACTAGCATGCTGCGCACTTGTTCCAGCGTAAGCTGCAAAAAGACCAGCATCCTGGTAGGACGAGAGAAAAGAGTAAATTGAATAGGTAAGACCTCTTTTCTCCCTTATTTCCTGAAATAGCCTGGAACTCATACCGCTTCCAAACACTGTATTAAGAACGTAAAGAGCATAGCGGTCAGGATCGTCACAAGCAACACCTTTCACACCCAGACAAACGTGTACTTCCGCCAAATCCTTTGTTTTTACTACAAGTTTTTCAGAACCCCACTGCTGTAACTCACGTTCTGGCACATCAGTTTTTTGTATCTTCCCCAGCGTTGTATTTAGACGTTCAACAAGCTGATCAGGATCTATACGGCCTGCGGCTGCAACCACAATATTGTCAGGACGATAGTAGCCGGCTACATATTTAAGCAGCTTGCTGCGGTCTGTGGACATAACTGTTTCGGGATTACCAAGAACGCTGGCTCCAAGCCCTCTTTTTCCCCATACCGTCTGATTAAAAAGATCGTGAATGTATTCGTCTGGAGTGTCTTCCACCATCTTGATTTCTTCTGCAATAACACTTTTTTCCTTCTCTATCTCTTCTTCCATGAATGTGGAGGAAAGGAGTATATCACTTAACAGATCTACACCCATGTCCAACTGCTGATCCAAAATCTTCGTGTAATATGTAGTACCCTCTCTGGTGGTAAAGGCGTTCAATTCACCTCCAACCGAATCAATGGCATTTGCGATATCCTTTGCACTTCTGGCCTGAGTACCTTTGAAATGCATATGTTCGAGGAAGTGCGAGATCCCGCTCTGCGGCGGCGTTTCGTCGCGGGCTCCCACGTTAATCCATACGCCCAAGGTTACAGACCTGACATGATCCATACTTTCTGTAAGCACCCTGATGCCGTTATCTAAAGTATATTTTTTAAACATAATTGGACTTTCGTGAAGTCAATAAAAAAAGGACAAACCCCCCAGGCTTATCCTTCTTTTATTCACTAATATTTATTAACCTATCTCAACTACCAGTTTTGGCCTTCTCACGCATGGCCTCTTTACGACTAAGGCGAATTCTTCCCATTTTATCAATTTCGATTACCTTTACATCCACTTCATCACCTTCGTTAATTTCATCTGTTACTTTTGCTATACGACTTTCAGATATCTGGGATATATGAAGAAGTCCATCTTTGCCTGGTAGAATCTGGACAAAAGCTCCGAAATCAGTAATACGTACAACCTTACCAGTGTATATTTTGTTCATCTCAGGCTCTTCCGTAAGACCCTTTATTATCTCAACCGCCTTTTGAGCAGCATCACCCTCAACAGAGGCTATACTTACCAGGCCTGAATCGTCAAGATCAATTTTACAACCGGTCTGCTCTGTAATTGAGCGAATAGTTTTGCCACCGGGACCTATAACGTCACGTATCTTGTCAGGGTTTATTTTAATTGTTAGAATTCTGGGCGCATGGGCAGCCAGATCATCACGGGAGGTTGCCAGGGTTTCTGCCATTTTATCAAGAATAAACAATCTTCCCTGCCTGGCCTGCTCTAACGCCTTCTCCATGATACTTCTAGATATTCCGGCAATCTTTGTATCCATCTGAAAAGCGGTAACTCCCTCAGCCGTACCGGTAACCTTGAAATCCATATCGCCCAGATGATCTTCGAGTCCGAGAATATCGGTAAGCACCACTACTTTATCTCCTTCTTTAATCAAACCCATTGCGATGCCTGCTACAGGGGCTTTGATCGGAACCCCGGCATCCATCATCGCCATTGTGCCTCCACATACCGTGGCCATTGAGGATGAGCCGTTTGACTCCAAGATATCCGAAACAATTCGAATAGTGTATGGAAATTGCTCTTTTGTCGGAATTACCGGTTTAAGAGCCCGCTCAGCCAGCATTCCGTGGCCTATCTCTCGTCGACCCGGCGAACGAAGGAACTTAACCTCGCCAACACTAAATGGCGGAAAGTTGTAATGAAGCATAAATGATTTAAAGGATTCGCCTTCCAGTGAATCAATTCTCTGTTCATCCATAGACGTGCCTAGAGTGGCAATCGCAAGAGCCTGGGTTTCGCCCCTAACAAAAAGAGCTGAACCGTGCACCCTTGGAAGAAATCCAACTTTTGAGGATATCGGTCGGATTTCATCCGGCTTACGACCGTCAGAGCGTTCATTTTCGTTAATAATCTTGTCTCTTACAAGCTTCTTTTCAAGCGTATTAAAAAACTCTGCAACTTCCTTGCTCCTATCCTCTTCATGTTCATCCTTTATCTGCTCGATAAGATGGGCCAGCATGTCGTTTAGGCTCGACTGCCTGAGCATCTTATCCGGTATAACAATAGCCTGCTTAATCTTCTCTAAGGCCAATTCCGTAACCCTGGCCTCAAGCGCCTCATCTTTCTGGATCGGCGCAACCTCCCGCTTCTGTTTCCCAACCAAAGACTGGAGTTCTTTTTGCATGGCTACAAGCTTTTTAATCTCTCCATGAGCTATGTCAATTGCCTCTAGCAGGTCGGTCTCAGCAACTTCTTGAGAACCGCCTTCCACCATCATAACCGCCTCTTCAGTGCCAGCCACGATCAGATTCAGATCGCAATCATCCACCTCTTCAAGATCTGGATTGACAATGAATTTATCCGAAATACGGCCAATTCTGACAGCGGCGACAGGGCCGCCAAAAGGAATGTTTGAAATCGTAAATGCAGCAGACATGGCGGTGATGCCCATTACATCAGCTATATTTTCTTCTCCAAAGGAAAGCACATTGATTATGCCCTGGGTTTCAAAAAAGAAGCCTTTTGGAAAAAGCGGGCGGGTCGGCCTGTCAATCAAGCGCGATGTCAACACCTCTTTTTCAGTAGGACGTCCTTCTCTCTTAAAAAAACCGCCGGGAATTTTTCCGGCAGCATAAGCCTTTTCCTGATAATCTATGGTCAAAGGAAAAAAGTCCAGACCAAGTCGAGCAGTGTTGGAGGCTACTGCAGTCGCCAGAACTACCGTATCACCGTATTTTGCCACAATTGCGCCATCGGCCTGTTTGGCCATAAGGCCAGTCTCCAAGGTCAATTGCTTTCCACGAATATCTATCGTTACCGTATTCATTATATTTTATAAACCCCTTGTTTACTTTCTAATCCCGAGTGCAGTAATTACTGTTTTGTACTTATCGCTATCTTTGGACTTCAGATACTTCAGCAGACTACGTCGCTGTCCGACCAATTTTAGAAGTCCACGCCGGGAATGGTGGTCCTTAACATGGGTTCTGAAGTGCTCGGTGAGGTAACTGATCCGATTGCTTAAAAGCGCGATCTGCACTTCGGGCGACCCCGTATCCTTGTCGTGTTTCTTGAATTTAGAAATTATTTCTGTTTTTGTTTGCGTGCTTAATCCCATTAAAGCCACCACCTTTCCTTATATCTCTTTTTTAACTTGGAAGCTTAACACAACCGTTGTTTTACTGTAAAGCCCGACCAAATGTTTTGCTACAAGGTCAGACATCCTTCCTGTTGAAAAATTGACCTTCGCTGTGCTAGGCTTTGACCTTAATATTAAGGTGCTGTAAGCGCCTATCTCGCACGCCATCAGCCGCTTAGGGGTTAGTTGCTTATTGTTAAGCACGACACGGCAGGCGGAGGAAAAACCCTTATTAAGGAGGAACAGATTAAACAATGGCTAGTGTAACGATGAAGGAACTGCTTGAGGCTGGTGTACATTTTGGACACCAGGCCAAGCGCTGGAACCCAAAAATGAAGAAATTCATTTTTGGAGAGAGAAATGGAATTTACATAATCGACCTACAAAAAACACTTAGAATGCTTAACAACGCTTGCAACTTCATGCGCGATATAGCAACCACCGGAGGTCCAGTCCTTTTCATAGGAACAAAAAAACAGGGCCAAGATGCAATTCGTGAAGAGGCGGAAAAATGCGGTGCATTTTATGTGAATGAACGATGGCTTGGCGGCATGCTTACCAACCTGTCCACTATCAAAAAAAGTATAGAGAAGCTTAAGAAAATAGAAACGATGAGTACTGACGGAACCTACCAGCAGATAACAAAAAAGGAGGCTGGCAAGCTGGAAAAGGCAAGGGCTAAGCTGGAAAAAAACCTTGGTGGCATAAAAGAGATGCCGGGACTGCCGGTCGCTGTCTTTGTAGTGGACACAAAAAGGGAAAACATTGCTGTAAATGAAGCTAAAAAGTTATCAATACCGGTGGTCGCCATAGTGGACACAAACTGCGATCCCGATGTTGTAGATCACATAATCCCTGGCAATGATGATGCCATACGTGCTATTCGCCTTGTCACATCAAAGATGGCACAGGCTATCATAGAAGGCCGAGACATACTGGATAAGGAAAAAGTAGAGGCCGAGCTGAAAGCACAGGCAGAGCAGAAGGACTCTGCCTCGGACGAAAAAGAACAAGCAGATGAAATAGCTATATCCGGCAAGGATGCGCCTGCAGAAGTAAAAACAGAGGCCGGCAATGGCAAGGTAAAGGCTGCCGCTACTACCATAAGCGGGGAGGAGGCACCGGCAGGATGAGTGTTACAGTTGAAGAAATAAAGGAACTAAGAGAAAAAACCGGCACCGGTATGATGGACTGCAAGCGGGCGCTTACTGATGCTGGCGGTGATTTTGAAAAAGCTGTAGACATTCTCAGAAAAAAGGGGCTTGCTGCAGCAAACAAGAAATCTGCCCGGACAACCTCTGAGGGATTGATTAACTCTTACATACACCTGGGAGGCAAGATAGGTGTTCTGGTAGAAATCAATTGCGAGACCGATTTCGTTGCCAGAACCGATGACTTTCAGGGCTTTATAAAGGATGTTGCAATGCACATAGCTGCGACTTCTCCACTTTGCGTATCGCGTGAAGACCTATCTGATGAGACCTTGGAGCGTGAAAGAAATATTCACAGGGAACAGCTTCTGCAACAGAAAAAACCAGACAATATTATAGATAAAATTCTCACTGGTAAAATGGAGAAATACTATACTGATGTATGCCTTCTGGACCAAGTCTTTGTAAAAGATCCCGAGGGGAAAAAGAAGATTAAAGATCTTGTGGCAGAGTGCGTTGCCAAGCTCGGAGAAAATATAGTAATCAGGAGGTTCGCGAGATTCCAGCTCGGAGAAAAACAGTAACTGCAAAGCCAGGATACCACCGAGTTTTGCTCAAATTAAGCGGCGAAGCCATGATGGGTGAGCGTGACTTCGGCATCTCCCCGGCTATGACCAAAGCAGTCGCGGCGGAAATAACTCAGGCTGTACAAATGGGGGTCCAGGTAGCGATTGTCATTGGCGGCGGAAATATATTTCGCGGCATAGAGGGTAGCGTTCGTGGAATGAACAGAGCAACAGCTGATTACATGGGTATGCTGGCCACTGTAATGAACGCACTGGCTCTGAAAAATTCTCTGGAGCAGAGTGAAATTGAAAGTCGTGTAATGTCAGCTATAGATATGACGGTAGTTGCGGAGTCTTATAACAGAAACCAAGCAGTGACCCATCTAAACAAAGGCAGGGTGGTTATATTTGCCGCTGGTACTGGCAGCCCGTTTTTCACCACTGATACGGCAGCCTCACTAAGAGCGCTGGAAATAGAAGCGGATATACTTTTAAAAGGAACCAAAGTTGATGGAGTTTACTCTGCCGACCCGGTCAAAGATAGCAAGGCCAGCTTTTTTTCTAAGCTTACATACATAGAAGTATTAAACAAGGGACTTCGGGTTATGGATTCTACCGCAATATCTCTTTGCATGGAACACAACATGCCGATATTGGTGTATAACATGAAGAAAAAAGGCAACCTGAAAAAGGTGTTACAGGGTAAAAAAATAGGTACCAGAGTCAGGAGCGCTTAGATGACGGAAGAACTAAAAAAACGTACTGACGATACAATGGACAAAGCCATTGAAACACTGAGACGAGAACTGGCCTCAGTAAGGACCGGTCGCGCGTCACTTGCGCTTTTAGATAACATAATGGTGGACTACTACGGAACTCCCACGCCACTTAGCCAAGTTGCAGCTCTTGGTGTGCCGGACAGCCATACGATAACAATACAGCCATGGGAACCAAGCATGATTGTGGCTGTGGAAAAAGTAATACTGAAATCGGATCTTGGCATAACTCCAGCCAATGACGGTAAAACTATCCGACTTGCCATACCTATGCTTTCTGAAGAACGTAGGAAGGAGATTGTAAAAATTGCCCACAGAAAGGGCGAAGACAGCAAAATCGTCATACGTAATATTCGCCGGGACTCGAACGATGAACTCAAAAAGCTGGAAAAAGAAAAACTTATAACAAAAGACGAACATAAACATGCCCATGATGACATTCAAAAGATTACGGATAAACACGTAAAGCGCGTTGAAGAAATCCTAGCGCACAAAGAAGAGGAGATCATGGAGGTTTAAAAATTCGTTATAGGGAGCTAAGCAATATGAATAGTAATTTTATGCTCAAGGTTGAAAACGCCAAAATGGTAGATATAAAAAAAGCACTGGAAGGTGCAGGTATAAAGGTCAGAAGTATTCAAGAAATTTATAAAGAAGACCCTGGGACCAGTAAATCTGATAAAGAAATTTGATTGTTTTGTGAAAGCGTAATTCAACATTCTTAAATTTTAATACCTGCTTAAACTACAAGTCAGGACAACATAAAAATACCCGCTGCAAGCAGCGGGGTATTACCTCCCAGGCTACGCAATAAAAATAGACAAAGTTGCTTTTGACAAGTTCAAAATTCTTTTTCTCCAAGAGTTAAAAGGTGTAAAATAATGTTTATTTTCACTAACTTAACTAATAATCGGCTACCGATACAATAAATATTTACCGATAAAATATTAGCTCAACTTTAGAGAAAACATTATGAGACATGTAATAATTAAAAGGTAAAAACAGCATCCGCCTGAATTGAGCTTTCAAGAAGCCTGGAGGCGTTTACGAATTTTGAAATACCATCAATACATTCACTCTCTTTGATGTTACGGGCATCGCTTGATGGATGACAAATGTAAATAACCCCGTCCATTTCAATGTAGTTATTTATCATCTCAGCAATAGACTCAAAAGTGGGCTCCTTTATTCCATCAAGCACCCCTTTCCTTACGATTTCGACGGCAGCGTCCATAAGAAATATTTCAGTTTCATAACCAAAAGACAATGATGTAAGTGCCTGAGCTAAAACAGAAGATACGATCTCAGCCTTCTCTTTAGGGTGCTTGGTAAGCACGTATACAATTTTCTTTGCCATCTCAAATTTCTCCTTAAGTGTAAATTTAAGCTCGTATAGCTAATACTACTTTAACACATAGAGAAAAAGGGGGGAAGGGAGAAAACTGGTAGAGTTATTAACACTACCAGTTTATTTTGACAATACAGACAAACTTAAAAACCAAAAAACCAAAATATATTTGAACAAATCTTTAATTCGCCATAAGCAATTTAAGTGCTCGCAAGCGGCTTGGATGTTTCAGTTTTCTTAACGCCTTTGCTTCTATCTGACGCACTCTCTCCCTGGTTATAGAGAGATGCCGACCGACCTCTTCAAGTGTATGATCACGTTCAGCTCCGACTCCAAACCGCATGCGTATAACTTTCTCCTCTTTTGGAGTAAGTGTACGCAGAACACCCTGAATATGCTCGGATGCCTCGTACTTTTCCGCCTCAGCATATGGAGAAGGGCTGTTCTTATCACCGATAAAGTCTTCCAGTTCTGTGTCTTCATCACCAACCGGTGTCTGTAGAGCAATAGGATCCTGTATAGCCCGATAAACCTCTTCCACCTTTTTAGGCGGTACATGCAGTTTCTTTGCAATCTCCACGTTTCCCGGCTCACGTCCCAACGCCTGAGTAAGCTCCCTGGAGGCCTTCGTAACACGATTATAAAACTCCATCATATGTACAGGCACTCTTATAGTTTTGGTTTGATCAATGAGAGCCCTGGTGATTGCTTGACGTATCCACCATGTAGCGTATGTGGAAAACTTAAAGCCCTTCTCGTGCTTAAATTTATCCACAGCCTTCATAAGACCAATATTGCCTTCCTGTATTAGATCAAGAAGAGGCAATCCCCTTCCGACATAGTTTTTGGCAATATTTACAACCAGACGAAGATTTCGGGTAATAAGCTCATTTTTTGCCTCTGACATTAATGCTTCAGCCTTAAACACCCTATCCCAGAGACTATTAATCTCCGCAATTTTAAGGCCCATCTGTGTCTCAATTTCCTTAAATTCTTTTGATATTTCTCTGGCAACCGCTTCCAGTTCCGCTATGTTTCGCGCATTCTTGTTTTTTCTTTCTTTTACATAAACCCTAAACTCTTTAAGCGTGGTTACACGCGAACCCATTTTTCGCTCACAAACCCTAATTTTTTGTATATTATCACGTAACATCCAAACAACATTTTTTATTACAGCCGCATGGTTTTCCTCTTCTGTATGATTGTTTTCCTCATTTTCAAGAGCAAGCTTTTCCTCCAACTCACGTGTAACAGGAAACATCATAACCGTCTTTGCAATAATAGCTTTGCCTGCTTCAAGCTTTCTTGCAAGATCTCCCTCCTCATCCTTTGTAAGAATCGAAATATTTCCCATAGAATGAAAATAGGCCTGAACGAGATCTTCCGTTTTCTCAGGAGGCTCCGCCGGAGTCTCTCCCTCTTCTCCTAAACCATTCGGTCCAGCCTCTTCAACAATTTTAACACCGAGATCGGTTAGAAGATCCATGAGGTCTTCAAGCTCACTAGGTGAGTAAAACTCAGAAGGCAAAGCTTCGTTAATCTCATCATATGTGAGCATTCCACGGCGTTTGCCTATCTCAATAAGTTCCTCGAAAATATGCTCATCTCTCATAGCAATTGAACCCTTGGGGACATCTTGTATGTCTTCAGTCTTAACCACTATTTTTTATCCTTAAATATCTTTGTACGCTCAAAGTATTAATATCACAAAAAAAACCCACTTGCAAGTGGGTTTTATCCGAAAATTAAGTTAATTTTATCCCTTAACAAGCTAATTTTTAATTAACCAAATTACTTTTACAAGCTAAAAACATTAGCTAATATTGAGCAACTCTTATCCTCCTGACCTTATAAAACGTTTATACAATCAAGTCAGAAAGTATGTAATAGTTTAGGGTTTATTGAGAGTAGGTCAAGGCTCACGGTCAATTAGTACTGGTTAGCTGAATGGATTACTCCACTTACACACCCAGCCTATCAACGTGGTAGTCT
>VAPH01079872.1_pt1 | contig 11853 bp, 11 predicted proteins | sample 3393861 | NCBI WGS metagenome assembly VAPH01 (sample SAMN08290439, study PRJNA428436) | hydrothermal vent metagenome | isolation source: Deep-sea hydrothermal vent chimney | place: Atlantic Ocean: South-mid Altantic Ridge | reverse complement strand
TGCTGAATGAAACCCGAAGGGGTTCTACAGTGGGCGGGAATGCAATAGGATTGTCTGGAACAATCCTTGCCATGGAGTCGTCCACTGCGGTCGAGATGACATTTGACCGGAGCTTACTTAGTGTTATAACCGGATCATCTCGAACCGGGTCGATCTGACTTGTACTGATTCGACCATGATTCAACATGGCCCCAGGCTATAGCAGCTGGCAAAAACTCACAGCTTCCGGGCCCGGGCATAAGCGGCTTCCGATATTGAATTCCAGGCATCGTTACCTGACCGGAACGCCTCATAGGCGTCATGGACTTTTTTGAATTGCTTATCTTTGGCTGAGAGCTCATTCAGAGTGGTGGTGGTGTATTGATGTAATGTCTTGATAACCTCAGCCGGAAATTCTCTTGTCTTGACTTTGTATTTGGTTTCCAGGGTACGCAAGGCTTCCAGGTTTTTAGCCTCGAATTCAGACAGCATTAGCAAGTTACTGGCAGTGGCCGACGTTTTTACAATTAATTGTAAATCTCTCGGCAGGGATGCCCAGGCCTTGCTGTTGATAATTAATTCCAGGGTTGGGCCTGGCTCATGCCAGCCCGGGTAATAATAATATTTTGCTGCACGGTAGAGGCCAAGCCGAAGATCGTGATAGGGGCCAACCCATTCCGTCGCATCTATTGTGCCTCGTTCCAGTGCGGTATAAATTTCTCCGCCAGCCATGAGTACCGGGTTAACGCCAGCCTTGGCCATGACTTTTCCACCGAGACCGGGGATGCGCATCTTCAGGCCTTTAAGGTCAGAAATCTTTTCAATTTTTTTACGAAACCAGCCGCCCATCTGGACACCGGTATTGCCCATTGGAAAGGGAGTCAGGCCAAAAGGCTTGTATATTTCACGCCAGAGCTCCAGGCCACCACCATAATAAAACCAGGCGTTCATGCCTTGAGCATTCATACCAAAAGGCACGGCGGTGAAAAATTGTGCTGCCGGTACTTTTCCGGCCCAGTAATATGCCGCACCATGACCCATTTGTACGGTGCCTTGGGAAACCGCGTCAAACGTTTGCAATGGCGGGATTAACTGGCCGCCAGCAAAAACCTGGATGATCAGTCGGCCATCACTAATTTTTTTAATTTCTTTGGCAAAACGTTGAACGCCTTCCTGAAAAATGGGGAAGTTAGGTGGCCAGGTAGTGACCAGTTTCCACATAAAGCGTTTTTTTGCGGCATGGGCTGGTCTGGCCAGAGTGCCGGCAGTCAGGGCGCCGGTAGTCAGGGCAGCACCAGCAATATTCTTGATGAATTTGCGGCGCGACATGGTTTTTCTCTCCTCGACGAATTACTGTAGCTCTGCTTTTATATTTAGAACCATTCTGAACTATTTTTATAGGGCCAGTGTACTGGATTTGGCCTGTTCGGGCGAGAGAAATGAAATGACTAGAAGGGACCCCTGAAAGGGGCCTTTGCACGGATCGGATTTTCTTTGGCTATATATCTTTTTCAGGCAAGGCAAAAATCAGCGAGAAAGCGGAGTTTAAGGTCAGGATGACCTTATGTCGCGTAGTCCAGGGATGGACAGGAGCGACTAACGCAGTATTGGAAGAAAAGACTTACGTGCAAAGTTTACTGATAATAAGTGAGCTTGTAACCACAGTAGACACTGTTAATGACAACTGGCAACAAGGCGGTGCCGATTAAAAGAAATCCGGCAAAACCAATCAGGCTGGCAGTAGAAAATAAAAAACTCCAGATCATCAGTGGCGTTAATGTCGCCAGGTAAAGTGCGAATAACCCTAATGAATTGACAAGTATGCCACGAAAACTTTTCATCACCGCAGTCGGTAACATGATGTCATCCAGTATTATCATTGGAACCGCGTATAAAACCCACATGCCAATAAAATAATACAAACTCAATACAGCAAACTTTGCCAGCACGACTCTTGCAGCCAGGGCCAGTGACAAATCAGTGACTGCAGCCAGCGAAGGAAACATGGGTCCCGCAATCAGGTGGCCAATAATCTGAATTATAATAGTACTAACAGCGAGAAAAGCGCCGAGAATCAGGAGCGGTACAATATTTTCCTGGACTTTCATTGCCCCGTAAAGCGTATTTTCCAGGCGTGATAAAAAGTTGTTCGACTTACTTTTTTTACGGCGGCGTTTTTGCTTGTCAGGGGATGCCAGCCAGAGCAGCGAACTGGCGAGCACAATGGGTGCGATAAACATGATCAGCACTTCGCCAATAATCGGGATCATGCCAATTGTCATTGCCACGAGCATAAAACAAAGTGCGGTCACCAGCCAAAGCAAAGGGTGTTTATTGAAAAATCGCCATCCACATGAGGGCCACTTCCAGAGCTGCTGAAATGTATGTTTGCGGTATTTTACTTCAGGTTCTTTTCCCATAAAAAATCACTATCCAGTTTGTGAATCAGGAATCTTGTATAAAAATATCGGACTACTTTATATCATTTATCCAGCGCTATCACTGGTTGCAGCAAAATTATTTCATGTGGCCTGTACGGCCAGTAATGAGGCATCTGCCAGCTTACGGTGATGTATCAGAATATTCTTTAGCACATCGGGGTCATGGGTATGAGTCATCTCGCCCGGTCTTGGAAAGTGTTTGTCGTACAGGCGCGACAGCCAGAATCTAAGAGCCGCCGCCCTGAGCATGACTGGCCAGGCCTCGGTTTCATCCTGTGCGAGCGGCCTTGTTTGCATATAGGCACTAGTCATCGCGCTAGTTAGTTCGGTATCCAGCGACAGATCTTTATTCACGCACCAGTCGTTAACCGCTATCGCCAGATCAAATAAAAGCACATCCGTGCAAGCGTAATAAAAATCGATCAGGCCGCCGAGTGCGTCATCGGTAAACAAAACATTATCCCGGAATAAATCGGCATGGATAATACCCCGGGGCAAGTGTGAGAAGCGAAACTGTTTTTGAAATTCAAGCTCGTTTTTCAGTAATTCCTGATCGGTATCAGTTATGTGGCCGTCGAGTGCTTTGGCGGTTTCATGCCACCAGTGAGGGCCGCGGGGATTAGCGCGCGCCTGTGGGAACTGTTGGCCTGCGTTATGGAGGTTTGCCAGCACCTGGCCAACAGCCTGGCAATGAACGACCCGGGGTTGCTCAAGGGAAGTGCCAGCAAGCTTTGCTACCAGGGCTGCCGGTTTGCCCTTTAACTCTCCCAGGTAGGCGCCCGAGCTATCGGCTTTTGGATGTGCGCAGGGAATTTCATGTTCAGACAGGAACGCCGTCAGGTCGAGAAAAAATGGCAGCTCTTCTTTTGTGTGATGTTCAAAAATAGTTAAAACAAATTTACCGGTGCTTGTATTAACAAAATAATTTGTATTTTCAATGCCTGACTGGATGCCCTCATAATCACTAAGCTGTCCGGCCTGGTAATTTGACAAAAAAGATTCGAGCTCTGCTCGCTCAATGCGCGTGTAAACTGACATAAGGCGTTAGAACTGTTCGCTTAACCAGGTTGGAATAACAGCTTTATGGGTCAGTTCACTGCGCACAAAAATACCATCACCCTGAAGATCAACAAGATAATAGGGTTTGCCGCCCCTGGGTGTAATTTTTATCATGTAAAGAATCCCGCCGGCACGATATTCAGCCCTGGTTTCTGATTTTTTTGGAATAATGGTTATTTCTGTCTTCAGGCGATTTTTCTTTTTGTTTATTGTGGCGGTTGATTTTCCTGTTTGCCCAACTTCCGGGACAGACATGGGTGCTGGTGCCGGTACTGACTTTTGTTCTGTGATTGATTTGTTAGCCGAGGGTAATGGCGGTGGCGGCGGTACTTTTTCGGCCGCAATTATATTTTTTTGGACAAGCATGATACCCGACATCAATAAAATTATTTTAAGAATTGGATAAATATTTTTCATGCCATCAGCTGCATACTAAACCTACAGGTTCAGCGTAATTTCAGCTTCTTCCTCGGATGACTCGAAACCGCTGTGTTCATAAAAATTAAATATTGTATCGATAACCTCATCGGCCGTATCAGCAATAGTAAATAAATCCAGATCTTCGGCATTAATGACGCCTTCGGTAACCAGGGTGGTTTTAAACCAGGCCACCAGGTCTTTCCAGAAGGGTTTGTGCACCAGGATAATCGGCATACGGACGCTTTTACCGGTTTGTATTAGCGTTAATGCCTCGACCAGCTCATCAAGGGTACCAAAACCACCGGGCATCACCACGTAAGCCTTGGCATATTTAACAAACATAACCTTGCGGGCAAAAAAATGTTGGAAGCTTAACTCTATATCCTGGTAGCCATTCCCGGTCTGCTCGAAGGGCAGCTCGATGTTGAGGCCAACACTGGGCGACTTACCGGCGTAGGCGCCCTTATTGACTGCCTCCATAATTCCTGGGCCACCGCCACTGATGACACTAAAACCGGCGTTAGACAAATTCAGGGATATTTCTTCTGCCAGCTTGTAATACGGGTGATCCGGTGCAGTCCTGGCTGAACCAAATATGCTCACCGAGGGCTGTATTTGTGAGAGACGCTCGAAACCCTCGACAAACTCTGCCATGATCTGAAAAATCTTCCAGGATTCACGGGACATAATTTTTGAAGACGTGCCTTGACTGGGCAGCTTGCTTTTAAGGTCATTGTTGTTTTTCATAGGCTCATTTTTAACACACTTCTTTATTTTTAACACTTTCTTGCAGACAGATGTATGGCTAAAACTAACAATACAAAAAAACCTCTGATCCTGGTGGACGGGTCATCGTATTTATATCGCGCCTACCATGCGATGCCCGATTTAAGTAATAGCACTGGCGAGCCGACGGGGGCAGCTTATGGCACCGTTAACATGATTCGCAAATTACTGGCCGAGTACGAGCCTGAGTATATCGTGGTCGTGTTTGACGCCAAAGGTAAAAACTTTCGCCACGAGCTTTACCCTGAATACAAGGCCCATCGGCCACCCATGCCTGAAGATCTCAGGCCCCAGGTGGCAATAATACACGGGATCCTGGCCGCCATGGGGCTCAAAATAGTGAGTATTGAAGGGGTTGAGGCCGATGATGTCATCGGCACCCTGGCCCACTACGCCAGTGGTTTGGGCCTGGACACGGTCATTTCTACCGGTGACAAGGACATGGCCCAGTTGGTGACCAAACAGGTTTCCCTGATCGATACCATGAAGGGCGTGGCCCTGGACGAGCAAGGCGTAGCTGATAAATTTGGTGTGCCCCCTGGCGCCATGATTGATTACCTGGCACTGGTGGGTGATAGCGCCGACAACATTCCCGGCGTGCCCAAGGTCGGGCCGAAAACTGCCAGTAAGTGGCTACAACAATATGGTGATCTCGATACGATTATAAGCCATGCCGGTGAAATAAAGGGCAAGGTAGGCGACAACCTGCGCGCCCACCTGGCGCAGTTACCGATATCACATCAACTGGCCACGATAAAATGTGACGTTGATTTGAAGCTTGATCTTGATGATCTTGGCAGGCAAGCCGCTGATGAAAAAACACTGGCCGAGTATTATAAAAAATTTGAGTTCAAGGCCTGGCTGGCCGAGCTTGGTAAAACGTCGCCAGTAAACCCGGGGAGTTCGTTCGCTGTTAAGTCCGAATATGACCTGGTGCTGGACATCAAGACATTTAAAAAATGGCTTAAACGACTTGCGGAGGCCAGGTTATTTGCTCTTGATACCGAAACAACCAGCATTAATGCCATCGCCGCCGAGTTGGTGGGCATCTCGTTTGCTGACAAGGTGGGTCAGGCCGCTTATGTTCCAGTGGCCCATGATTATCCCGGTGCCCCAAGCCAGCTTGATCGGGACGAGGTGCTGAAATTATTGAAACCCTTACTGGAAAATGAAAACAATAAAAAAGTAGGGCAAAATCTCAAATACGACAAAAGCGTATTTGCCAATTATGGCATTAGCCTGCGCGGAATTGAATTCGACACCATGCTCGAGTCCTATGTGATTGACAGCACCGCGTCTCGCCACAATATGGACAGCCTGGCGCTTAAATATCTGGGTCATAACACCATTAAATTTGAGGACGTGGCCGGCAAGGGTAAAAAACAGCTCCAGTTCAACGAGATTGACCTTGCATTGGCTGGCCCTTATGCAGCTGAAGATGCCGATATTACCCTGCAATTACACGAACACCTGTGGCCCTTGCTGGAAAAACAGGCAAGTCTGAAAAAAGTATTCCACGACATTGAAATGCCGTTATTGTCCGTGTTGTCCCGCATGGAACGGAATGGCGTCAAGCTTGATGTCGATATGCTGCACACCCAAAGCAGTGAGCTGGCCCACAAAATGATCAAAATTGAACAACAGGCCCACGACCTTGCTGGCCAGACATTTAACCTGGCATCGCCAAAACAAATACAGGAAATCCTGTTTGATAAACTGGAACTGCCAATTCTTAAAAAAACCCCCAAGGGCCAGCCATCTACCGCCGAAGATGTGCTCCAGGAGCTGGCCCTGGATTACCCGTTGCCACAATTAATACTGGACCATCGGGGCATGAGTAAACTCAAGTCCACCTATACCGATAAACTGCCCGGCATGGTGTTTGCAAAAACCGGTCGTGTCCATACTTCTTACCACCAGGCCGTGGCGGCCACCGGCCGTTTGTCGTCCAGTGATCCCAACCTGCAAAATATCCCGGTGCGGACACCGGAGGGCAGGCGTATTCGCCAGGCCTTTATTCCGGAGCCCGGGTTCAAGATTTTATCAGCGGACTATTCCCAGATTGAGTTACGGATCATGGCCCATTTGTCCCAGGACAAGGGTCTGTGTCGTGCCTTTGAACGGGGCGAGGATGTACATCGGGCGACGGCCGCCGAGGTATTTTCAGTGGCGCCGGAACAAGTCAGCAATGATCAGCGTCGCCACGCCAAGGCCATCAACTTTGGCCTGATTTACGGCATGTCCGCCTTTGGCCTGGCCCGCCAAATCAAGGTCGATCGCAAGGCCGCCCAACAATATATTGACCGCTATTTTGAACGTTACCCCGGGGTAAAAGAGTATATGGAAAACACCCGCCAACAGGCCCACGATACCGGTTTTGTCGAGACGGTATTTGGGCGCCGTTTATATTTGCCGGAAATTAATTCCAGCAATCACCTGCGTCGCCAGTACGCCGAACGTACTGCTATTAATGCCCCCATGCAGGGCACCGCCGCCGACCTGATTAAAAAAGCCATGTTATCTATTGATGACTGGTTGCAAGCTAATAACAGCCCCGTGTCCATGATTATGCAAGTCCATGATGAGCTGGTATTTGAGGTGCCCGATAATGAAATCGAGGCCATATCAGAACTAGTGATTCAGCACATGATGGGGGTGGCTGAATTATCAGTGCCCCTGATAGTCGCAGTGGGCATTGGCGATAACTGGGACCAGGCCCACTAAATTAATAGTAACAGGGCCCCATCCCTAAACGGCCTATTTTGCCTATCTCTGGGTTGTACCATTTAGGTCACGGATGCCCCTATGCTGCGAATGCAGAGAGGCTTTAGGGCAGTGATCCAGGCAAAATATCCTCGTTTATGTGCGTGCACTATTTAAACTTTTATGAAAAAACCAGGTATTTCAAAAGGTTATCATGATTTTAAATATTGCTTAGAAGCATCTACAGACCTTAGGTGAAATAGCCCTGCAAATTTCAAAATCCGGTCTATACTTATTCTAAGGCGATTGGATGATCGCCCCACCTGCTCCTCCTCCCTGAGCAGGGACCCTGGACTTGTTTCAGGTATGCTTCATGCCCCGGATGCTATTCCCCTTGCGTCTGGGGCTTTTTTTGCCTGTTCTACCCCATCAACTGAATATATAGAACATAAAAAGAAACCGTATGGCAGGCCGAAGTGAGCCCTCGAAGCCCAACAGCTGTATATATCTGCGCTCGCCACGTTGGGCTTCATGCTTCACCCCAACCTACAAAAGCACGTCATTATCGGATCCCCTTACTTGAAAAAAGACCGTACCGTAGGTGGGTGCTGAGGCACGAAGCCCAACAGCACTACTATCATAACGTCACCCCAGCTGCGTTATGTAACGTCATCATCACCCGAAAATAACCAGCTCGCCAATACCTCCCGGGCCTGGTCTAAGCCAGTACCAGATTTAGAGGAAAAAAGCTGGGTGGTGACTTGCTGGTAGTCTTTTTGCAGCCTTTTTTCACACTGGTGCCAGGTGCTGTGGGCTTGTCCCCGGCTGAGTTTATCTGCCTTGGTCAGCAGCACGTGCACGGGCATATTGGCATCGTGACACCAGTCCAGCATCTGGAGATCCGAGTCCTTGAGGGGATGGCGGATATCGCTCATGAGTATCAGGCCATAAAGACTCTGGCGGGTGGTGAGATAAAGATTCAGGGCGTGTTGCCATTTTTGGATTATTTTCCGCGATACTTTGGCATAACCATAACCGGGCAAATCGATCAGGCGGTGGTCGTGATCGAGCTCAAAGACCACGATATGTTGGGTACGCCCCGGGGTTTTACTGGTGCGGGCCAGGGTTTTTTGGCCGCTGATCGCATTCAGGGCGCTGGACTTGCCTGCATTGGAACGCCCGGCAAAGGCCACTTCCAGGCCGGTATCAGTGGGCAATTTGGCAGGATCAGGCACACTGAGATGAAATTGGGCTTGTTGGAAAGGATTTGGCATGGTTTTTTGGTCTTTAGCTGACAATTATGGTTATTTATGTGAGAAAATTGACCCCGTCACTGCCGCTTGGTATATAGAGCGGCGCCGGACAAGAATACAAACCTGTTATTTTTGACCTTTAATTCTAGTGTAAGTTGAAATAAGCGGGCTGTGGAAACACTGGCTTCCAAGTGCCTAGTTTAACGGCTTCTGGTCAGAATCTGTTGATATATTTATAAGTATTACCCCTTGGAGGGAAGAAATGAGAAAGAGCATATTATTTTTCACTGGCATTAGCCTCATAAGTTGGGCCCTGTTTGCCACGCCTTCATTTGCCGCTGGCAGCGCCAAAGCCGGTAAAGCCAAGTCTGCCCAATGTGCTGCTTGCCACGGTGTTGATGGTAACAGCCCGAGCCCGGCTTTTCCCAAATTGGCGGGACAGAGTGCCGGATATATTACTAAGCAACTGACAGATTTTAAAACTGGCAGGCGGGTGAATGGCATTATGGCAGGCCAGGCCGCTGGTTTAAGTAAAGCGGATATGGAAAACCTGGGCGAGTATTATTCGATCCAAAAACACACAAAAGGCGCGGCTAGCAACGCCAAGTTGGCAAAAAAAGGCGCCCGACTATACCGGGGCGGTAATGCCAAAACAGGCGTGTCAGCTTGTATGAGCTGCCATGGTCCCTCGGGTAAAGGTATTCCGCCTAAATACCCGGCCGTCTCAGGACAATATGCCGCCTATACCAGCGCCCAGTTAAAGTTATTTAAAGACAATATCCGTAAAAATGATGATGGGTTAATGGCCGGCATTGCTTTTCGTATGTCCCTGGATGAAATTCAAGCGGTATCCGAATATATGGCTGGTTTGTACTAGTCTGTACTCGCCCGGACTAATCCGGCAAAAACCAGGTTAGGCTGTGTAAAACAACAAATTGGATGTGCACGTACAGCACACGCCACCTAAAATGTTGTTTTTTATACAGTTTTAAATAAAAACCGCCTCTCTGGTCATCCAGGAGGCGGTTTTTTTATGGGGTTTAAGCTTTAAAAAGACCAGCAAATTTGGCCAAATGTGACGCTCTGGGCGCGACATGCCGGCCTTGGTCAATCCAGTAAAATATGGCTTCTGGCCTAAAATAAACATAAAAACAATTACTTACTTGGAAATTTTTGAGAGTGGCACGACAATTGCTTTGTATTGTGACAGGTAAGAACAAACATCCAGGAGTCACTAAAATGCTTAGTCACATCGTTAACTTGGTCAGCAGCTACGAAACCAATAATGGTCAACGACCTAATGTGGTTTACATGAATGAAACCCATTACGGTTATTTGCGCGAAGAAATGCCCGGTGTTTGGGACCATAATGATGTGGTATCGGTACTGGGAATCGACATCGCCCTGTCCGATGAGGCCATTCGACCCAGTGTCGCTTCGGTGACTTATTGTTCTGAGAATATCCTGGTGAGCTAAACGAATTTGGGATTTAATTTAGACATTATTTAATGTTAAAGGCCGGGTTTTCCCGGCCTTTTTTATTTCGTATTTCAAGCCGCCTTTTGCCGCGCTTCCCACAGATCAAATTCTGCCTGCATTCTGGCCCACATTTCAGCGCTGGTACCGAGTACTTTTTCCAGGACTATAGCGAATTGGGGAGAAATACCACGCTTGCCATTGATAATTTCATTGATCTTCCTGTGCGAGCAAAGACATTTTTTTGCCAGTTGAGTTTGGTTTAGGCCCATTTCAGCCATGTAAATTTCGCGTAATACGACGCCGGGGTGTAATGGTTTTGTATTATTAATCATGGCCTTATCCTTTGTGATAATTCTCTATACAAACATCAGAAAACTCAGCATTTTTATATTTGAATGTGATACACCAAGGGAGCTCGATGGTTACGCTCCACATGCCTTTTCGATCACCCCGGAGCTTATGTAATCGTATATTGGGTGGCTGACCTTGAATTTTCAAGTCATCAAGCGTGGAGGAGTAATGCATAATCGTCATCAGTGCCTTTGCTCGTATCCATAAATGTTTTGGCAGCACTTTGGAGGTGTCCTTTCCCCAGACATCCCTGGCGACCTTGTTGCCAAAGCCAACTATCAATCCAATTCTCCTTAATTATTACAGTATACGGTATAGTGTAATAATACACAAGTTTTTTTATATTATCCTGTGTACGCAGGGGCACGTCCGTACTACTCAAGTTCCAAAAAGGATTTAGCCATGGCCCCAATGGTTGCCGAGATATCTTCATCACTGTGGGCGCTGGAGACAAAACCGGTCTCATAGGCCGATGGTGCCAGGTAAATGCCATGAGCCAGTAGTTGGTGGTAAAAAACCTTGAACCGGTCAACGTCACAAGCCATCACTTGCTTAAAGCTGGCGACTTTTTTCTCTGCAGTAAAAAAGAGCCCAAACATACCGCCTACCGTGTTGGTGGTCAGGGGGATGCCGGCATTGTCTGCCGCGGCCTGGATACCTGCGACTAACGTATTGGTTTTTTCGGTCAATTTATCGAAGAACCCGGGTTTTGCGATCAAATCCAGGGTAACCAGTCCGGCGGTCATGGCAATGGGATTGCCCGACAGGGTGCCCGCCTGGTAAACCGGCCCATCGGGGGCAATTTGATCCATGATATCGGCCCGGCCACCAAAAGCCCCCACGGGCATACCGCCGCCAATCACTTTGCCCAGGGTCGTGAGATCCGGTTTTATATTGTAGTGAGCCTGGGCACCACCAAGGGCGACCCGGAAACCGGTCATGACTTCATCAAATATCAAAACACTGCCATGTTCGTCACAGAGTTTGCGCAGGCCTGCCAGGAATCCGGCTACGGGCGGGATGCAGTTCATATTGCCGGCCACCGGTTCAACAATAATGCAGGCGATTTCATTGCCTAGTTCTGAAAAGGCTGCCTCGACAGAAGTGAGATTATTATATTCAAGCGTCAGGGTATGGGCGGCCAGGTCTGCGGGTACCCCGGGCGAGGTGGGCACGCCCAGGGTTAAAGCACCGGAACCGGCCTTGACCAAAAGTGAATCTCCGTGGCCGTGATAACAACCTTCGAATTTAATAATTTTATCACGACCGGTAAAACCACGGGCCAGCCTGATGGCGCTCATGGTGGCTTCTGTCCCCGAGCTGACCATGCGTACTTTTTCGATCGATGGCACCAGTTGGTTAACCCGGTCAGCCATTTTTAT